>Ga0315905_10007529_pt1 | contig 11024 bp, 8 predicted proteins | sample LakEriMetagenome_5_FD_203522 | JGI IMG/M metagenome (GOLD analysis project Ga0315905, IMG submission 203522) | Freshwater fungal communities from buoy surface, Lake Erie, Ohio, United States - Buoy 4 MA121 | ecosystem: Environmental > Aquatic > Freshwater > Lake | place: USA: Lake Erie, Ohio... | reverse complement strand
CTCTGCGGAACAAGCCGCTGATTTCCTAAAGTGGGCGGAGAGTCATGAGGGCGGCACAGGACTTTCTGATTGGGCGGTGAGTCGCGACGGCATCTACGAGGACTGATTTTGCCTATGGCACGAGTGCTTTTGGATACGAACATCTGTCTGCGATTCGCTGACACCACATCCCCCAGCCACACCTTGGTGAAAGCAGCCGTGCACAACCTGATAGCGAGCGGGCACCGGATGAGACTGACACCCCAAGTGTTGATTGAATTTTGGGCAGTCGCAACGCGGCCAACAGAGAAGAATGGCCTCGGATGGACGACCTCCCGCACGGAGATCGAAATTGACGCGCTGACCTCGCGGTTCGGAATGCTGGGTGATCGGAATGCCATTCTCCCGATCTGGCGCAGCCTCGTCAGCACGCACGAGGTGAAGGGCAAAAACGCGCATGATGCCCGCATCGCTGCCGTCATGTCAGCCCACGGCGTCGAGCACTTGTTGTCGTTTAATGGGGACGACTTCAAAAGGTTCCCGCACGTCAGAGTGCTGAAGCCTCTGGATGTCGCGGCAGGAACTTTCGTTCTGTGAGGCTGATTCCCAATCCCAACGAGCAACCAGCTGGTAGCCGCAAGATACGGAACCCCGTTGGGGTTCGGCGAGATGGAGGCATGGGGTGACTCGATACCCAGGGTTCTGCGAACCCTGGGCTGCATGACACAAGCCCGTTGGGCTTGGGTGAGTTGGATTGCGCGGCTCATCGTATCGCCTCCTCGATCCGCGGATCATCAATCAACCTTCCATCCGGTTCGTTATCGCCCAAATACACGCTTTTCGGGAAAACTTGCCAGCCCCACACGAGGGCCACAACGCACGGATCAACAAAGCCGGTGTCCGTGACATAAATCGTGCGGCGTCCATGATGCTCGATCTTGCTGAATCCAGTAGGACTGAAGATTGGATGCTCGATTACGCGCCACTTCCACGCATAAATCTGGCCTCCAAGAACAGCGTGGTCAGTCACGAAAGTGATCCAACCGAAGGCCAGAGGCACGACGAAGAGTAATGATGAACTTCGAACCGCTTTAAACCAATAGGAGGCAGCCCAAAATATAGAGACGACCCCAACCAGAATCGCCGATTCCAAAGGGCGACCGTAGCTTAGCGCGGCTCCCAGTGATCCTGCTCCACCCATGAACCCAAAGGAAGGGAATCCCACCCAGCTTGACCTCTTCTTGTCCGCAAAAAGGTAAACAGCTCCAACAAGCAAAAGAACTGCGAGGCACAACTGCCAAGGGAATCGCCAAACTCGGTAATTGAGCAGGGCAAACCAACACCCCAAAAAGCCCACGGCTGTGAAAAGCAGCCCGAGCATCAATTGGAAGAAGCGTTTCATGGGGTTCCAGGTTCAGCGAATGTGGACATTCGCTCTACGGCTCAGTGATTAAACAAAAACTCCTTCGAGCTCATCAGGCTCCAAAACAGGTCTTCCAGCGTGACGCGGCGGTCTTCGGGTTTGGCGGTGGCGAGCAACGCGGTGGCTTTTTCGAGTTCGCGAGCGGTTGGGGCGCGGGTGAGGGTGAGGAGGTAGGCTTCTTCGATGATCTTGGCGTCGGGCTGCTTGCTGGTGAGCAGGGCGTCGAGGCGGTTGTCTTTTTGGGCGAGTTTGAGGTTCAGGGTGTCGCCGTTGGCGATGTGGAGGGCCTGGGCCATGCTGGGCTCGTTGGTGCGCTCGCATTCGCAGGTGGCGACGCGGTCGGCGCGGCCGAAACTTTTGAGGAAGTAGCTGGCGATGTTGCTGTCGGGCAGTTGCAGGGCGCGGAAGCCCATGGGGTAGGCGTCGGCGGTGCCGCGGTTGGCGTTGCGGCGATCAATTTTGAAGGTGGTGGGCGCGGCGGTGACCTGCGACACGGTGTCGAGCAGCACCTCGGCCTTCAGACGGCGTGGCACGTAGTGGGAGCCGTAGCGGAGGTCGGTGATGTTTTCGGGAAGGGTGAGGCTGCTGCGCTGGTAGGTCTCGCTTTGCAGGATGGTGCGCATGAGGGCCTTGAGGTCGAATTTTTGCCCCACGAGGTGCTCGCACGCGGCGGCGAAGAGCGGCTCGTTGCTGGCGGGATTGGTGACGCGGAGGTCATCGACGGCCTCAACGAGGCCACTGCCGAAAAAGTTCGCCCACACGCGGTTCACGATGGCGCGTTGGAAGAGTTTATTATCGGCGCTGGTGAGCCAGTTCGCGAGGGTGATGCGACGATCCTCGGTGGAGGTCATCGAGACGGGCTGCAAGGCATCAAGCGGGCGCGGTGGCTGGGCTTTGCCGGTGAGCGGCGTGATGATCTCGCCCTGCGTGTCGCTGAAAAGCACGCGTTCATTGGCCTGCGTACCGTTTTTGGAACGGATGCGGGCGAACAGGTTCGCGAAGGCATAGTACTGATCGTGCGTCCATTTTTCCATCGGGTGGTTGTGGCACTTCGCGCAGGCGATGGAGGTGCCCATGAAGGCCACGCTGACGGTTTCGGCGCATTTGGTGGGCTCATCGTTGAGCACGAAGAAATTGCCGCCGCCGTGCTCCAGCGTGCTGCCGCTGGCGGTGAGCAGATCACGCACTATGGCGTCCCACGGCGTGTTCGCGGCGACGTGACGGCGGATCCAGTTGTAGTAGGCCCACATGGCCTCAGGCATCAATTTGTCGCCATTGACGAGCAGGAGATCGCTCCAGCGGTGCGACCAGTAATCGACGAACTCAGGCCGTTTCAAAAGCGCGTCGATGAGGCGGTCACGTTTGCCGGCCGCTTTGTCGGTAAGGAATGAGCGAGCTTCATCGGTCGTGGGCAAAACGCCGATGGTGTCGAGAAAGGCACGTCGGATGAATTCGGCATCGCTCGCCCGATCTGACGGCGGGATGTTCAATTCGCGAAGTTTCGTCAAAACATGCTCGTCGATGAAATTGTGCGGCTTGAGCACGGCAAAGGCGGCAGGTTCGAGCTGGTTCGGCTGCGGCACGGTGACGGTGGTGACGCTCAGCAGACTCAGATACCACGCGCTGACCGTCGCCTCACCACTGCCGGTGGTTTTGATGAAACCGTTTTCATCGACAGTGGCCACGCTCGCATTGGTGGCGTTGTATTTGCACCAGCGGGTGACGTCCTCGCTGTGCCCGTCGCTGAATTTCGCGGTCACTTTGAGCTGCACACTCTTTCCCGCCTGCGTGACGAGATGCGGCTCCGACATGCTGAGTGACACGATGCGCGGATCATCCGCCTTCGGCCCCGGTGCTCCCGCCGCGATCCAATCGGCGATGGCATTGTATTCCACCGAGTTTACCCCGAAGCGCTTGTCACCCTTGTGCGGCACCGCTTTGACCGCTTTGAGAAGAAGGAGGCTCCGCGCCGGATCTTCGAGCGTGAGACGGCGACCATTCGCACTGCGCGTGATCGAAAGCCAGTCGCCCTCGTCATCAAAACCACGCAGTGAAAGGCGAAAACCGCCTTGTCCTGCTGCGGCCCCGTGGCAGGCGCCCATCGCGCAGCCGTAGCGGGTGAGGATCGGCTGGATGGTGTTGCGGAAGGACGGGGCTTCGGCGGCGCTAGACACCACAGACGCAAAAAGGAGAGAAATGACACAGAGACGGTTCATTGTGATTACCAAGTTTTGAAGAGACTAAGACCGCGTGCATGTGCATAGGCTTCGAGAAATTCGAAGATGCGTGGAATGGCCTTGTTGGCTTCGGTGCTGGCGTTTTCAGGCAAAATATCCTTCGCCACACCCCGGTTCAGTTCGATCCAGCCATGACGATGAGGAGGGGGCACAATGACGCGCAGTGACGGCCGTTCATTAGGATAACGCACTGGTTTGGTGGCCGCCTCATCAATGGCAGCGAGAATAGCTCGATAAGTTGTCTTCTGTCCTTTGCGATAAGGGGTGCCGTCTGGTGCAATGCGGACCAGTGCGTCCTCAATCATACACCAAGGTTCACGGCTAGGCATTCCTGCGGCTTCAGCGCCTGAGAAATCAAGGAGAGGCACTCGAATCTCATCCGCATACCACCAAATCACATCCACATCGGCCTCAAAACGCTCGAGGTTGTCATTGAAAGTCGAAGATGCGACACCTGCGGTGGCTGGAAACTCTGGATAATAGACGCGCAGCTTCTTGAGTTGCTGTTTGTCTAACGAAATCACGCCCGACTTGCTGATCTCTTCGATCTGAGCACCCGAAATCTTGATGGCGAGAAAGTCACGGTTCATCGCCCTTTCCCCTGCCTCTCCAGTCGTGTAAGGCAAACCGTCAGCCTGCGCCTGTGATTGAAGGAACAGCAAAGACAGGGCAATCAAAAGAGGATGACGAAACATCGCGAATGAAAACTGATGAGGTTTTTGTGGACGAGAGCGTCCGCACTCCGGTTTTAAGCAAACAGCTCCTTGATCGCCTGGGTGCCGAAATCGACGACGGGATACGGTCTGCCCTGCGGGCCGGGGAGTTCGGTGTGGAGATCGACGCCGAGGGCTTGGTAGATCGTAGCGACGATTTCTTTAGGAGCGACGGGGCGCTCGGTGGGGTAGCCGCCGATGTCGTCGGATTTGCCGATGACTTCGCCGCCTTTGACGCCGCCGCCGGCGAAGTTGACCGTCCAGCAGTTCGGCCAATGGTCGCGACCGCCGGCGGGATTAATCTTCGGCGTGCGGCCAAATTCGGCGAGGCAGGTGACCATGGTGTCATCGAGCATGCCGCGCTGGAAAAGGTCCTCGATGAGGGCGCTGTAGCCCTGGTCGTACATCGGCGCGACGATGTCGCGCATGCCTTCGATGCTGGTGAAGGGCTTGGAGCCGTGGATGTCCCAGGTGATCTCGCCAAAGACCGTGATGAAGGTGTTCACCGTGACGAAGCGCACGCCGCGCTCGACGAGGCGACGTGCGAGCAGGCAGCTCTGGCCGAAGCGGTTCAAACCGTAGCGCTCGCGCACTTTGAGCGGCTCTTTCGTGAGATCGAAGGCCTCGCGGGCCTGCGTGCTGGTCATGATGCGGTAGGCGGACTCGAAGTTCGAGTCCATGAGCTTCGCCTGCTCGCTGTATTCGAAATTCCGCACGCTGCTATCCACCAACTCGCGCATTTCGCGGCGGCGTTCCATTCGCACCTCGCTGATCTCCTTCGGCGGCAGCAGATCGGGCACTTTGAAGTCCTTTTCGGACGGATTCGCGTTCAGGACGAAAGGATCATACGCTTTGCCGAGGAAACCCGCGTCCTGGCCGTGCGGCATGTTGCCACCGGTGGGTCCCATCGACTCCGGCAGGATGATGTGCGCCGGGAGATCGCTGCGACGGCCTTGGAGGAACTCAAGCGCACTGCCGACATGCGGCGTATTGACACCACCGGTGAAAAGACGGCCCGTCTGCATCATCTGATGCCCCGTGTCATGCACGGCGGCCGCAGTGTGGTAGCAGGAGCGCACGAGGCTGAATTTGTCCGCGATCTTTGCATGCAGCGGCAGGATTTCGGAGATCTCAAAGGCATTGCTCTTCGTGCGGATCGGTTTGAAAGGGCCGCGAATCTCGCTCGGCGCGTCCGGCTTCATGTCCCAGAGGTCCTGCTGGCTCGGTGCCCCGAGGTTGAAGATCATGATGCAGGCCTTGTTGCTCTTTTTCGGGTCCACTTTGCCTTCCGCCTTCAGTTTGGCGAAACTCGGCAGCGTGAGTCCGATGGCGCTCAAAGCACCGGCGGTGATGAAATCGCGGCGTGAAACGCCATCGCAGGTGGTGACGGCGGCTTTGTCGGTGAAGGTGAACATGGGGGCGCGTGGGGTTTGATTGACAAAGAAGGATACGCAGATCGAAGAGGAAACTGAATGGATGATGCCACTTTTGCGGATGGGCCTTTCCGGCCTCGCTTGTCTTCGTGGGAAACGTTCCGTCAAAGAAAGGGTTGTTCAACCCTGCCGGGTTCGTGTTAGCCTTGCGACTTGCATCCATCACCATGAAAACACTTCTTACCGTCATCACCTTGCTGTTTGCCGCCTCACTGCATGCGCAAACCGCTCCGGGCCAGAATTCCACCGGCCAGGGGGGGCAGCAGCAACAGCAAGGCCAGGCGGACGAGCCGACGCGTGACGGCCTGTGGGACGGTCGGTTCAGTGGCGGGAATTACATGGTGCGTTGCAACTCGATCATCGCGCTGTCGAAACACGAATACATCTCCGACGGCGTGGCGCGGGTGGTGGAGGTGAACTTGACGCTCAACTCCGCTCAGGTGGTGCGTTTTTACTTCCTGGAGCCATACAAGCCGGAAACCGGCAGCAGCACGGTAGGTGCGGGCACGGCAGCGCTGGAGCGGGCGAAAGGCATGTTTGAGCAGGCGGCAGGGCGTGTCTCGCCAGAGCTGACGACGCCTAAGGTAGTGAAAAATTACCCGGCCTCGACGCACTCGCACACGGTGGAGTTTGTGCTCAAGGAGGAAGCGCGGCTGAACGCGATGTTTCAGAGCCTGGAGCGTGGTTTCCGCACCGGTCAGGGACGTGTTTGGAAGGAATAGTGGTGCGGGCGAGGGCGTCCGCCATCGCGCTGATTAGACGTTGAAGCGCCATTCGACGACGTCGCCGTCCTTCATGACGTATTCTTTGCCTTCGATGCGGAGCTTGCCCTTCTCGCGGCACTTGGCGTAGGAGCCGAGTTCGACGAGATCGTGGTAGGGGACGATTTCACCGGCGATGAAGCCGCGCTCGAAATCGCCGTGAATGACGCCAGCGGCCTGCGGGGCCTTCATGCCCTTCACGATGGTCCAGGCGCGGGTTTCCTTCTCGCCCGTGGTCAGGTAAGTCTGGAGGCCGAGGAGATCATAGACGCCTTTGATCAGGCGGGAGACGCCGCTGTCCGTCACGCCGATGTCGGCGAGGTAGGCTTTGGCTTCTTCATCGCTGAGGTCGGTCAGCTCGCTCTCGATGGCGGCGCTGACGACGACGGCGCTGGCCTCGTGGGCATGTTTCACATACTCGCGCACCTTGCCGACGAAGGGATGGTTGTCGGGGTCGTTTGACGCGGCGGCGAGGTCGTTTTCGGCGACGTTGCAGGCAAAGATGCAGGGCTTGGAGCTGAGCAGGAAGAACGATTTCACTAGCTTGCGCTCGTCATCGTTCATTTCGAGGGTCACGGCGGGTTTTCCGGCGTCGAAATGCGGGATCAGCCTTTCGCAGATGGCGACTTCGGCCTTCGCCTCCTTTTCGCCTCGTTTGGCGTTCTTTTCGGCCTTGTCCTTGCGGCGCTGGATGGCGTCCATGTCGGCGAGGATGAGTTCAGTGTTGATGACCTCGATGTCAGCCACCGGATCGATGCTGCCGCTGACGTGGGTGATGTCGCCATTTTCAAAGCAGCGCACGACATGCACGATGGCATCCACTTCGCGGATGTGGCTGAGGAATTTGTTGCCGAGGCCTTCGCCCTGGCTCGCGCCTTTGACGAGGCCGGCGATGTCCACGAATTCAATCGCCGCCGGGATCAGCTTCGAGGAGCTGGAAATCTTCGAGAGCACCGCGAGGCGCTCGTCCGGCACGGTGACGACGCCGGTGTTCGGCTCGATGGTGCAGAAGGGATAGTTCGCGGCCTCCGCCTTGCGGGTGCGGGTGACTGCGTTAAAAAGGGTGGATTTGCCAACATTCGGAAGGCCAACGATACCGGCTCTGAGCATAAGGGCGGCGAGAGTAGGGCGGATTGAGAAATGAGCAAGCGTTGAGCACAGTTCAATCCTGCGCCGAGTTGAAAGTTGTTCGCCCTGCGTGCCTTTCCTCTTCCATGCCCACCGTTTCCCGCACTGAACTCGGCGGGTTTGGTGCGCTCTACATCGTCGCGGCCGTGTTTTGGCTGATGATGAAGGCGGAACGTGCAGCCTAGCCGCGAGCGTTCCGACGGAAACAAAAACTCCTTAAGGTAAGCCAGAGTGTCCGCATCGTGCCCGATGTAGAAATGAGCAAGGCGACGTTGCGTCGGGGAGGCACATCGGCGAGACTCCGCGTCCATTTTCCGGCTGTCCCATGTCTTTTGAGCTTCTCGCCACCGATCCTTCGTCCCACGCCCGCCGTGGACGGCTGACGACGCCGCATGGCGTGGTGGAGACGCCGGTGTTCATGCCGGTGGGCACGCAGGGCACGGTGAAGGCGATGCATCCAGATGAATTGCGGGCATTGAACTCGCAGATCATCCTCGGGAACACCTACCATCTGTTTGTAAGACCGGGGATGGAGATCATGCAGGCGGCGGGCGGTTTGCATGCCTTCTCGAACTGGGACCGGCCGATTTTGACGGACAGCGGCGGCTTCCAGGTCTTCTCGCTGGCGAAACTGCGCAAAATCAAAGAGGAGGGCTGCCACTTCCAAAACCACCTCGACGGCACGCCGATGTTCATCGGGCCGGAGACGTCGATGGAGATCCAGGCGACGCTGGGATCGGACATCGCGATGCTGTTCGACGAATGCACGCCGTATCCGTGTGAGCCGAAGGAGGCCGAAAAGAGCCTCGATTTGACTCTGCGCTGGGCGAAACGCTGCCGGGCGTGGGTTGATGAACACCAGCCGCAAACCGGTGGCGGCGCGCAGCAGCACTTCGGCATCGTGCAGGGCAGTGTGTATGAGGATTTGCGCCAAAAATCGGCCCGGGAACTCGTGGCGATGGGTTTTGACGGCTATGCCATCGGCGGGCTGAGCGTCGGGGAGCCGGAGGAAGACATGATGCGCATCGCCGAATGGGTGACGCCGCTGCTTCCGCAAAATCAGGCCCGCTACGCGATGGGCCTGGGCACGCCGCCACAGGTGATCGAGCTCATCGCGCGTGGCATCGACATGTTTGACTGCGTTTTGCCCACCCGGCTGGCGCGGAACGGCACCGCCTTCACCCACGAGGGCATGATGAACCTGCGCAATGCCTGCCATGCCAAGGATTTCCGCGATCTCGCCGAGGACACGCATCCGCTCTGCCGGGGCTTTTCACGGGCGTACATTCGCCATTTGGTGCAGGCTCAGGAGATTCTGGGTTTGCGGTTGATTTCTCTGCATAACCTGCATTTCTACGCGTCCCTCACGTCCAGGGCACGTCAAGCGATCGAACAGGGTTGTTTCGCCGAGTTCCGGGCTGAGGTGATCGCGAAATACAAGCACTCCACCGCCAGTCTCGAATCATGACCTCCACACTTCTCGAAAACTCCCTTCTTTTGGCCCAAGCCGCATCCGCCGGAGGCCAGGGGGGCATCCTTGGCAGTCCCATGATGCTGCCGATCCTCATGATCGTGGTCATGTACTTCGTCATCTTCCGCCCTCAGCAGAAGCGCCTGAAGGAGCATCAAAAACTCATCGCAGGTGTGAAAGTGGCCGACCATGTCGTCATGGAAAGCGGCGTGCATGGCATCATCACCAGCGTGAAGGACCGCACGGTCATGGTAAAGATCGCCGACAATGTCAAAGTCGAGTTTGAGCGCAGCAAGATCGCCGCTGTGACGAAAAAGTCCGATGTCGTCGAAGCGACTGAGGCTTGAATGAGAGCCGCCTGATTAATTTCTAAACCTCCCCTCCAACCCGTTTATGAACCCCTACGCCACCTTCCTTGTCGGTGCCTCGATCCTGCTGCTGCTGCTCCTTTATGTGGGCACCGCCGTTCACAAGACCAAGCGCTTCACCGGCACGCTGCTCATCGCTCTTGCGGCTTTCGCGTCGTTATACACGGTGAACGCACTGGGTTTGAAGCTGGGCATCGACCTTCAAGGCGGCAGCGAGTTCATCGTGAAACTGGAGCCGGGAAAAAACGCGGATGGCACAGCGCGGGCGGTGACTCCTTCAGATGTGCAGCAGGCCATCGCCATTCTCGAAAAGCGCCTCACCAAGGGTGAAAAAGATCTCGCGTTGCAGCCGGAAGGCGTGGACCGCGTGGTGATCCAGATGCCGGGCATTTCTCCGGAAGAGGTCAAGGACGTGCGCGACAAGATCCAGCAGGTGGCGCATCTCGAATTCCGCCGCGTGCATCCTGAAGGCCGCAGCAAGCTGGAGCAGATCAAGGCCCGTGGCGGCATCAAGGAGCCGGGCTGGGCAGAAATGGCTTATCGTGAGCCTGAAACCGCCAAGGATGGCACCGTGCTGGCCACTTCCGAGCTGGTGCGCGACATGCCGGACCTGGAGGGCGACATCGTTGCCAATGCGTTCCGCGTGTTCGACGCCGAGGGCAACAAAGTGGTGCTCAAGCTCAACAGCGAGGGCGCCAAGCGCTTCGACGAACTGGCGGCGGTGCATTACCGCAAGCAGATGGCCATCATCGTGGACGGCCAGATTCACTCCGCCCCCTCGCTCAACGCGCAGCAGTATGGCGGTACGGCCGAGATTTCCGGCGGCAGCAAGGGCTTCAGTGAGAAGGAGGCCGACACGCTGGCCACGCTGCTGAACAATCCGCTGCGTAACCCGATGAAAATCCTTTCGGAAAGCTCCGTGTCTTCCGCCTATGGCCAGACCTCCATCGACCAGGGCAAGTGGGTCGGCATCGCCGCGCTGCTGATCACCACCGGCTTCATGCTGTTCATCTACCGTCTGGCAGGCATCGTGGCGATCATCGGTCTGCTGATCAATATGGCGATCTTGTTCGGAGCGATGTCGCTCTTCGGTTTCACGCTCACCATGCCCGGCATCGCGGGTCTCGTTTTGACCATCGGCATGGCCGTGGATGCGAACGTGCTCATCTACGAGCGGTTGCGCGAGGAAATGGAGGCTGGCAAGACGCTGGCTGCCGCGCTCGACGCCGCGTATGAGAAGGCCTTCTCCGCCATCGCGGACTCGAACATCACCACGCTGATCTCGGCGTTGATCCTGTTCGTGATCTCCGGCGGCCTCGTCAAAGGCTTCGCCATCACGCTCATGATCGGTCTGATTTCCTCGATGATCGGAGCGCTGATCGTCACCCGCGTGATCTTCATCTGGGTGGTGGACAAGAACCTCCTGCACAAGATCACTACGACCAAGCTCATCCCGGACAAGGTGTTCGACATTCTGTCCGCCTCGCCGAGGTTTATCATCGCCTCCCTCG
>Ga0315905_10007528_pt1 | contig 11024 bp, 11 predicted proteins | sample LakEriMetagenome_5_FD_203522 | JGI IMG/M metagenome (GOLD analysis project Ga0315905, IMG submission 203522) | Freshwater fungal communities from buoy surface, Lake Erie, Ohio, United States - Buoy 4 MA121 | ecosystem: Environmental > Aquatic > Freshwater > Lake | place: USA: Lake Erie, Ohio... | reverse complement strand
GGCCAAGGCCAAGGCCAACGCCGAGTTCGCCGCCCGCCAGGCCGAAGCTGATGCCCGCATCGCCGAGGAAGTGGCCGCCGCCGAGACCCGCATCCGCGGCCTTCGCGACTCGGCCATGGCCAGCGTCGGTGACATCGCCGTCGAGACGGCCGGTGCCATGGTCCAGCGCCTGACCGGGACGACCGCTACCGCCGCCGACCTGCGCGCCGCCGTCAAGGGAGCCGCCTGATGAATCCCTTCCACATCTCCTTCGATCCGAGCAAGTCGGAGACCTGGGTCGGGGTCGGCCTGCTGATCTTCCTGGGCATTGTCGTGTTCGTGGCCAAGGCCCCGAAGATGATCGCCGGCCAGCTCGACGCCAAGCGGGACACCATCCAGCACGACCTGGACGAGGCTGCCCGCATCCGCGCCGAGGCCGAGCGCCTCCTGGCCGAACTGAAGGCCGAGCGCGTGGAAGCCGAGGCTCAGGTCCGCGACATGCTGGCCGCCGCCGAGGAACAGGCCCGGGCCTACGAGGCCGACGCCAAGGTCCGGCTGGAAGAGTCCCTGGCCCGTCGCCAGCTGCTGGCCGAGCGCAAGATCGCCAACGCTGAGGCCCAGGCCGAGGCCGAGGTTCGCGCCGCCGCCGTGGATCTCGCCGCCCACATGGCCGAGCGGGTCATGGCCGACCGCCTTGCAGGTACCAAGTCCGATCCCCTGGTGGATCGCGCCATTCCCCTGATCGCCGAAAAGCTCGGCTGAGGTCGTCAGGCCGCCGCCTTCCGGCGGCTCTTCGTCTTCTTTCGCGACTTCACGAGAAACCGGAAGCGCTTGGGCAGGATCAGGCGTTCAATCCTCAGTGACTGTTGCCAGGCGAAGGGGACGAACTCCGGATCCCGGCGCAGGAGCCGGCGGAGGGGTCGGACGAACCGGGGATGCCGGTTCTGGAGGCGGAGGAATTCCCGCTTCGCCCGGAAGGATCCCCTCAGCACCATCATCAAGCCGACGATTGCGACGGGCAGGCCGAAAGGGCCGGGAAGCGGCATACTGATCACCCCGCCCACCACCAGGATCAGACCGCCCACGGTCAGGCCCGTCCGGATGATCCTGGACAGGATGGTGCGCGCCAGGGCGTCCGCCTCGCGGTAGACCGACCTTTTCTCCTTGGGCGCCTCGGACACAGGCTTCAGTTCCGCTGACACGAGACGGCGGAAGGGGTCCGGGTCTCCGTTGAACCTGAGATATGGGAGGATCCGGCGACAGGAAAATGGCGCCGGCGCAACACTGCAGCCTGCCCGTCCGCCCGGGGGGCGGAGGCGGGCTGAAGAGGCGGGACTGGAGAAGTGCGCGCCACGGTCATCAGAACCCGAATCAGGGCCTCTGGCGGACCACTCCGCCGCAGGCAGGACACAGGCTATGCGACCCCGGCCGGGGCGCGTAAAGCCGTCCGGGCCCGGGGGCGACCTCCTCCGGGCGGGGGGAAGCCGCTATTCGGCGGCGAGCGGCGCCGGCGCCACACCCGGCTCGGCCGGACGCCAGGTCAGGCGCGGCTTGCGAGCGGCCAGGGTCTCGTCCAGGCGACGCAGGGGTGCCAGGTGCGGCGCAGAGGTGAACCGGTCCACATCCCCCGAAAGCGCGGCGTCGGCCAGGCCCAGGAGGGCGTCGCAGAACCGGTCGAGCTCGGCCAGAGACTCTGACTCCGTCGGCTCGATCAGCATGGCCCCGTGCACCACAAGAGGGAAGTACATGGTCATGGGGTGGAAGCCCTCGTCGATCATCGCCTTGGCGAAGTCGAGGGTGGTGACCCCCGTCCCCTCCAGCCAGCGATCGTCGAACAGGGCCTCGTGCATGCAGGGGCCGTCGGGGAAGGCGGCGCTCATCACGCCCGACAGGCGGGCCTTGATATAGTTGGCGTTCAGCACCGCATCCTCCGCCGCCTGGCGCAGGCCGTCAGCCCCGTGGCTGAGCATGTAGGCGTAGGCCCGGACGAACATGCCCATCTGGCCATGGAAGGCCGTCATGCGCCCGAAGGCCTGGGCCGCCTCAGCCTCGGTCTCTTCCACCAGCCGGAAGCCGTCCTCGCCGTGGACGACCCAGGGGGTCGGAGCGAAGGGCGCCAGGGCCTCAGACAGGACCACCGGGCCCGAGCCTGGACCGCCGCCCCCATGCGGGGTGGAGAAGGTCTTGTGCAGGTTGATGTGCATGGCGTCGACGCCAAGGTCGCCAGGCCGGACCCGGCCGACGATGGCGTTGAAGTTGGCGCCGTCGCAATAGAAGTAAGCCCCCGCCGCATGGGTCAGGCGGGAGATCTCCAGTATGTCCCGCTCGAACAGGCCGCAGGTATTGGGGTTGGTGACCATGATGGCGGCCACCTCGTCGGTGAGCTTGGCGGCGAGGTCCTCCAGGTCGACCCGCCCGTCCGCTGTCTGTCCGATCTCCATCACCTCATAGCCGACGAAGGCCGCAGTGGCGGGGTTGGTGCCGTGGGCAGAGGTGGGGGTGAGGACCAGCCGGCGCCGGGTCTGGCCATGGGCCGCGTGGGCGGCGCGGATGGCCAGGAGGCCGCAGAGCTCGCCGTGGGCCCCGGCCTTGGGCGACAGGGCCACGGCGGGCATGCCGGTCAGGGTCTTCAGCCAGTGAGCCAGACGGTCCATCAGTCCCAGGGCACCCTGGACCGCCGACACCGGCGCCAGGGGATGCAGGTCCGCGAAGCCGGGCAGGCGCGCCAGCTTCTCGTTGAGCCGGGGGTTGTGCTTCATGGTGCACGAGCCCAGCGGATAGAGGGCCAGGTCGATGGCGTGGTTCTTCTGGCTCAGGCGGACATAGTGGCGCACCGTCTCCGGCTCCGACAGGCCCGGCAGGCGCAGGGGCTCGGCCCGAACAAGTCCGCCAAGGTCCTCGACGCCCGCCTCCGGCTCGGGAAGGTCGACCCCCGTGCTGGTCCAGGCGCTCCGCTCGAAGATCAGGGCCTCGTCCTGCAACAGGCCACGCCCGCCGCTGAGGGAGGCGAAACCAGCGCCAGGGGTGTCGGAAACGGGCCGGGTGGGGCGGCCAACAGAATTCAGGCTCATCCGCAGGTCCTCCGGGACAGGGCGGTGACAAGGGAGTCGATATCGGCGGCGGTGGTGGTCTCGGTGGCGGCCAGCAGCAGGACGTCGTCCAGGCCCGCCGATGGGTCGAGCCGTGAGACCGGCACACCCGCCAGGATCCCCTCACCTGCCAGGGCCTCGACCAGGGCCGCGGCAGGCCCGGGAACCCGGATGGCGACCTCATTGAAGAACCGCGGCGTCAGCACCTCGACACCCGGGACAGCACCGAGGGCCTTGGCGAGGGTCCGGGCGCGGCCATGGTTGACCTCGGCCAGCCGGCGCAGGCCCGTCCCGCCCAGCAGGGTCATGTGGATCGAGAAGGCCAGGGCACACAGGCCGGAATTGGTACAGATGTTCGAGGTCGCCTTCTCCCGGCGGATATGCTGCTCGCGGGTCGAGAGGGTCAGGACGAAGCCCCGGCGGCCCTCGGCGTCCAAGGTCTCGCCGCAGAGTCGGCCAGGCATCTGGCGGACTAATTTCTCCCGGCAGGCGAACAGGCCCACGTAGGGCCCGCCAAAGTTCAGGCCGACCCCCAGGGACTGGCCCTCGGCCACGGCAATGTCGGCGCCCATCTCGCCGGGCGGCTTCAGGAGGCCCAGGGCCACGACCTCGGTGGTAACCACAACCAGCAGGGCACCGGCAGCGTGGGCGGCCTCGGCGATGGCGGTGACGTCGGTGACCGTGCCGAAGACGTTGGGCGTCTGGACGACCACGCAGGCGGTCTCGGAATCGATGGCCGCCAGGACGTCGGCCTCGGCATCGACCGCCGCCGGACGCCGGGCGATCTCCATGCCTTCGGCTGTGGCGATGGTGGCGGTGACGGCGGCGTAATGCGGATGCAGACCGCCGGAAAGCACAGCCTTGCGCCGGCGCGTCACCCGACGGGCCATCATCACCGCCTCGGCGCAGGCCGTGGAGCCGTCATAGAGCGAGGCGTTGGCCACCTCCATGCCCAGAAGGGCCGCGACCTGGGTCTGGAACTCGAACAGGACCTGCAGGGTCCCCTGGGCGATCTCAGGCTGGTAGGGCGTGTAGCTGGTCAGGAACTCCGACCGCTGGATGATGTGGTCCACCGTGGCCGGGACCTGGTGTCGGTAGGCGCCCGCGCCGCAGAAGAAGGGCCCTGCGCCCGCCGGCCGGTTGAGGGCTGCCAGGGCCGAAAGCTCGCGCTCGACCTCGATCTCGCCAGCGTGGTGGGGCAGGTCGACGGGGGCGGACAGGCGCGCCGGGACGGGCACGTCGGCGAAGAGGTCGTCGGCGCTGGCGGCACCGATGACCCCCAGCATGTGGCGGCGATCTGCCGCGTCCAGCGGGAGGTAACGCATGGCTCAGAGGGTCTCCAGGAAGGCGTCGTAGGCGGCGCGGTCCATCAGGGCGTCGTACTCGGCCCGGTCGGCGATCCGCACCCTGGCAAACCAGCCACCGGCCTCGGGGTCGGCATTGACTGTCTCGGGCGCGCCGGACAGGTCGCCGTTGGCTTCGACCACCTCGCCGGAGAGCGGGGCGTAGACGTCGGAGGCGGCCTTGACGCTCTCGACCACCGCCATGCCCTCGCCCGCCTTCAGGGCGCGGCCGGGTTCAGGCGTCTCGACATAGACCACGTCGCCGAGTTGCTCGGCGGCATAGGCCGTGATGCCGACGGTGGCGACGTCGCCGTCGAGGGCGACCCATTCATGGTCCTTGGTGAAGCGCATGGGAAAGGTCCTTTCAGGGTCGGCGGACATAGCGGTGGGGAACAAAGGGCAGGTCGGTGGTCTCGACGGGCCAGGTGCGGCCGCGGACCACCACGCCGAGCCTCTGGCCCGGAGCGCAGAGGGCGGGCGGGGCGAAGCCGATGGCGATGGGCACCCCAAGACTAGGCGAGAATCCGCCGGAGGTGACGATGCCGACCTCGGCGCCATCGGCATCGACGATCACCGCGCCCTCCCGGGCGGGGGCGCCTTCCAGCACCTTCAGGGCGATCCGGGCCCGGGCCAGGGCGCCGGCCGCTTCGGCCAGGATCCGGGCCGCTCCGGGGAAGTCGCCACGGCGGCGGCGGGACGGGGAAAGCGCGAAGGCCAGGCCCGCCTCAATGGGGCTTACCGAAGGGTCCACGTCGTGGCCGTAGAGGGGCAGGCCAGCCTCCAGTCGCAGGGAGTCCCGGGCACCCAGGCCAATCGGGCGCACGCGGGGGTCAGACAGCAGGGCGGCCCACACCCGGGGCGCTTCGGCGGCGGGCAGGGAGATCTCAAAACCGTCCTCGCCGGTATAGCCCGAGCGCGAGAGAATCAGGTCGACCCCGCCGAAGCCGGTCAGGGCGGCACTGTCCATGAAGGCCATGCCGGTGGCAGCCGGCACATGCGCCGACAGGGCCGCCGCCGCCTCGGGTCCCTGCAGGGCCAGGAGGGCGCGGTCCTCGATCCGGACGAGGCGGGCGTCGCCGGACAGCTTCGCGTCCAGGAAACGGAAGTCGTCGTCCTTGCAGGCCCCGTTGACCACGATGAACAGGCCCTGGTTGTCAGGCCGGGCCGCCATGAGGTCGTCGAGGATTCCGCCTGTGTCGTTGAGGAGGACAGAATACTTTTGCCGCCCAGGCTTCAGGGCCGCGAAATCCCCCGGGGTAACGGCCTCGAAGGCCGCCGTTGCGTCCGCCCCGAGGATCCGCGCCTGACCCATGTGGGAGACATCGAACAGGCCTGCGGACGTTCGGGTCCAGGCGTGCTCCTTCATCACCCCGTCGGGGTACTGGATGGGCATGTCATAGCCCGCGAAGCCCGCCATCCGCGCACCCGCGGCCAGGTGGGCCGCGTGCAGGGGTGTAAGCTTCAGTTCGGGTTCGCTCATCTAGGACTCCCGGCGACGACAGACGACCGCGCACCGGCCTGGCCGATGCGCTTCGCCCCCGCTGTCCTTGGCACCTGAGAGATTTCAGCTGACCCGGAGGGTATCCGGGGGCCTTGCTCCTTCGGCGAGCGGCGGGACAGGCCCGTCGCTGCTTTCCAGCGTTCCTTCGCCTCACGCGGTCCTTTTGCCTGAGCGTTTCCGGGGCGGTTGCGCCTTCGGCTCCGGGACAAGCCCGGTCTCTCCCGCGAGAGTCGTTCGGACGGTGTGCGATGGCCCCCTGGGAGTCAATGAGTCGGGGCCGGGGATCGGGATTGTCCACAGGTTACGGCCGTTTCCGCGCCGGAGATTTCAGTCCCACGCCGAGTTACCTCGACTTTGGGCCACTCCCGATCCTGGAGCACACAGGTCTGCAGAAGGATCACCCAGCTTGGGGGTGTGGCGAGCGATTGGCTGTGAGGATTCAGGGGCGAGCGAGACCTGGTTCCGTCAACCTGACAGCGCTCAGCCCCTCGTTCACGGCGGGTACGCCGCTCAGGAAATCGAGCGCCAGATGACATAGGCGGCGGTCGCAAGGACCATGGATGCAAACAGCCGTCGGCCCAACACCGCATGCCCGGACAAAGCCCGGGCGACGGGCTTGGCCACCAACGCACCAACGCCTCCCCCCGCCACCAGCGCCGTGAAGACTGGCCAGTCCACAAGGCCAGAGGCGGCGTAGCTTGTGCTCGTTGCAGCGCCAAAGAGGGCGACGGAAACCAGCGAAGACGCCGCAGCATGCGCCAGAGTCATGCCTGTTGCGGCCATCAAACCCGGCACGATGAGAAACCCGCCGCCGATCCCGAAGAAGCCTGCAGCGAGACCCACCAGCAGCCCGACGGGCGCGAGCTTGAGCGTGAGCGCTCGACTGAGCCGCACATCAGGGTCGCCTTGACCCCGTTGGGGGAGAAGCATCGATATCGCCACCGCCGCCATGGCGACGCCGAACCCGGTGAGCAGAACCTGCCCATCCACCAGCTTTGCGAACTGCGCGCCGATCAGCGATCCCGCCAGCCCCACGCCGCCAAATACCATGGCGCAGGGCCATTTCACCGTCCCAGCACGAGCCTGGGTGGCGAGCCCGATAAGCGCGTTCACGGCTACAGCGGCCGCCGCCGTACCGATGGCGACGTGGGGATCCTGCACACCGACAAGGTAGATAAGCAGAGGGGTGGCCAGCACCGATCCGCCGCCGCCAAACACCGCGAGCAGCAGCCCGATCAGAGCTCCGCCAAGCGCTGCAACGCCGTAGCTGGCAAGGGGCAAGTCCATTGGCCCTATGCCCTGACCGGTCGGTTCCAGGGCGCGGCTTGAAGAAGGCGAGCCATGCCGCAGAAGCCGGTGGCACCAGCGAAAGTGAGGCCTGCACCCACGAAGGCCGAGAGGCCGAAGAAGGCGGGATGCGCAACGAACCCGAGCAGCACACCGGTCAGGATCAGCATGCCCGCGACAATCTGCACCTGCCGCATCATTTCCAGCGGTGCCTTGCGGTCTGCCTTCACGGGCAGCCCTGCAAGCGCCCAGGCATCGAGGCCGCCTTGCAAGATGAAGACCTCACCTTCGACGGCCGCAGCCAACCGATCACAGTTGGCCTCAGTCCGCATTCCCGACCGGCAGGTGAAGACGACGTCCTTGGCAGGCTCGATCTTCAGATGCGCGGCCTCGAAGGTCGACAATGGGCGGGAAAGGGCTCCGGGAACATGCCGGCGGGCGAACTCGTCGGCTTCACGGATATCGATCAGCACGGCGTGGCCTGTCCTGAGGCGCTCTGCGACCTCAATGGCGGGTAGGGATTTCAACTTAGCGGTCATGGCGATGGGCCTCCGGAGGACAAAAGATCTCAGCTAGCGTCGACACCACCTTCAAGGCCGCCAGATCGGCGATCCGATACCAGACGACCTGGGACTCACGCCGGGTGGCTACGACTCCCTCCTCTCTGAGCACCGCAAGGTGCTGCGAAAGCGCCGACTGTGAGAGACCGACCAGGGGCAAGAGCTGGCCCACTGACCGTTCGCCGTCGGTGAGCTGGCAAAGGATCATCAGCCGGCGCTCGTTCGCCAGGGCGCGAAGCAGCTTTGCAGCTGCCCCGGCATTGGCTTCGAACTGGGTGATGTCGAGTTTGGAGAGATCGAGCATGGCGGATATATATTCCGCTATGCTAATTTAGCAAGTCCTTATATAAGGCCTCTGAAATGGAGCGCCCTATGCAACCTGACGTGCAAGTCTTCTTCGACCGCGCCACCTCCACCGCGAGCTACCTGGTCAGCGACCCTGCCACCAAGGTGTCGGCCATTATCGATCCAGTGCTGGATTTCGAGCCCAAGGCGGCGCGCCTGTCCACCGCCTCGGCCGACCTGATCCTGGCGGCGGTGGCGGAGCGTGGGCTCGACCTGAAGTATGTGCTGGAGACCCACGCGCACGCCGATCACCTCTCGGCCGCCGACTACATCCGCCGCCGGACGGGCGCGGAAATCGCCATCGGTGCCCACATCGTCGAGGTACAGAAGACGTTCATTCCGGTCTTCGAGGCGGACGAGGTCGCGGACGACGGAGGGGTATTCGATCACCTGCTGAACGAGGGCGACGTGTTGCCACTCGGGGAAATGACGATCGGCGTTCTTCATACCCCTGGACACACCCCCGCCGACCTCACCTATCTCATCGGCGACACGGCTTTCGTCGGCGACACCCTGTTCATGCCCGACTACGGCACGGCGCGGGCTGACTTCCCCGGCGGCGACGCCCGGGTCCTGTATCGCTCGATCCGGAAGGTGCTGGCCCTCCCTCCGCAAACTCGGCTCTTTGTCGGCCACGACTATCTTCCAGCCGGCCGCGACACCTTTAGCTGGGAGACTACGGTCGCCGAGCAGCAGGAACGGAACATCCACGTTCGCGAAGGCGTCAGCGAGGACGACTTCGTCGCCATGCGCGAAGCGCGCGACGCGACGCTGGCGGCACCCACCCTCATCCTACCGTCCCTACAGGTAAACATCCGTGGCGGTGCCATGCCGGACGCGTCGCAGTCTGGCCGGGTATTCCTGAAGATTCCGATCACTCACGGCGACAAGCCAAAGTCCTGAAGGAGCCGGGTTCGATGACCTACTACTATGCGAAGACCTTCGTCCGTCCATTTGATGAGGTCGTGGCGGCGACGAGACAAGCGCTCGCAGAAGAGGGCTTCGGCGTCATCACGGAGATCGACGTGCGCCAAACCATGAAGGCGAAGATCGGGGAGGAATTCCGGCCCTACACGATCCTCGGCGCCTGCAATCCCCGTATGGCGTTCGAGGCCCTCCAGCTGGAGGACAAGGTCGGGATCATGCTGCCCTGCAATGTCATCGTGCAGGATGCGGGCGGTGGGCGTACCGAGATCGCTGCGGTGGATCCGGTGGCGTCCATGGCGTCAATCGCCAACTCCGCCTTGATGGAGAAGGCCTCGATCATTGGCGCAAGTCTCAGGGCCGCAATTGATCGCATTCACGACTGAGCGGTGAAGCGGCTACCCCATCCTGGGTCCGGGTTTGACCCCAGTGAGGTTGCATTCGCAGACCTGCCGCGGCGCGCCCTCTACATCCGTTCGGGTGCGGACAGGCCCAGAAGATCGAGGCAGAGCTCAAGCTGGCCCAGGACCAGTCCCGCCAGGGCCAGGCGCGAGGCGCGAACCTCGCCCTCGGCTGGAAGGATGGGGCAGGCGGCGTAGAAGCGCGAGAAGGCCTGGGCCAGGCGGTAGGCGTGATCGGCGACCAGGTTCGGCGCCCGACGGTCGTAGGCCTCGGCCAGGGCGTCGTCGAAGGCGTCTAGCAGCAGGGCCAATTCGCGCTCAGACGGGTCAACGATGTGGATGGGCCCCGCCTCCAGCCCTTGCTCGACCGCCCGGCGCAGCACCGACTTGATGCGCACGGCCTGGTAGAGGAGGTAGGGACCGGTCTTGCCCTCGAAGCTGGTGAAACGTTCGAGGTCGAAGACGTAGGAGGTGCCGCGGAAGTTCGACAGGTCCGCGAACTTCAGCGCCGCCACGGCCACCTGGTGGGCCGTCGCCTCGAAGGCCTCGGGAGCCAGTTCCGCGCCCAGCCCCGCCTCGCGCAGGCGCTCACGCGCCCGGTCGCGGGTCATCTCGATCAGGTCATTCAGCTTCAGCACCCCGCCCTCGCGGGTCTTGAAGGGTTTGCCGTCCGTCCCGTTCATGGTGCCGAAGCCGATGTGCTCCAGCTGGCCCTCGGCGGCGTAGCCGGCCAGGACGGCAGCGCGGAACACCACTTCGAAGTGGTCGGCCTGCCGCTGGTCGACGACGTAGAGCACCTGTTCAGGATCGAAGGTCCGGCGACGGTCGAGAATGGTGGCGAGATCGGTCGTCCCGTACATGGCCGAGCCCTCGGAGGACACCACCAGCAGGGGGGGCAGGTCGCGCTTGTCGCCCTGGCGGCCCACCCGGACGATCCGGGCGCCCTGGTCGTCCTCCAGAAGGCCGCGGGCCTCGAGGTCAGCGACCATCTCCGGGATCAGGGGATCGGCGTCGCTCTCGCCCTTCCAGAGGTCGAAGTCCACGCCCAGGGCATGGAAGTCCCGGGCCAGGGCAACCTGGGTCACCCGGGCGAAGTGTCGCCACAGGAGGAGGCATCCCGGCCGCCGGGATTGCAGGGCGGCGGTCAGGCGGCGGGCGCGGTTGCGATAGGCCTCGTCGGTCTTCCCCAGGGCTGCGGCCTCCGGATACATCCGGTCGAGGTCAGCCAGGCTGATGCGCTGGGAGAGCCCCTCGAAGGCGGCGGCTTCGGCCTCGGGCGACGGCTCGACTCCGGCGGTGTTCAGGTCCTCCACCAGGGCCTGGATCCAGGGATCGGCGTCCATGGCCGCGCCGATCAGAAGGCCCATCTGGTAGCCCCAGTCGCCGAAGTGGGCGTCGCCCACGGTCGTATCGCCCCGGAACCGGTGGATGCGCTTCAGGGACTCCCCGATGATGGACGAGCGCAGGTGACCCACGTGCATGGGCTTGGCCACGTTGGGACCGCCATAGTCGATGAGGATGCGTCGCGGAGTTGCGACACGCCCGGCGCCGAGCCGGGGGTCGGCGGCGATCTCGTCGGCGCGGGTGGACAGGGC
>Ga0315905_10007526_pt1 | contig 11026 bp, 13 predicted proteins | sample LakEriMetagenome_5_FD_203522 | JGI IMG/M metagenome (GOLD analysis project Ga0315905, IMG submission 203522) | Freshwater fungal communities from buoy surface, Lake Erie, Ohio, United States - Buoy 4 MA121 | ecosystem: Environmental > Aquatic > Freshwater > Lake | place: USA: Lake Erie, Ohio... | reverse complement strand
AGGAGGTTTTATATCAGATAAAGGTAAGTGTATTAATTCTCACGGTAAATTATTAACTCCTGATGAAAGAGGAAGATACTTTACTAATGGAAAACTTCAATATGCTTCTATTCTTATGGCTAATGCATTTAATTTAGAAAATAAGGATAAATTAGAAGGTTCTAAATCTCATTATGTTGTCAGGTCTTTAACAAATGAGATTATACCTTCTTTAGAAAATATAAAAATAGGGACAAGAATAGAAGTAGGAAGTGATAACGGAAAAAAGTCAAGACAATCTGATAATTTTAAAGAAAAAGAAAATATGAGTATAGCTTATAAGCTTAGAACTTGTGAAAATAAAATTGTTAAAGACCTTCCTAATCATATCATATTTAAAGATGGAAAAATATGGAATGATTTAAACGTTGTAGGAGGTAATAGATTTTTAACATTTTCTTTAACTAAAAAAGATAGTTTAAGTAGCTCTTATTATAGTATGTGCACTAATAACAAAACTTATAAAATACATAGATTAGTTTGTATGGCTTTTCATCCTATAGAAGGAAAAGAAAAATATGATGATTATAAAGACCTTCAGGTTAATCATAAAGATGGTAATACTCTTAATAATAACGCAGATAATTTAGAGTGGGTTACCAAGTCTGAAAATATGAAACACGCTTATGAAAGTGGTCTTAATAAAAAGGTTAGAAGTGTTCTTCAATATGAAAATAACGGAGGAGAATTAGGTTCTTTAATAAAAGAATACGTTAGTGTAGCAGAAGCTTCAAGAGAAACTGGTATAGCAGAACACGAAATAAGAAGTTCTTGTAAAAAACAAGGAGGATATTCTTTCAAAAAATACTTATGGAAATATAAAAACGAAGAAGAAACAGAAAAATATGAACTTAAATATAGCCCTAAAGTAAAATATTCAGAAGAACAAAAATCATTAATTGATGATAAGTTTAATATTGTAAAACAATCTCAAATAATAATAGAAGACGAAGAAATTCCAGTTCCTAAATTTTAAATTGATTTTAAATTATAATTAAAATAATCTTTTAACTAAATATAGTTTAAAGATTACGGATTACTATTATAAACCGATGACTGGATTACATTCGACAACCGAAAATACTAAAAATGCTATAAGCTTAGCTTCTATTATAGATGAAATTAAAGCGTCTCAACAAAAAGTTTTAAAAGCTTTTGAAGAGCACAATATCTTCGTTAATAAATCTTTAGAAAAACTCCAACAATTAAAGACTGAAACTAAAATTGAAGTTGTAAAGGTAAAAGACCCTCTTGAAGAGATAAAGAGATTAAAAAATTCTACTGATAAGAATATATATGGTGAAGATCAATTTACTAATATACATAAAATGCTTGGTTTCTTAACAAATATATTTAATATTCTATCATTATACGGAACCGACAAAATAAGTGTTTCATTTAAGGATATGTTTTTATCTATATTTAAAAAATGTATATCAGTTAATGATCCAATAGATATAAATTTAATTACTGTTCATTTTAAAGATCAACTTAAAAAAGAGTTTTTAAAGGTTCGTGATATCCGTTGGTTACTCCTTGAAATGGAAAATTATCCTCAAACCTTTCAGTTCACTGAAGACGATTTACTTTTAATGAAAGAAAGTGGTGCAAGTCGTGATAATATATACCTTGTTAAAAAGTTCTTGAAGAAAGACGGTGATTATGAAGAAATGTATAATGAAGAAGAAGGCGGGGGTATTAAATGTAAGTATCATATGACTGGAGGTCAAATGAATGGAGAATATAAAGAATATTATGAAGATGGAACAAAGAAAGCTATTAGAAACTATAAAGATGGAGAATTAGATGGAATAACAGAAACATGGTATAAAAACGGAAAACGTTCTGTATATGCTTCATTTGAAAAAGGACTTATGCATGGTGTTTATAACTCGTGGTATGAAAATGAGAATCCTATGTATGAGACACAACATAAAAATAATGTTCGTCAAGGAACTCGTATAGATTATTATTATAATGGTCAAAAAACAATGATAAGAAACTATATAGATGGATTACAAGTTGGTGAATATAAATATTGGTCAGAGGGAGGAACACTATTAAAGGATATTATATATGATAATAAAGGTAAACTTACTAAATTAAAACAATATAATAGCGTTGGGACTTTAGACCTTGAAAAAACATTGATTGAAAATGATACATACGAATTAAAACAATATTATGAAAGCACAGGAAAAATTCATTATAAAGTAATTATGATAGGTGATAAATGGAATGGAGAATATATAAGTTATTGGGATAATGAAAAAATATGTACTAAAACAAGCTATAAAAATGGTAATTTAGATGGAGAATGGGAATACTGGAATGAAGACGGAACATTAAAAGAAAAATTAGTTTATAAAGACGGAGAAAAACAAGTTTAATTTAAGATTAATAACTAGTCTTAAATTAATTATTTTTTAACACACATTAAGTATTCTTCTAAACTTATTGTTGATTCCCAATCTAAAAGTCTTTTTGCTTTATCAACACAAGCTAATGTAACTCTACTTTCACCTAATCTTTCAGGTATATTTACCCTTTCTCCACCAATAATATCTGCTATTTGATTTATGCTATAATTTCTTCCTGTACCTATATTAATAACTTCTCCTTTAAAATCTTCTATATTCATCATACACATAATATTAGCCCTAACAACATCATCAATATTTGTAAAATCACGTCGTTGTTCACCATCTCCTACAATTGTCATAGGTTGGTCTCTTTCGACCTGTCTTAAGAATTTACCTATAACAGGAGCATATTGACCCCTTGTAGGTTCTCTATGACCATATACATTAAAGTATCTTAATGTGACTGTATCTAATCCGAATAAACTACTATATAACTTACACATTTTTTCACCGTTAACTTTACTTATACTATATGGTGTTAAACAATCTTCTTCAAGGTCTTCTGTAAGACCTTTACATTGTTGTAAACCTTGGTCTTGTAGTAATTGAGAGTATTTCCTACCATAAGAACTGCTTGTTGAAGAATAAATAACTCTTTTAACACCTGACTCTTTAGAACATTGTAAAATAGTAGAAGTACCTAATACATTTGTTCTAACAGTTAATAAAGGATTTATAAGTGAAGGTTGAATACGAGCTTCTGCTGCTAAATGAAATACATATTCTATACCATCAAATAAGGGTCTAATATTTTTATAATCACAAATATCAAATTTATAATTTTCTGCTTTATCATTCCAATAAAATTGTTCATGACATTCTGCACTTTCATTATCTATAACAACAACATCATGACCAAGTTCAATAAGATTATCAACGATATTGCTTCCAATAAAACCAGCACCTCCTGTAACTAATACTTTCATATTTATTTATAAATAATTTAAATCTTTAAACATATACAATTAAAGATGAAAACAATTATATTAGATATAGATAGAACTCTTGTTCACTCAGTATTAAAATATGTTGTAAAGGAATATTGGAAAGATAAATTTGAATGGATTGTATCAGAACCTCATATAGTATTCTTAAGACCTCAAGTAAGAGAACTTATTAAATTTTTATTTGATAATAACTATAAAGTAGGAATATTTACTGCTGGTTCAGCAGCATATGCGGAAGAAATTGTTCATAATTTATTTAAAAATTATAAATTAGAATTTGTATTTTCAAATGAACATTATGATGAGGGGTTTGATATGTTTGGAAAATTAAAACCTCTTGAATATGTTGTCTATAAGAATCCTCATTTAGAAATAGATGAAATTATAATAGTAGACGATTCAAGCTTAATTAAAAACTCAAATGGTGATAGATGTTATAAAATAAAACCTTTCTGTATATGCTATGACGATAGTCATGGATTTATAAATTCATCAGAAGAAGATAATGAATTATTCAAGTTTATGGAGTGGGTTAAAAAATCAAATTAATAAACAGTAGGAGCTTCTTGAGTATAAATTAATTTGATTTTTTATCTTTATTATAATTAAAAATGAGTAACACTTCTTTTGGAATTGCTCCAGCATTTATAGACTTATCTACTTTTAGTGATACTGATAATTATATGTATAGTAGAGGAACACCTGGTAATCCAGTATATTATACTAATTATCAAGAGAATGAACCATCAACCTTTGGTTTAGGTAATCAATTAAGACCATCATTTTGGGCTCCTAAAGGATTTATAAAACAATGTATGTCAAGTTTTATACTCGTTATATTAATTTTAATTTTTTTAATGTATATTAAAGCATAATAAAGTATAATATAAAAAAGATGTCATCATCAAAAAATAATACAGAAGAAAAAAAAGGTAAACGTGCACCTATTGATTTAACTAAATTAAAAGTGGTATTAATAGAGCCTAAAAAAAAATTAAAAGGAGAAACTAAATCAAAATTTTTAGACCCTGAAAGCGACTTATTCTTTCATATATGGGATTGTCAACAAAGACTTAAACAAGCAGGTATTCGTTTCGAAAGCAGATTAGACCCTCATGTTGAACTTATTACTAATAGTGAAAGCTTAGATATATTTTTAAGACGTTCTAAAGAGTTACATATGATGGATATAGATGTTACTGATAAAAAATTATATAAAGTTATGGGAAAAACATTAGTTATGAATTTACCTTCATTATCAGATAAAGAAGTATATATAAAAATAGCACACTTTAATACTTTACCTCCAAATATAAATAGACTTACTACAATAATATTTAATCCAGAATATTCACCTTATTCAGAGTGGGAACAAACTATTTTTGATTAAAAAGAAAAAAGACTTAAAGATATATATTTTATATAATAAAAAATGGAAGTTAATAACGAAGAAGAATTGATTATTTCTGGAACCTCTAATTTTGAAATAGTTAAAAAAAATATTAATGGTAAACCTAAATCTATTGTTAGATATTCAGGAGAATTTTGTATGGATGATGGTACTGTTTTAGATGCATTAGAATATATTAAATTGGCTATAGAAAAAGTACAAAGACATCGTTAAATCATATTAATTTAAAGTATAATTTTATAACTTTATATAAAGTTATAAAATATGTTTCAGAAAGAAAATTTGAAGATATTTTATAATTCTTTAACCATATCTAATAATTTAGCTTTATTAGCACCTACTAATCTATTAACTTCTTCACCGTTAACAAATGCTATAAAAGCAGGGATAGAAGAGATATTATATTTTCTAGCAAATTCTTGGTTATCATCAATATTACATTTTAAGAAGATGATATGTTTATTTTCTTCTTTTAATTCTTCAAAATAAGGAGCAATTGCTTTACAAGGACCACACCAGTCAGCGTAGCAATCAACTATAGCTTTACCAGCTGTAGGTAACATAAAGAGTTCTTCGTCAGACATATTTTATATATAATAAGATATGTCTTTAAGTTTTATAAAAGTAATTCATAATTAGAAGGTAAATTTGGATTACTTTCTACAGGTATATGTGTTATTATTTCTCTTCTAGTTGAGTCTAAATAGAAAATAGATTTACCAGATTTAATACAGTCTTCAATATGTGTTTTATTTATATATTTTTCATCATTATATTCTTGGTGAGAGAAAGCTTGAATTTTATTTTTTATCATTTCAGGTGTAAAAAAGTAGCTAAAGTGCCAACCAAATTCTATTAATAAAGGATAAATATTACTAGAGAATCTCATTCTTTGTATTTCATTATTTTTTACTTCACTATATCTTAAGAGCTTTGTAGCATAACATTTTTGGTCCAATTTACTGGTTAAGTTATAATAGTAATTATCAAATTCAAGTGTATAACCTATTTTATCAGGTGAACTATACCATTCAGTACTATTTTTAACAGTTAATAATTTATCTTTATTAGCAACTTCATCAGCATCTGCTATTAATATCCAATCTTCGTCATTAATATCAGGAATTAATTTTAATGCTTTTTTAATACATTCTCTTTGATGATATTCTCTTTGCCAAGCAATACTTTGAGGTATAGGGTTTGAGGATTTAAAATCTATAGTTATATTATCAGGCATATCATCAACAATATAATGAATTATATTATTAAAGTGAGAATATTTATCTTTTATATTATTAAAATATAAAGGTTTAGATACACCCGAGAAAGTCTTAGTAGATTCTACAATAACAAAATAATCTACAGTATCTTTATAGTAGTTTAAACGAAAGTTTAACATTTTTTCTTCATTATAGAAAATAAAGGCATCAATGATTTTCATTTTTATTTTAAAATATTATCTTGTTTAAATCATAAATAATGAGAAGTGGATGTTCTTTATGTAGTGGTGGAGGAAGTGTTAAAGAAGGATTTAGTCATAATCATGCAACACATACCCGTTTATCATCAAAACAACATATAAGTCAACGTATAAGTATGTTTGTTAAACAAAATATTTTAAGTACTTTATTTAGTTTAGCTATAATGACATTATGTATATACTTAAGTTGGACTTGTAATACTAAACAAGGTATTGATGTTGTTATGAAAGTTGTTTATGCATTCTTTGCAGCTTTCTTTAATATATTCTATTTAGCTTATTATTTCTTAGTTAGAAAAGGTACTTGTTAATTTTTTTTTATATTATTATTTTTTTTATAATATAAAAAGATGTTTGAATGTTTTAAATCTAAGAATGGAGGAAACGTATACTATTATAATGGTAAAAGAATATCTAAAAGAGAAGCACAAGATATGTCTTTAAAATTAGGGAAAAAATTACCTTCTTGTATAACTAAAACTTCAAAAAATGAAATAAATAGTTTGAAGAAACGTATAAAAGATATTATGATAAGTGGGGAAACAGTAAATAAAGACCTACAAGAAAGGCTTAATGCTTGTAGTATTATTAGAGAAAAGTATGATAACTTAATATCTCTTATAGATAGTACTAGTGATAGTGTTGATGTAATGAATAGAGTATGTTTAACACAAGGGTTAAAACGTAAATTAGATGATGAATATTCTATTCTTGAAAATAACTTAAAAGAATCATCTTTAAAAAATGAAGAGTTAGGAGGAATTGTAGAGAATGATAAATTAACTATAAAAGAGTTAACAAACATGTTGTTTCAAATAAAACAAATAAACTTAAACTTAGAGTCTACAATAGAACAAGAAAAAAAAGATAAAATAAATATTGAAAAAACACTTAATATCTTAACAGAAGAGTGTAGTGATAGACCAGATTTATTAAAAACAATAGACACTCTTAGAGGGCAAATTTATAATCTTGAATTAAATAATAATGATATTAAAAAAGACCTTCAAGATACTAGAAACATAAATAAAAATATGAAAGCTTCTATTGATGATTTATTAGAAAGTTTACAAACTTATAAAGACCAAGCTAAAGTCATGGAAAGTATGACTAAAACTATTGATTACTATACAGTAGCTGTTCAAAGGTATGAAAGTGAGATAAGTATTCTTGAAAGAGAGAACAAAGAATTAAGAGATACTATAACTCGTAATGGTGATTTACAAGGTTTATTAGACCAATTAAGAGATGAATTATCACAAAAAACACAAGAATTTGATATTGAGTTACAAAATGAAAAAGAACAATGTAAAATAGCTAATGACAGTTTAGAACGTAAAGTACAAGCTATGGCTGATCTTTCTAAAAGTTTAAAATACTCTCTTCAACAAGAAAAAGATAAATGCTTAAATGATATACAAAAAGCAATAGATGGAGAAAGAGAAATATCTAAGAAAGAGGCGAGGGAATATGAGAATAAAATAGCTGAACTTAACTCAAAAATATTAATTACAGAAGAAAGTTTAGAAGAGTTAAACAAAATAGGAAAAATACAAACAACCGGTGAAATAGAAGGCACAAAAAAATCTTTAAAAAAGGTTTCTAAAAAATTAAAAAGAGCTAGTCAATAGTAATAATAACATCTCTACAGTTAGGGCAATTTACAGTAGTAAAAGAGTTTGAATTTACATAATTTTTCATACATTCTATATGAAAAATATGGTTGCATTTAGTTCTATAAATATTTGTATTTTTTAAAGGTTCAATACATATAGAGCAATTGTCATCAGAATCTTTTAAGTATTCTTCTACAAGTTGAGTATTTTGAGGATGAACTGAAGTCTTAATAGGAGAGGTTTCATCTGTTTTTATTATTAGTTTTGTAGAAGTAAAAATCAAGTTTAAATAAGATAGGATATAAAATCCAATACTAAATGAAGCTTCATTTTTTATTATGAATACAGTATAGAATACATTAAAAAATAGTCTTAAAAGGAGGTCAAATTTTAATAATTTTAAAGTTATACTACATGTTAAAAAGAAGTTTGATAATATAGTAACAATGTTATATACAAGGGCAGTTATTTGAATACTTAGTGTAATATACTCTAAATTACCCATAACATTGTTTGAAGAAATAAGGTGTATACATATAGCATCAAAAGCTAAAGATAACGCAGAAATAATAGTTAAGAATAACATATTAAGTATCTAAGATAATTAATTAAGTATATTAATTAATTATTTTCAATTAGATTTAAGCGAGATAATTTATTTTGTTTGTTGATATAATAATTTAAGACCACTAAATGCTTGATTATTACAATCTCCAAATTTAACAAAATTTCCGTTTGAAACAGAGTCTTCATATGCCATTAAACATAAACCAGAAATTTTATGTTTTAAAGCACCATTTGGTAAAACGTCAAATTTATGGTTTCCGTCACAAGCACCTTTTGAAAGTTCTGCTACTTCTGCTCCAGCTCTACCAACACATAAATCTGTACTTCCTGAATGACGTATAGTACCATCATCTGACATAGTAAAACCATTTTTAGGAGATTTATCATCAAACCCAGTAAACCATACTAATTTTGTCATATCTCCTGGTGTTGCAGCACCTCCCTGTGGATGTATATAAAATGCGGGAGCTCTACTATATTGAACTTTAAATGGGAATAATTTTGCACCTACTTTAGCAGTTGTATCAAAAGTATAATAAGAATCTTGAATTTCTCCTTTACATACAGCATCTTTAGCAGGGGCTAATTGATAAGCATTTTCTTTATATTCAACACAGTCTTTACCACCATTAGAAGAAGGAGTTACAGTATTACTTACAGTTCTCTTACCTACTAAATAAAATTTACCAAGGTCTAATTTTGCAGGGTCGTCTGTAGTATTAGTTGAGAAAGCAAAACCTTCTCTATTAAATAATAATTTATAGCCTAAATAAGCTAATAATATATACATTATTATTCTTAAGTTATCCATAATGTCTAATTTAATTATTTAAATAGAAAAAAAAATCTTTTATTAATTTAAAATGAGTACTAAAATAATAATTATAATAATAGTTTTAGTAGTTTTGATATTAACAATAGCAGGTATAATGTTTGTTGTATTTAATAAAAAAGAGCCACAAAAACTAGAAGAAACACCTTCTCAAGAAGAAACACCTTCTCAAGAAGAAACACCTTCTCAACCTCAAGAAGAAGAAACACCTTCTCAACCTCAAGAAGAAAAAACACCTTCTCAACCTCAAGAAGAAAAAAAACCAAAGGATGCAGAGTGTAGAGGAGAAGTACAAGATTCTTATTATTCATTTTCTGGAGAACCTGTACTAGGAAGTGATATTATTAAAAGATTAAAAGAAGGATTTAGATTTATTAGTAATTATATAAGGTATTCTAATATTTTTAATAAAGAAAAGTTTGCTCTTTCAAGTAATGTCACAAGTGAACCTAAAACTTTAGACTTAAGTAAATATTATGTTATAGGAAATTTAAATACATCAAGTACAGTATCAGAACCAATGTACGGAGGAGTAAATAAATGTCCAATATATCCCTCTAAAGTATATAAAGAAACCTCATCTATAAGTACATCACCACTAAATACTCCTACCACAACTTCACAAGTTTTAATAGGTGTAGGAAAAGATAATTTATTATATACAAGAAGTACATTAACATCACCTTGGGTACAAATTCCTGGAAGTGGTAGTGTAATAACAGTAACACAATTAAAAGATGGAACATTGTTAGGAATAGGTACCAATAATCAATTATTCACAAAAGCTACATTAACATCTCCTTGGGTATATATTCCAAACAGTGGAAATGTAAAAGGAGTTATACAATTAAAAGATGGAACAATATTAGGAGTAGGTATAGATAATTTATTATATACAAGAAGTACATTAACATCACCTTGGGTACAAATTCCTGGAAGTGGTTCAGTTATAGCAGTCACACAATTAAATAACGGAACAATATTAGGAGTAGGAACTAACTATAATTTATTTACAAAGGCTACTTTAACATCTCCATGGGTATTTGTTCCTGGAAGTGGTAATGTTACATCTGTTAAACAAATAAGTGATGGAACAATATTAGGAGTAGGAACAGATAATAATCTATACTCAAGAGCAACATTAACATCTCCTTGGGTTTTAGTTCCTAGTAGTGCAAATACTTTAAGTATATAATTTTTTTTATTCTTACAATAATAATAAATAATGAACACTAAAGTAATTATTATTATAGTTATAGCATTTGTAGTTCTTTTAACTGTTATAGGTATCATTATGATGACAAGACCTAAAACAGAAGAGAAACCTGTGGCTCAAGTAGAAGCTCCTATTGCTCAAGAAGAACAACCAGAATCACCTCCTGTTGTTGCTGATCCTGTAGAAGCTCCTTCTTCAGAACAACCAGAATCACCTCCTGTTGTTGCTGCTCCTGTAGAAACACCAACAATTATATCTACCCCTCCAGTTTCAGTAGAAACTCCAGCACCAATTATATCTACACCAACACCTTCACAATCAACAACTGTAGCTCCAGTATCAACATCTCCAACAATCTTAGCTCCAGTCTCAACATCATCACCTCCAACAATATCTGGACCTTTTGGTTCTGCAAGTGTAGCACCTTTAGCACCTGTTGTAACAGCTCCAGCCGTTGTTCCTATAGTTGCTCCAGTAATAACTAAAGTTTCTAAT
>Ga0315905_10007522_pt1 | contig 11029 bp, 8 predicted proteins | sample LakEriMetagenome_5_FD_203522 | JGI IMG/M metagenome (GOLD analysis project Ga0315905, IMG submission 203522) | Freshwater fungal communities from buoy surface, Lake Erie, Ohio, United States - Buoy 4 MA121 | ecosystem: Environmental > Aquatic > Freshwater > Lake | place: USA: Lake Erie, Ohio... | reverse complement strand
AACAACGTACGGATGGTGACGAACGATGCAACAGGAGAGAAAGATTCAAAGTAGTTGACACCGAGTATCTGAGAGAAGTCTTTAGCAACTAGACGACCACGATACCTTTTAAAGGTTCCGTGTTCGTCGGTTTTCTTACGGTATGTCCAGCGAGTGCCCATTATAGGAGTGTTTGGAGGAAGAGAGGACCGTGGGATGACGGTCCAACAGCCCAGTTTGCGAAGATTGGTCATTTCTTCGTCCATGCTTTGCTGCCAGCCGGCAGCCTCGATGGATGCGCGAGCCTCTTTGTAGGAGTTAGAGATGACATCGCTGTTTACAGTGGAGGTAGCGTCGGTGACGGCAGCTGTGAAGGCGACGTGTAGGGCCCGAACTACAGACTGATGATCGGCATATTCAGGAGTGCCGGGTACTACGCGTTTCATATTGGCATAGGTGATAATCTGCAGCTCGTGTTCGGGCTCAAAGTCAAGACGGTTGAAGCGCTCCTTCATGGTTGCTTGGAGCTGCGCGAGGTAGTCATTGTGTGTGTTGGCAAGCACCATGTACACCTGCTCGGGTGAGACCGTGTTGTCGTAGAGGTGGTCGCAGAGCTTGGCGGGAGAGATGTCGAACGCAAACTTCGTGTCCTTCTTGTACTCGGGAAGGGTGATGAATTGCTTTTTCGAGAAGTCGAAGAGCCCATGCATCTTGTTCTTGAGCACTTTGTCAGCCTGTTGGCTCTCCTGCTGCATCTGCTGCCTCCATTCTGCGTCAAGCATGTCGTTCATCACCGAGGAGGCCGCGATCAGGTCGTCGTGAGCAGTGAGCGCCTGCGCCTCCTCCTGGTCATCAGCAGTGAGCGCCTGCACCTCCTCCTCCTGCTGGTCATCATGGTCGGAGGATTCAATGTCGTCGTCGTCATCATGCTTGGTAGCGTCATTGTCAGAGCTGCTGGAGTCGGGGCCGAAGATGCCGATGTCGGTTTCAGAGTACTCCTCCTCCTTCTCATGCTCGTCGTCGTCAGAGCTTGTGAAGGTGATCATGAGATCGCTATCGGACTCAGCAGCAAACTGCTTGCGGCTGACAGTGGGAGGAGACTCCATAAGCTCCTTGTCCTGGGCAGAGGTGATTGCAGCACCGACGAAGTGGGGGGACGCGCTGTTGGCTTGGACAATCTGGCGCACAGCAGCATCGTCCCCCTGCTCGGGCACAAAGACGTTGTTAGTATGAGGGCGAGGGGTAGGGCGAGAGGAGAAACCCACATGTTTGGAGGGCCGGCGAGAGTCATCACGGAACGAGCGCCCAGGGGACGAGCCGCGCCTGCCGTGATGTCCATTGCCCCCAGCTGCACCGTTGCCCCCACCACTGTGCTTACCCCTGTCAGCTGCACCGTTGCCCCCACCACTGCGCGCACGCGCACGAGCACCGAACTGCGCAGCTTTCTTGGTTCTCCAGGAGCTACCGCGATGAAATGATGGCTTTGAGATTCCACCGCGATTGGCAAGCTGACGTGCTTTGTACCGAGCGATGAGATTTAGCACACCACGGCACTGGGCGAGCGAGTGATGGCGGCCGCAGAATAGGCATGCAGAGCTTGAGCCATGGAGGTTTGCCGAGTCGCCGTTGATAGAGGCAGCGACTTGAGCTCCCCACTCTGCAAAGAGCTGGCGCTTGGTGTTGTCATTGGGGTCAGCAAAGGCTGCAGTAGCGGCACGCTTTGAGGAGGAGGCCGTGCCAGTCATTCCCTCCGCCTCAGCAAGGGCCTCGAGCTGGCTGCTTGAGAAGGCAATGAGGGAGGAGAGGTAGACGGGGATGTCTTTCTTGGCAAGCCACTGCTCATTCTTGTTGAGATAAGCCTTGAATTCGCCCCAGTCGATTCTGTCCAAATTAGCCATTTTTCGCGAGCGGAGCTGGTGGTCGAGCATCTGGAGGAAGCGTGGAAGTGCAGAGCGGAGTTGGTCATCGTAAGGACTAAGACGGTTCCACTGCTCAGCGGCTTTGTTCGCCCACTTCTCAAGATGCCCGAAGGAGGAGACGGAGATGATGCCAGGAAAACCTTTCTGCAAAGTCTCAAACTTTTTCAGCACAGTCATCGACGTCTCATCGTCAGTAGGCACACAGTGGCGCTCAATTGCCTGAAGAAGGGTTGTACCAACGCAGTAAGGGTGGCCATCGTCGTCCTGCAGGGCCTCGTCATCATACTTGCTGGTCTCAAGATAGTCAGAGATGATCGCAGGGCAATGGTCCGAGAAGATGCCCAAAAGGATCCGGTGCAAGAAGAGCTGGGTCTGACGATGCACGCGCCTGCGTGGTGCAGAGGTCGGAGGGGGGTACGTCTTGTGGGCCTTTTGCAGCGGTGTCGTAGATGAGCGCCCATTCGCCGCCGTAGTTCTCGTTGCCGACGACAAGGTCGAGGGCGGTGAATATGGACAGGAAAAGTCGCTTGAACTTCAGGAAAGCATGACGCCGGTTGGAGGTCCAGTCGGCATCAGTGAGCGTGCCACTCGGACTTGGGAGGGAAGACGAGGGTCCCCTTGTTATCCGGCATTCTCGACTTCTACGATGTTGCTCGATGCCTCTTCGGCGGCGTCGGGCTGGTTGGAAAAGAAAAAAGAAGTTCTCGAACTCTCGGCGCGAACTGGGACAACTTGATGCGCTGAACTGGACGTCGCTCGGGGCTGCGCTGGACGCCGGTGAACGCTCGGGACCGCGCTGGACCGGCGACGCTTGGCTCGCACGGCGGTGGCGCTACTCGACGGCTCGGCGTGACAGGGTTATGACCTAAAGGAAGCTGAGGGAAGAGCCGGAACCTTGAGGTTCACAGAGGTCGAGTAACACACTTTATTGCCGTGTCAACCTGCGTGTAAACGATGGGTAAAGACGAGACTCGTGCTCATCTTCTCTAATAAACTTTGTTCGAAATCTGTCAAAACTATTCTTGGTGAATCATAGAATGTCTTCTTCGTAAGACCTTCTAGAATGTCTTGTTCGCAGAACATTCTATCAGTCATAAGTCTCACGCGCTATCTAGTTCGTGCAACATTGACCACTTTGTGGTGCAACTAATTTTGAGGCTTCGTCATAAGGAAGTTAGACGAGTTTCTGAGCTTGGCTAGATGAGAGAAAAGAGTCTTGTATTGCACAGTTTCATATTTAAAAAAGGTCGAATTCGTCAAATTCATCTTTGTTCTCGTTCACCCTCCTGTGCGGATTTTTTATTTTATTTCTCCTCCAGACCTTCGATTACAACAGAACCTATGGCAACTTCATCGGGACCAGCCGCCGAACCTGCAACGACCGAGCCGCCTCCTTTAGTTTCATTGCCCTTATTCCCAGAGCCAACGATGCCTGCTGCCCCTTGAGACAGTCGCTGGAGAGTTATGCCGTGCTTGGCATCGGTTGATGGTTCTTGCACCTGTTCCAAGCACTTAGGACAAAGAAAACTCTCACCACCTCGGCCCACGTCGTTGACCTTTGAAATCTTTCCACACCGTGTGCATTTTGATGATATAGCCCTAGAACCGATATTGCGACTGCGTTCTATAAGGTGAATGTGCGTAATGCGTCCATCTGCAGTAGGGGTTGATATGGACTCCGGTATTGCTCCCAACTGCAAAAACAGATGATGAGTTCGAAGTCAGAAAGAAGTGTGCCGGTATTTAGTGAGCACAAGGTTCACACATGAGGGTTCAAGTAGAAGGTGGTGTTTGTATGTTGCTGTCTTACATGCGCTGAGAGGGCACTCCAGCCCATGGACACGCCGTCAATGCCTTCCTGTGGTAGCTCAATTTCCTTTTGTTCAGTATCAAGAGTAGATTGTGATGGACGCAAGAAGAGCAAATTTTTATGCAGTTTTGTCTACATGCAAAAATCACAATGGATGTACCTCATGCTCGATATTCTTGTCATCTTCAAGGCCATTCGGAAATCTTGCCTCATGCCCCGCACCTGTTCGTATTGCCGACAGCAAATACATATGTCAAAGGAATAATGCAAGCCTTTATTGGCGTCGTCACTCAGTTACTTGCATTTGCGTAATTGTTTTAACATCTTTTTTGCAAATCTACGTCAATTGTGCTTTCTTCTTTGATTCTGCATCGAGCATCATCTGCCTGTGCATGAGCGCGAGTAGCGTTTTCGAAGAGTGCGACCTTGTGATCTGGACTTGTGCAATTTCGGAGGCAGGTAGTATCGATTTGTGTGTAGAAGAGTCGCCCGTGGTTCATCAGACTTTTCCTGCAGCGATTGAAAATGAGCATAAGATGGACGGAAACGCGCACACAGTCTCATATAGGCCAACATATGGGAAATCTAATATTCGAAGTACGCAGGCAAGAGGGGCAGCAAGGTCCAAAACCTTGGAAATCAGCATGCTCCCGGCTGCCATACCCGCGGCGAACGCCTTCTCCAATACCTGCGCGTGTAGAAATCCAATACAAGAAATTTTCAAGACTGTGTGCGTACACGCCTACGCGCGCAAAAACTCGTGTGCACACCTTGTCACGGCCCTTAGGACCGGCACCAGCTTCATAATCGTAGAAGTCGTCCTCGGCCTCGGAAGTCGAGCCCGAATCTGACACACTTGCAATCGACTCATCGTCCTCCATGGCTCGAAGCTTTTGATGCTTATGGCCACCGTTATGGAGTGGCGGATATTTCATCTTGGACAAGTTGGGTTTGTCCGGTTGCTTCTGTCTTATGCGCGCTTTGGTGGCAGGTTTGACAGGCCTGTCATTCAAATTTGTCAGTTTCTACTATAAGAGCATTCCAATAGTACCCTACAGTCATAAATGTGCAGATCTTAAATGAATGCGGTCCACAGTAGTCGTTAGAGCAGGACATGTAAGAAGAACCATTGGCTTGTATATTTGCGATGGAAGCAATAGATGACCAATCCAGCGCCCGCAATCGCAGAGACAAAAGCCAGGAAATTGATTTCAGTGTTTGTGATTTGAAAAGAGACTTTTTTGACAAGATCGTAGCTGTAAGCCTCAATCATTTTCCCCTCCTGCATGGTTCTGGGCAGATTTAAGCCAACAATAACGCGGAGTGGAAGCTCCAAATGGGCGCCAGCAAGAAATTGAGTCGCTTTGGGTGTTGTCACGTAGATGGCAGTATCGGAAACCCACAATTTGGCCCTGCGCGGCATGCGTGACAGCCAATACGGTCAGTTGCAGCATTGGGTGATGAAGGTGTGTGCCACTTGCAAACGTATCAGCATAGGCAATCTTGTGCGTGGGGCTTTTACCGACAAGAAGTCTCGCCGATAGAGACCACGGGAGAGAAGTCTGCTGTTCCGAAATTGTTTCCGAACACGGTTAATTGCTGTCCGCCAAGTGCAGGCCCGTTGATAGCAAATGGCTTCAATCCGAATTCTTCGCCATTAGCCCCTGTTGTAAATCCTTTGACGTAGGGCGGTTCGAAGCAGAAGGCAGCGGAGTCGACAGCAATGTTTTGCTGACCCCCGACCTCAATTGTTGGTGTCAGGTCCTGTCCAACTCCATCGCCAAGGTAGCAAAAGAGAGAACTATCGGCTATCCATGATGTCTTCAAGCACGATGTGTCTCCTATCTTGAGATCTAGTTCTGAAAAATCCTTGCAATTTCCCCCGCAGCGCTGAGTTCCAAAATTTGACCCAACAACAGTCACGGAAATTCCGGCTTTCGTAGGAGAGGTTGGGGGATAGTATTTTAAGATTAAAGGCAGATCGTAAGTGAGTTTTGGGCTTTTGAAATCGAACGCACGCAGCTTATATTCGTCACGCTGAGGGTCATACAATGCTTCAATTAACACGTTGAGTGCCTTGCCAGTGTACGGGGAAACCTCGCAGTTGATGGAGGAGTCAGATAGCCACACAGTCTGGGTACATGGACGATTTCCGACTCGCGCTTTGTGCTTGTAGCCTGCGTATGTACCAAAATTTACGCCCTGAATTGTGACATTCATTGCTCCGGAAGCAGGAACATTTGAAGGTTGCAGGAGCGTGACTACAGGTTCGTTAAAACTGAAGAGTCCTACCAATGATCCTCGCTGTTTACCCACCGTCAATGCTATCACTCTGCATGAAAGATCTGTGAATGCGGACTCGGTCTTACATTTGGCATCATAGCATTCTCGCGGAGTCTGATATCCTTCGCATGATGGTGAGGCCAAGCCGTGCGAAATGACACACACAATGCTCGAGTCAGATGTCCAGCTGGTGGTTGCGCACAAAGTTCCGACGACAGAAGCTGCAGGGCTGGAATCAAAAATGCCAAACGAGGTTCCATCTATTTGAACCTTGAAATGCGAGTTTCGTGTGGGTGCATTGGGTGGAGTTACATTCAGAATCATTGGCGGTTGATATTGGACTTGGCCGGCACCTTCTCTGTTTCCATGCTTTTGCTCGTAAGTGCTCAAGTATTCCTCTAGATAGGTTGATTCGGCAGCGAGCACAGTCATTCCAATAAGATTGTCCGTGCCGATTCCGGATGCTACAGTACAGCCTATAGAAGAGTCTGAAGACCATTGTGTTGTCACACACGCCGTCTTTCCGACCCTTCCTCTGTGGCTTACCTGTGAGGTAGCAGTCTTACATCAATCTCGTGCCATGGTTTCACATCGCAAATGCTCTAGCGGAACCCATGGCATACAACCTTGTCAAACTAGGTATCCACAGCACAACATAATCCATTGAACATTACCGGCAGACCAGCTACATGCGTTTTGGAGCACCAACTTCGATTGCACGCGAAAACTCCGAAGGATGTACCATATATAAAGATCGCGGACCCGCCAGACGCTGGCAAGATGTTGAGTGGGATGCTGGATATCACAGGCAGGTCGTACGAAAAGGCTCGAGATAGAGACCTGGCTTGATTCTTCACCTGTGCATGCGGAGATTTGGGCCGCATGCGAATGGGTCGCATGCGATGCATGGTACATCTGTGTGCATCGCCAGTGGCGATGCTTGTTACATCCGCGCGCATTACTGATAATGAGTAGAAGTTAACTGGGATGTATGAGGATGCATGAGATTCTTTCGGAAAGGATGGAATGCCTGTGCAGTAACATGCTGCCCTTGACCGAGTCCTGGAGGAGTGCGGCAGAGCAATGAAGAGTCGGATACCCAGGTGTATATGACACACTCTGTGCCAGAAAGCAGTCCATGCTGAGGGCTCTTGCACAAGGCTGACAAAACACAGACACAATCGAAAGTACAAGCGTAAGTTATTTGCATGATCCATCAGCGCTAAACATCAGCCCTATCTGATGCCTCTGTGTATGCACCAAAAAGGTTCATAAACTTTTCGGGTCAATCTTGCCTTCGTTGGATGATTTTGGTGGTGCATCTGCACATGAAACACCATCGGGCACCAGCGCAATCGAACAAGCCGCTTTCTGTGAGCAAAGTGAGGTCAGCCCGGCTCCAAGTGCATTCCTATGATTCCATGGGCATAACTGTTTGTATTACAGCACACTTGTAGTGGAGCAAGCGTGAGGTTCAAGCATTGGAGGAATTCGGTCAACGAATCTTAGTTGAGAGAAACGGGTGAACGATCAGATCACATATTCAAAAATTTAGGGCAGGGGGTTTGAGGACCATGGCTGATGGTATGCAGTGGTCGTCGTTGTAGTTTGGATGATGAGGCTGGCACACTTCCTCCCAGTACTGACACCCCATACCTGAAGAAACAACGAGTGCCTCAGAAATACCGGAGCAAAAATATCAATGTCACATGAATGCACGGTATCAAACGACGAACAAACGACGACATAGAATCGTTTAGTTAGGATGCTCCAGGGCCCTTTTCAGCAAACATCCAGTGCGCGAAAGATCCAGTTATCAATGGAGAAAGACGATACCAAGCGGGACCGGTACGCACTCGCCATCAATAGCCTCCACGTTGTCACTTGCGCAGAGAGAGGATCCCGCCCTACCGCCGCACAACGTCTGCACGTGGCGCTCACGTCAGAGCAGGCATTAATGATGACAAACGTGCCACTATGGTCTCCATCGCTCGTCACTGGCTGCTCGGGGTTGACTGTTTTTAACACACTCACGTATTTGCGAGGAGTATCCCGGGCGCATGTGTAGCGCGCAGCTCGGCAGTTGAATTCAGTTCTCTGTCAGCACATCAGTTTCACATCAGGTCAGCGTAACATCATTCGTCTTTAAGGTGAGTCGAGCAGTCAGAGCCAAAAGATTTCTCAATTCTCTTTTCTATGGGCGACACCATAATGCAGACGAGGACTATTTGATTCAAGAGCACCCGAATCGGTCCACAGGCAGGATGGTTGCATTCCAATCCGATACACAGGCACGGGCGGCCATCGTATTGGTCGACGCGGTCACTAATGCAAATAAACTCGAGACCAGCGGCAAAGGAGGCAGCACGTTCTTTGCTGCTCAATTCCAGATGTAGCCCTTTGTAGTATGAGCTATTAGGGTATTTCGCCAACGAATAAGCCTGTACTCCGTTTGCTACTCGGACCATAGTAGGCACTGACTCAGGGTTCGTCTGGTCAACTAGAGGGTCAACTACTTCTACCGGCCAATCGAGAAAAGAGCCGAAATTCTTTCCGAAAAGGGTAACTAGATTGTAGCCGGCAGGCGGTCCGTTTGGAGGCTTTAACATCGACAGGATCGGAGCATCATAGCTGAAGGCCTTTGTCAGTCCAGTCTTTGAGAATGTGCTGCACTCGTATGGATCAAAAGGTTTTGTACCAGTGGCGTCAAAGCTGTCAACAACATCCTGAGGGCACTCCATGAGCTCAACATTGGCTTTTAGTGACGCACCCATACCACTTGGGACGACACACCGTAGCGAGGTATCGCTTGACCAAACACTGACCAGACAATTGGTACTGCCGAGTCGAACGTTGACGCAGTGCTGCGAGGAGCCGAAGTGTCTTCCAAAAACAGTCAGTACGGCGCCTGACTTGAGGGTTGCAGAGTTTGCGGGTGCGATTGAAGCTTCCATGGGGCTGTCATATGAAAAAAGTTTCTCCGTCATCCCAGTTCTGAAATCATTCGTCGAGTATTGGAAACGTCCGACTTTCAAGTCCAGAGTTAATTTATCCCCAATGCCAGGTGGCACAACCATTGCAATCGATGTTTCTGACGTCCATGTGCTCGAACCTATGGTGTACCCGATTTTGCACTGATGAAATCGACAATTTTGAGGATATGCGTCGACGTCCTTCACATATTCAGGATGATATCTGAGCACGCGCGAGATGGGCAGAAGGGAGTAGGGGGTGGCGGGGGCGCGAAGAAAAGAATCAGTCAACATCTCGCTGCCCCACGCGCAGCCGCTGCGCCACGCGCAGTAGTTGTCGCGCGGGGCACCTCGCAGGCGCATGCTGTGCCCCTAATGTGAGCTGCTGCCCTTGCATGCAACGCTTGCTTTCCGCGCTGCCTCTCCCCGGGCTGCCTCGCGTGGCGCAGCAGCAGCTGTGCTTGCTGAGTGGGTGCGAAGATAGGAGCCCCCACAACTTACCGTCCAGAGTCAGGGCCGTAGACTTGCTCAATACAATACTCGTCAATCCGTGATAGCTTGTCATTGTCAGTGCTCTTGATTACGTCGGCCAGACAAACCATATACTCTTTGTCACAATCCTTTTCCGAAGAGCCAAATCCAGAACCGATGATGGTGAGCACGGTTCCGCCCGTTGGCGGAGCGTTCCAGTATCCCTTTGGCTCACACTTGCACGCCCTCTTCACTTTCTTGTCATTGTACGCCTCCCTCGTGGGTGCATCGTCGACGCAGCCTGCCATTTTTGCTGCAAACGAGCATGGAGTTTTGAAGTTCGGTGCATCAAAACACCACGGCTCTGGGTCGCCTGGCTCTGAGACGCACTGATTATAAATCATGCCCTGGTACTCAAAGGGAAATCGACACGGCGCAGGCGGGATCTCCACCTCTCCATTCTGGCAGATTGTACCCATCACAACGCATTCAGGCCTCGGTACTACGCCCATGCACTTTAACTGGCTCCCACCGCCCCAGCTCTCCGCCATAGGCCAGGTGGCGTTGGGAAACAGTTTTTCCTTGCACTTTTGTCCTTGCACTTTGACTTCCTGCTGTTCTGGGTTCGCACACACGAACATCCCATGGATAAGCTTATTTCGCGTGTGCCCGCGCAGATGAAACTGAGACGAATCGCCTGAGATGATTGTTGCAGTGACCTCCGCCGCCGCGCTTTTCTGTCTCTTCGCATTTGGAGAGGCGACGGCGGGCGCAGCGAGGTACAGCCAAACCAAGATGCAGCTGGGCACGCGCAGCGCTAGTCGCATCCCCGGCACGACTGCTCCGCGCCACTAATGCGCCGCTCCCTTTGGGATCCTAAGCGATTCACTGCAAGCGTCACAAGAAAATTCGTCGGTTATTACAATAAATCATATCAGAGCCAAAAGGTTTTCGCCGGTCCCCACACTGTGATGTTGAGTGTTTAATTAAGGTCACCGAGTGTGTGTTGGTTGTTTATTTAAGGTCACCGTGACGGTTTATACGGAAAACGAAAACGCAGTTTCTCCGTTACTACTCGTGCCCGAGGATACCGAGCGTTTAGCTGAAAGGGAAACGCTTTTGTACAGTTTAGGCTCCGAATTCAATCGCACCGTTTAGGATTCTTGTGGAAACCAAAAACACGTGACTTTTCCGGCAGCCAAGGTTTTTTTGCGAACAGAGCATTCACACCAAAAAAGAAGCCAAAAAAGGAAGTTGACTATTTTTGGAAACACCAAACAAGTAATTCAAGACTACGACACAGTATTTGACAATTCGATTCCCTTCCGCAAAAATGACCTACTACGGATTACGTATTTCAGCCTCGGAATACCGGGCGTGCACTTTGTGCCTTGGCACAAGTCACAAGTCACAAGGCACCTGGGGCCGACTCGGAGGCAGCGGGTGTCTCCGAGTCGGTGCCGCGGCCGCCGCGGCCCCGGTCACCAGGGCGGCCGCAGACGAGTATAACCTGAATGTTGTTAACAGTGACTTCAAGCGGAATCATGATCACGGCTCGGGAGACCCAGCAGAACACAAGTGCTTGTCTTTTCCAT
>Ga0315905_10007521_pt1 | contig 11030 bp, 6 predicted proteins | sample LakEriMetagenome_5_FD_203522 | JGI IMG/M metagenome (GOLD analysis project Ga0315905, IMG submission 203522) | Freshwater fungal communities from buoy surface, Lake Erie, Ohio, United States - Buoy 4 MA121 | ecosystem: Environmental > Aquatic > Freshwater > Lake | place: USA: Lake Erie, Ohio... | reverse complement strand
CGACGGTTTTTCTTATTTCCAAACCCAGAAAAGCCTAGATAAGTAAAGAAAATCAAGTCATAAGACACAATGACAGGTGCTAACGGCAAACCATTGCCCTTGTGATTGCCGCAGTGGCAAGTGCTTGCCACTGGTTTGCCGCCCCTAGCTACCAAGGCAGTCAAACGAACATCACTGATCAGCTCACATAGTCTTTAGCAAGTGCAGGGCCAGGATTGAGCAAAATGGCATGTTTCCTGCTTATAAACGCGCGCGAGAGGCAGGCTTCTTGGCTGAATACAAAAAATACAGCTGAAGTGACTAAAGGAATAGTCAGCCGAACCGACATATAACAAAACTAGGAACAGCTTATGGCCACCTCTTCAGTCAGCTCAGCTACATCGGCAACCAGCGTCGCGGCTAACAATTTGTCGGCGCAACAGCAGGCACAAGCCGCTAACAAGGCTAACGCCCAAGCTATCCTTACTTCTCTGAATGCCGGCTCAGGCGTGAATGTCGCGAACCTGGCTCAAAGCTTGGTCGACGCTGAGGGAGCTCCACAAAAAAATCTGATCAACGCCAAGATCACCAAAAACGAGAGCAAGATTAGTGGTCTCTCCTCGGTGATGTTCATGATGTCGGAGCTGAAAACTAAGCTCACCGCGCTGAAAGACCGTGACAGCTTCAACACCGTCAACGCAAGCAATAGCAATACCAGCGCGATATCGATCACGGCCTCCCCTTCCGCCAGCGTGGGCTCGCATCAAATACAAATCAACTCAGTCTCTGCAGCGCAAAGCAGTATTAGCGCCGGATTCGCCAGCAAAACAAGTTCATTGAATGGCGGCAGCCCATTCAGCATGACCATTGAGCAAACCAACAAAGGCGGCATCTCCGTGGGTACGGCGGTCGCAGACAACACAAATAGCGCTTCGATTTCTGGGGTGAGTTTTGGAACCAAGCCAGCGATTGATGACTTTAGTAATTTCTTAGTCACGATTGACGGCGTGACGATGAATCTGACACCGAATCCTGCCAACGCAACCCTGGCTGATCTAGCATCTGACTTGCAAGCTCAATTACGCACCAAAGACAGCGGCTCAACAGATTTGACTGTTTCGGTATCGAACACCAATCAACTCGACATTACCTCGGCCACCTCCAGTCGCGTAATTAGTTCTGTCTCTCTAACCAGCGCGGCGGCATCTATGGGAACGCCAACATCAACAAATAGCAGCTTCGCTGTGATTGGTGATGTGAAGTTTTCTAGCAATGCATCGGTGACCGACTTTAAGAATTTTTCAGTTGAAATCGATGGCAAGTCGTACAGCTTTGCACCCAAGCCTGCGACCGCAACTATGGATGATTTGGCGGCGAACATTCAATCGCAATTACGCGCGCTTGATGGCAGTAGCGATTTAAATGTTACCGTCACGAACGGTAACCGACTTGAAATCACGTCGACCAAAACATCGCGCATCATCAATGCGCCAAAACTATCGAACCAAGCAACCATCAATTTAAATCCGGGCGCGAATGGTGGAACTTCCACTGGTACGGCTATAGCGGGCGTAGCGTTTGGCACCTCGCCTAACGTAAATGATTTCAGTAAATTTGATATCAATATTGCTGGCAAAGATTGGTCAATTATTCCGTTGCCAGGCTCTCCTACCCTTTCTGCGATGGCTGATAACATCCAAAGTCAGTTACGCATTCTGGATGGTTCGAACGACATGAGCGTTAGCGTGGCGAGTGACGGCACCACTCTGCAATTTACGTCATCGAGTAATCGCGCTATCACTGGTGCAAAACTTACTCCAAAAACCTACGCCGACACACCTGAAGGTATGGTGGCAGCGATAAATTCGTCAGGTCAAGGGTACAAAGCGCAATTGGTGAATGACGGTAGCGCCCGCCCTTTCAAGATAATGATCACCGGCGAAGCCGGATCGACTGAAAGTTTTACGCTGTCGACGAATAGCACCACCGCATTAAATTTTTCTACTATCACCAGCGCGTCGGATGCCAACGTGACGGTGAATGGTGTGAGCTTCACACGCAAGACGAATACGATCACGGATGTGGTTACCGGATTGACCCTGGATTTAAAAGCCACAACCACCACACCCGTCAGCTCGATGGTTAGCCGCGATACCAGTGCGATTCAAACCAAGCTTTCTGATTTGGTCACCGCGTACAACGATTTCAATAACATCATTACTGAAACGACCAATCCGAAATCAACGCTGGATACCTACGGCGCCACCCTTGTCGGTAACAGCACGGTAAGGATGGTCAAGCAGCAGATGCGGCAGTTGATTGTTGGCGATTCCAGCACGGCCAGTGGCAGCTTTAAAAATTTGAGTCAGCTAGGCTTGAGCATCGATGAAAAAGGCGTCATGAAGCTGGACTCGGCCAAGGCCGATGCCACTCTGAACAGCAACTACGACAACGTCGTGAAGGCCATGACGGGTGGCTTTAATAACCAGAGCCTTTACAGCACTGTGCCGGGCGGTATCGCTGGTGACGCCGTAAAAAAACTCACTAAGTTGCTGGCTCCCGATGGCGCACTGATGAACCAAAGCACCGGTGCCACCACTCAAAACGACAAATACAAAACTGATCTAACCAAGATACAAACCCGATTAGATGCTTTGCTAGCACGCTACAACAAACAATTTGCTGCTATGGATAGCCTAGTGGGTAGTATCAATGCACAGAAGACCAGCCTGAAATCCACCTTTGACGGCATGATGGCAAGCTACACTAATAAGTAAGCGTCCCTTTAATGGAAAAAGCCTGACCAGTTATTGGGTCAGGCTTTTTTTATGTGAAGCGCTGTTGAAGGGATAAAAGAAAAGATAAATGAACTAATTTTTATCAAAAAAATAATTTACACCGTAGACCGGCAAAATTTTTCCGCTTTAGGCCTAAAGCTATACGAACTCACACCGATACCCCAAATGTAAAAGTTCGTTTTGTAATGTCGCTTCGTGGAATGCCCGCGATATCTGGCAAACCAGAAAGGTGGAAATTATGGAAATTCAATCAAGATTGGCGCCGCAGCCTAGCCCCAAGCCGCAGCCAGCTGCGCCTCAGGCACAAACCGCAGCGCCTGAAGCAACAGCTGTAGCAATGGCGACCGCACCCATACCCAAAGCCGAGATCAACGTCAACGTCGAACAGATGAAGAAAAATCTCGACCAGGCGATTGGTCAGCTCAACGACAACATGCGTGACGGCGGCAGAAATCTCGCCTTCGCCATGGATGAAACGCTGGGCCGCCCAGTGATTGTCGTTAAAAAAGAAGATACCGGCGAAATCATTCGTCAGATACCGAATGAGGTCGTCATCAAGGTTGCGCACAATATGGAAAAGCTCAAGGGCTTACTTTTTAATACGCGCGCCTGAATATTTTATTAAAGCTTTTTTTATCACTACCGATTCATCAAACGTCAAGAAAAGATTCTTGAGTGATTCAGGTAAATCTAATTTAGGAGAACACCATGTCAGTGATTAACACCAACCTCAAAGCGCTCGTTGCACAAGAATCGATGCGCTCGAGCGATCTCAAATTGAGCGCCGCCATGGAGCGTCTCTCAACTGGATCGAGAATCAACACCGCCAAGGATGACGCAGCTGGTCTAGCGATTTCGAATCGCATGACGTCGCAAATCCGCGGTATGGCCAAAGCCATCCAAAATACCAATGATGCGATCTCGATGACGCAGACGGCTGAAGGTGCTTATAAAGGTGTTAATGACATCTTGGCACGTATGCGTGAGCTGTCGGTGCAGGCTGCGACTGGCACAGCGTCCGACGTGGACCGCTCTTCTATTCAGCTCGAAGTAGCTCAGCTAAAGTTACAGATCGATGATGTTGCAACTAAGACGAACCATAACAACATCAAGTTGTTAGATGGCTCAGCACAAAATGTTGTGATCCAAACTGGTACCATGGCTGGTGACACCATCAAGCTCGATTTCGGATCAGCTCGTACTAAAGATATTGGTGTAGGTACACGTGCAACACTGGCATCAGCTGGTGGTCAATATGAAGCTGGCACAAGGTTCGACGCTCTGGAAGATAGTGCTTTATATTTGAATGGTGTAGCTATCGGTGCATCGCTAGCACAGGACGATAATGCATCCTTCGTTGACACTACCTTAGCAATTCCTACTGCTGCTGCGTCCGCAAGTGCTATCGCGAAAGTTGCTGCCATCAACAAAAAATCCGATTTGAGCGGTGTCTACGCAGCGGTAGGTGAAACGTATGTCTCTGGCGCTGCTATGACTGCTCCGGCTGGCGTACTAACCGGAACTATTACCATCAACGGCGTTTCGACAGACACATTCTCTACAGATACTACTAGCACCTCAATCAGTCGTAAATTGACGGTTGCCGCAATCAACGGAAAATCTGCGCAAACAGGTGTCGTAGCTATCGACACAGAAGATGATACTCTGGGTGTCAGCTTAGTTGCGAAAGACGGACGTAACATCGATATTGCATTCACTACATTGACTTCAGCAGGTACCGGCGTACGCGATACAGGTACGTTTGTTGGTAGTTATGATCTATTCACACTCGATGGCCGTGGTATCGATATCAGTTTCCAGACGGGCGATCAAAACGCTGAAGCTTATAGTGGATTGCGTAACGGTTCGTATGCGGCTGATACAGCCACCTTTAACAGCTACAGGCGCGCAACTGCTACCGCAGCTCCAGCTAGTGGTACCACAGGTTTATTGGCAAATGACAGCCTGATAATCAATGGCGTGGCTATCGGTCAAGCATTGTTGACTGATGATACAGCGTCAGACTTTACCGCCGCATCATCTACCCGAGACGCTAGTGCTGTTGCGATTGCAGCTGCTATTAACCGCAAAAGCGATCTGACTAGCGTGACAGCTAAGGCCTCACCTAACGTTATCCGTGGCGAGGGTTTCACTGCCGGCACCGCTCCTGCTACTGTATTCCTGAACGGTGTATCGTTTACTGCTAACACTAACACTCGTAATGCAGTAATCGACTCGTTCAATGATAATTCAGACCGCACTGGTGTCGTTGCAAGTGCCTGGGGTGAAGGTATAGAACTACGCGCAGCAGATGGTCGTAATATTTCGATCGGTTCAGTTGATTCTACTTTCATCGGCTTAACAGGTATAACTATTGGCGCCGATAATACTGCAGCAAATGCAGCGACCTTCTACTCGCAAGTTACCTTATCTTCGGATAACAAATTCAGTGTGAAAGCAGGTAATGACGGTATCACTAATTTAGAAAATTTAGGCTTCCGTCAAGGCACCTTCGGTGGTGCTGAAAACGGTCTGAAAATTAACCAAGTTGACGTGTCAACTATCTCTGGTGCTAACCAAGCGATCGTGGCTATCGATGCAGCTATCGAAACTATCAGCAAATCCCAGGCGAACTCGGGTGCGTTGAACAATCGTATGGACTACATCGTTGCCAACTTGTCGGAAGCTAGCCAAAACATGTCTGCATCACGCAGCCGTATCTTGGATACAGACTACGCAGTTGAGACTACTTCTTTGGCAAGACAGCAGATCATTTCGCAAGCGGCTACAGCGATGTTGGCGCAAGCGAACCAGCAACCACAATCGGTGCTGTCGCTGTTGAAGTAATCGCTACTTAAGCGGAACGATACGGGGGTGGAAACACTCCCGTATTTTTTTGTCTGTTGATTTCCTCATAAAAGATCACGTCGAGATAAGACATTACACCCAACTTGCTGGGTCATGCAGTGGGGTCACCTAGTCGCGTAATTTATTCGCTGCGCATAAAGCGCATGACCGCTACAAAATTTCTCGCACCTTCCCAGTCTTGCAATCGCGAGACGATTGCGCCCTCTGTAAACTTTAAAGCGTGGTTCGTCAAAAAGATACGAAGAAAAAACCTTCGATTAAATGATAGTGCTGATTATCGTTATGTTTTATTATTAATTGAAAATCAGCACCGATCCCAAACCACACAGGATCAGCAGAATCATCAACAGACAGCCTTGTATAACCGTCAGCACGCGACCCGCAGGAGTGCTTTTGTAGTCCTTCTCTTCTTGCTTATCGATATGCAAAAAGCCGGCAAAATATTCAATCAAAATGATGATAAATAAACCTGCCAGCAATCCCTGACCAAATAATTGAAGTTTAGACATCACCCTCTCCCGAGTTATTGGATAGTTGTGAGAATTAGGTCGGAGGGATTCGATGCTGTATACATAAATCCCCCCAACCTCAATTTTTCAGTTTTACTCAAGCACTTTCCGATTGTTCTTCACCGATACTCCCAGTGCATAGGGCTGCAAGGTTTGCTCGCTTACGCCATACGCTGACATAAAGCGACTAAACAGCGACTGCTCTTGTGGCGCAGCCACTCCGTCAGCCATCAATGAATCAAGTAAATTTAGCAAAACACACAGTTTCTGGTCGTCGTTCAACAATTTGGCAGACTCGGCGAGGAATGCATCAACATCCTTAGATTTTGCATACTTACCTGCATTTTCGAAAAGCGCTTTGTCGTTTCCGAGTGCCTGCAGAACCTGACCTATTTCCTCAGCTTCGACTTCGCCATCGGCATGAATCATGTGAAGAAGCGCAACGGCCAATGTTAGCTTCGGGGTCAGCTCTGGCGGACTACCTTTAAACATATCAAACAATCCCATCATTTCTCCTCGTTTGTAGGTGATTAAGCAAAATAAAATTAGTCATGTCTATTTTACTTCAAACACTTTACAGTTCCGCCAGAAAAGAAAGTCACATCAAAGATATTTTCACTCTGATAAGCAGCTCTCGTTTTCGAAACCAGATGATTATAAATTTAGCATCACATTCCCTTACCCAACCAAAGGTAAAAAAAAGGCGGCCACAAGGGCCGCCAAAGATCGCTGCTACACCTCCTGGCAAAGGATTACTTAATATAGTCAAATAAATTCAGTTGAGCGATTTTCGCAAAGCTGCTCTGTGCTGCCTGCAAAGCCAAGATATCTTTATTCATTTTGGTGATTGCTTCTGTGTAGTCGGTGTCTTCCACTTGGGATAGCGTGGATTTCATACGCAAGACGTTTTCCTCAGCGAGTGAAGCTTGATTATCAATCTTATTAGTAGCTGCACCTATGCTGGCCAAGCTATCTGACAAACCCTGCTGCAAGGTTGTCATCTCGCCCACAGCGCGCTTAATGCCGCCCGAATCATTCGATTGCAAAGCTGCTGACAAATCATCAATCACTTGGAAAAACCCAACTGCCATTTTTTTATTGTTCTCGTCAAGACGAACAATTTTATCGAATGGGTTAGTTCCCGATCGGTTAATGTCAACGGCACTTTGATCACCCACACCGGTAGCACTCACGGTCTGATCACCTTGATAGACTAATTTGCCATTCTCATCAGTCGCAAAGGCCTGCTTACCTACGCGGCTACCTGAAAAAATGAAATTACCATTCACATCCTGGGTATTGGCTAACGATAGCAACTGATCTCGCAGCTGCCTGACTTCGAGATCTATCGATTTACGATCAACACCCGAATAGGTGTCATTGGCGGCTTGAATCGTCAACTCTTTTAATCGAGTCAACACATCGGTGGCATTGCTCGCCGCTGTTTCTTGCTGAGACAGCTTGTCTTTAACGGAATTAATCGTCGACACATAGGCATTCTGGCGATCAATCGCTGATTTAAGCCGTGTAATCGTCGCAGCCTGATCTGGCGCATCGCTAGGCTTATTGATTTGCTTAGTCGTTGAGAGTTGCGTCTGAGTTTTAGACAGGCGATCTTGGGTGACACCCATTTGCGCAATCGCACGGTCAAACATTAGATTCGTAGAAATTTGCATACTTAGGTTTCCTCGCTATTTCAACATCATCAACGTATTTGTAAAATAGAATCAAACAAGGTGCTGGCAGTCTGCATCGCTTTTGCAGAGGCTTGATACGCTTGCTGAAAGCGAATTAAATCAGCTGCCTCACTGTCTAACGACACACCCGAAATTTTATCGCGTGCTTCAATCGCATGCTCATTCACTACTTGAAGTGCTGTTTGAGCAATCGTCGCCTGATTAGAAAAATTACCTGCCTTGCCGACGGTTTCCGAATAGCTTTCTGAAATCGTGCTGCCATTCGGTCCGCCTATGATTTTTTTGCTTTTCAGAGCAATCATCTCTAGCATGACCTGATTATTTCCTGTGCCATCATGGTCACCATCCATACGGAAGGAATCGCCAGACATGGGTGGCTTGTTCAATGTGAATTTCAGACCTTGATACTCAATACCTTGTTTCGCATCGTAATCACGCTCCGCTAAAATTGTCGTGAGTTTATTTTGCGGATTTGTCCAAGTGATTTGATAGTGAGTGTCTGAAGTAAACTTGACATCAAAATTTTGTGCTCGCAATGTGGAAATACGATCGGCATTTAAGGATGCTGGATCCTTCATGGATGCATCAAATTTACCCGCCACCGTGCCACTACCATCGCCGGTTACGAACACCAATAAATCTTCCGGCGCAGCGCCATCGATATAGGCGCCAGTACGTAAACCCAGCTTGGCTAATTCGGCGGGGTCACCCATTTGACCAAAGCCAACTTGAATCGCACCCACACTTTCCAAACTCAACGCGCCTCGATAAGGACCATTGCCAACTCCAAGTACATTGCCGCCAAACAGGGAGCCAACTTTTATGTCTGCACCACTCTGATTAGAAATAGTGATTGATTTGTCTGTTCCCAGCTCAGCCTTAACTTTTGAATACGTACCATCGGTTACACCCAAGGCATTTTTATTGGTATAGGCACCATCTTTTACACCTAAGGCATTCGCGCTTGATGTCGGGCCAATCTTGATACTGATACCGGTCGTGTTTTTGAGAACGATGTCGTCTATAGTTTGGGTGACGCTAACGCCCGTCGCACTGGTCTGGTCGTTAATTGCTTTAATTAGATCAGAGGTTGAAGCGAAGCTACCATCGGCATTGCTGCCCTTGATGGTCACGCCATTGATATCCAGCGGCTGCGTCAAATCAAGACGGGCCGCAGTGGTAGTCACTACACCGACTGAAGGACCCACCACGATATCGCCACCAATAAGATGCTTAAGTGTGATGGCATCTCCATCTTGAGTAGCGATAACACCCGTATCGCTTGTATGGTCATTGATAGCATTCACCAGATCAGAATCCGAAGTGAAGGTGCCATCGGAATTACTGCCCGTGATATGGACGCCATTGATATCTAAAGGACGATTTAAATCCAACTTAGTCGTCGTCGTATTGACGTTCCCTGTCTCAGCCAAATTAATGGCCGTTACCAAATCAGACGCATTCAGATAACTACCGCCAACGCCAGTACCTAGAATGCTGACACCATTGAGTGAGAGATTACCGGTCGAGAGATTATCTTTGAACTGATCACGCGCTACGATAATTTCTGTTCTGGCCGTAGCAACGACTGGCGGATCGAAGGTACTGCCGACACTATTAATCCATGACGTCATGTCCGATGCTTGTAGCGATCGACCGAGATCTAAAGGCCCCAGCGCTTTGCCATTAATCGTAATCGCATCACCCATAATGCTATCGACATTCGACGGTATGAGTTCACCAGAAATCTCGGCCGAGGTATATTCAAGCGGCTTGATCGCAGTGAAATAATTCCCCATCGGTTTACCCAGCACCTCCATATCACCCAACTTGCCCTTTGGTCCGTAACCAATGGTGATGTTTCCAGCTTGAGAAAAATTCAGTATGCCTTTGTAAGTCTGCTCGTTGAGGATCTTGCCGTCCTCATCCATTTGACCGACAAAAATATCGCGCCCACCATAACCGCTCGCATTACTCAGCACTAGCTGCCTATCTTTTACGACGGCCTCAACATTGGCTAAGCTACCTATTGAATTATTAATATAACTAGCCAAGTCAGCTAAGGTGGCGCGTGTAGGATCAGCAGGAACCGCTACGCCGTTCACGTACATACCCAACGTTGGATCGACGACATCGGTGGTGACCGTAGTCAAGGCATTCACCGATACCGTTGGCACCATACCGATGCTGGCACGGTTCAACCAATTGGCAACATCACTCGCCTGTATGGTGCGCGACGGTGCAGTAGCTAATAATTGCGGAAGTGGCTTGCCATTAATTGTTAAGGTATTGGCAGCTATACTCTCAACTTGGTTGTCAATGGCATGACCATAGTTCTCTACCCAGGTACGAACCGACGGCAGTACATCATGCTCGGTGGTGAATTGGGTCTCTTGTGCGAAATGTTCAATCGGCTTGGCTTGCAAACCATAAAAGACATTCAACTGCTTATAGCCGGTATCACCTGATTGATTTAGGTAGTGCGTTGAATACGTCGATCCTTTGAAAAATCCATTTTTTTCTGTGACCAGCAAATCTGCTTCGGTTGCATCGGTTAGTGGCGCACCGACTAATTGACGCCCATCGCGTGTAAAAATTTGTAGCTGCTGATTATTGGTCGCACCATCCAGATACAAGTTCCAGTTATTGCTACCCAGCGGTATTTGTCCCAACAGCTTGCCTTGCGGCGCGTTGACACCCGAACTTGGATCGGGATTGTTTTTAATAATCGTGGCGATTGAGGGTACAACGGTAGGGTTCGCGAAATTAGCTGCGTAACTCAACGTCGCGTCAGCATTTGAAAGGTTTAGATCGTTTTCAATGACGCGAAATAATGCGGCCGCAGACACCTTTGCGGGATCATCAATCGCCAGGCTGATACCAGCAGATGCTCGTTCAATGGTAATGACTTCACCCGAAAGCTCATCTGTGGTGGAGGTCGCATCGATTTTGAAAAGATCCGTACCTACATTGCCACTCAGATCAATACCGTTGGTATGAATCGCATTGACTTGATCAACGACGGTTTTAGCCAGAAAATCTAACTGCGCCATCGTTGGCTGAAGCATTTGTTCACGGAATGTGAGCAATCCTCCGAGCTGTCCATTGCCTATGCCAGGAATCGTCTCTTTGGATCCATAAGGATCCAAGACAATCGCCACTCGACCCAAATCTTGTTC
>Ga0315905_10007519_pt1 | contig 11031 bp, 13 predicted proteins | sample LakEriMetagenome_5_FD_203522 | JGI IMG/M metagenome (GOLD analysis project Ga0315905, IMG submission 203522) | Freshwater fungal communities from buoy surface, Lake Erie, Ohio, United States - Buoy 4 MA121 | ecosystem: Environmental > Aquatic > Freshwater > Lake | place: USA: Lake Erie, Ohio... | reverse complement strand
GCCTGCGCCTGCGCCTGCGCCTGAGCCTGCGCCTGCGCCTGCGCCTGAGCCTGCGCCTGCGCCTGCGCCTGCGCCTGCGCCTGCGCCTGCGCCTGCGCCTGCGCCTGCGCCTGCGCCTGCGCCTGCGCCTGCGGCTGCGCCTGCGCCTGCGCCTAATCACTGACTCGCATTCTTGTCGCATGTAGCCTCGGGGCCACTGGCTTCATCTTCTACTGCAATTTCCCCGGCAAAACGATATCAAACCGACAGTTGGATATGCTAGCAGGCAAGTTGCAACAGCATCATGCGCATGCTTGAGACACGATCTGAAGACATGGCATGCTAACGACTAGCTACGTGGATAATGGGTCTAGAGCGGGTGCCATGCATCAATCCATGGCCCAGCTTGGTGTCACAGGGTACCACACAAACGGCTGCCGCTTCTGAACGCAGGGGAGCGGGGCACCTTTGATGATACCATCAGCTGTGATCGCGGTGATGCGGTGTGCGGCATCAGGCAAGTGACAACCGAGAAGAGCTCCGTGGCACTGTCAGTGCATCCGCACCCAGAGATCAGCTCAACGACGGACATGACGCGTGGGCTGAGTCACACTGCAGTCAGCACCAGCTAACAATGCACCACGCGTTCTGGCTGCCCTGCAGGATCAAGATACAGCCACCACAGGGCGATGGTGATGGTGAGCAGCTGCTTTCAGCACTGCCGCGCAGGCATCACTCCTGCTGGCAGCCGCTTGCAGTGTCGTTCCCGCCAGGCTGAGCCAGTGAACCATGTGCGGAGTGCCCTGCACGTCCACGCTTTACAGCAGGAATCACAGCCGTCCACCTTTGTGAATGTTGTGCAGATTATGGTATGACGAGCATGGCATTGCGGTGCTGCTCAATGGTATCCACCGTGTAGGCTTCCTCGCTGGCTTGCTGACCTCCACCAGGTGCGCAATGCTGTGTGCATCAACCAGGTGCTATAGCGGAAGCGCAGTGGGCTGTGTGCACATGCTGCCCTGCTGCCTGGACAGATCAGCGGGCCTGTTCCATGTTGCTGACGTGATTGCTGGCAGTTGCCTGCCCGCAGGGTCGGTCACAGATGCTGAGAGTCCCAAAAGCCCCCCCAGCCACACACCCCTCACCTGCTCTGCAGTCACCAGCGTGCTGCCAGAGGTGGACTTGTCAGTCAACCGTACCATACATGGTATGTTCAACAGGAGGAACAACACGGGCATATGCACAGGGTGTCATGTTGTTCTAACACACGAGGGCACTGACACATCGTTTGGGCAGCAGCTGAGCAATGCAGCCATTGATTCTTTCGGCGTCAGTGGTCCACATCAGCACTTCATTGACAAGGGGGGGGGGACACTTGCTGGTGTGTGAAAAGAGAGAACGCTAGGGTGTGAGAGTTTGCGGGCGTGTGTTTGCATGCGCCACATGCTTTACTTGATGCATGGATTAGCTGTGAGTGAGTGAGTGAGTGTTAGTTACAGCATTGATAGGGTTGGTAGTGGGAGGGACCGGAAGTACTGTAAGGGACGGACGGACAGCTGACGGCAGCGGCGGTGGGCGTGACGGCGCCGCGTTTGGACGACGGGCACGCATCTCGCGTCCTCGTCCCTCGTGGGCAGGTGGCTACTGCGAAGCTGCAGGGGCCAGGGGGGGCCCTGCCGTTCGCCATGCAGCGCGGTGCCAGTTGGTTTTCCTGCTTGACTTCCGCTGGCTTGCCCACGACGCGCCCTGATCGCCTTTCTGTCAATCATTTGCCACCCGTGGACAGGATGGAGGAGCCGGATCGGCTGGGTGGTTTGCGCGGTTGACGGCCGGGAACTACGGCATGGACGCAGCTCGGGAGGAGCTCGGCGGCCTGCGGGCCAACATCGCGCTGTTCTTTGGGGCTGACAGGTGTGCGCTGCGGGAGCACAAGCATGCACGTTGCCAGCTCACTGATGGCCTGCCGGTCCGCGCCGCAGCCGGCGAGGGCTGGACGCCTGGCTGCAGCGCTTCAGGAGCGTGGCGGGTTCCTGGAAGCTCTGCTTGCAGCTCCTGGAGCTGCCGCAGGCGCAGGAAACAGAGCTGCAGTTTGCCTGCTCCAGCCTGAAAGCCTACGCGCAGAAACAACAGGTGTGCGTGATCTCCGCGCCTCTCGCTCTTGCATGGGGCGCGATGCGCTTCCACCCCCAGCAGCGGCGCGTGCTGCCAGCGGTGAGCACAGGAGCTGGGAGCCGTGCGATCACATCAGCCGTGATGCACTCACCACCGTGGTTGCCACTGCAGGATGTGCTGGAGCCAATGGTGCTGCGCGAGCTGGCAGCTCAGCTGGCGTTGCAGACCCAGGCGGCGCTGCATCGCCACAGCCTGTGAGTGCATGGCGCCGCCTGCCGCCTCCTCCTTGGCACCTCGTCAGCCATGACCGCCCGCATGGTGCGGCAGCCCCCCATCTAGCTACTCATCCGCAGCCCCTCCAACATCCGCGAGCCTGAACTGGGCATGGGGATGCGCAGGCACGCATTGACGCCGTGGTGATTCTGCTGCCCCCTCAGGTCCCAGGCCGCGCAGCTGGCCTCTGCGCTGGCCACACTGGCGGTGCGGGCGCACTGCTGGACCCCCAGCACAATCCTAGTGGACCTGTGCTCGCTGTTCCCGCAAGCAGAGGGTCTCTCCAATGCAGCTGCAGCGGTGGCGGCGGCGGGCACCACGGGCGTGCTCGCGCCCATCCAGCAGGCGCCCGTCGGCAGTGGCGACGCGGTGGCGCTGCTGGCCTTGCTGCATGTGATGGCTGCCCTGCCGGAGGCGGCCAGCAGCCGGCAGACCAATGTGCACCCCGACAGGCGGGCAGCCGTGTCAGAGGCGCTGACGGCTTCTCCTTGGGCTGCAGCTGTGGCGAGCGTCGGGCTGCGCCTGCGCAACCCTGTGTGCATCGCTGTGGCCAGCAAGGCGCTGCACGGGTTCTGCGAGCTGGGAAGGCCGCCCATGGGGCTGGACTCGCAGGTGGGTGCACGGATGATGCGCACCAGCCGCCGCTGCTTGCAGCACACGCGTATGGCAGTGTGCGCCGTGCACCAGGGGCGGCGCTGCTGCACACTTGCAGCGGCCGACCTCCGCTGGGCACTGCTGCCTCCTGGCGCCCCGCAGGGCGACAGCTTGGAGGTGCTCTGGGCGGCACTGCTGGACGAGAGCACGGCGGAGGCAGTGGCAGACTGCCTGGCGGCGCTGTTCAGTGCCTGCAAGTGAGGCGCTGCGCCATGCCGAGCTAATCCTGCGGCCCTCTGAAGAGCCGCGCGCAGCCCCAGCCCCAGGGGCTGCTGACGTGGCATGGTCATGCCCAGGACACGAGCGCGCTGCCGTTATACTACATGACATCGTGCTGCATGCTGCATGTCCAGCTGCGGCCTGACGCCGGGTCATCCCTGCTCGCGCCCCCCTCTGCGCCTGCCAACGGTCACCATCACCTCTGCAGGGACGCTGCCAGCACCAGCACGGACGCCGCAGCAGCGGACGCCTATGGCGCCTGCCTTCTACTGGAGACGCTGCTGCAGCAGCTGCAGGCCAGCTTGCTGCCGCTGGTGGCCAGCCAGGCGCCAGGCAGCCTGGGCCAAGCCCTGGAGGTGCCGCACATCATGGTGCTGTGTGCGGCGGCGACGGCGCTGCTGCGCCCGGCGCTGTACGGCGGCGGCCAGCTGCTGACGCTGCTGCAGGCGTTGCAGGTGAGCCAGGCCCCACGCTGGGGCGCGGGCTGCAGGGCGGTGGCAGGCGCGCTTTTCCTGCACCTAACACGCAGCTGCTTGCGGCAAGCACCTGTGTCCATGAGCCTGCCGCTGCTATGCTCAGCAGCTGCTCCCACCCCACCACTTCACCGGCCAAGCATCATATCTGGCACACACCGGAGCTGGCAGGCAGGTGCTGAGTCTTCTTCTGCCCCCCCCTCTCCCTGGCGTGTGCGCCCTCCCCAGGAGCGGCTGCTGGCAGCGCTGAACCACCCCATAGACGTTGTGGCCCTCACCGCCTTGGAGTTCTGGCAGGAGGGGTACCTGGCGGCGCTGCGGGCGATGGCGGCGGACGTGCGCTCCGCGCTGCTGAGTCACCAGCAGCCTGTCCTGGAGGCCCTCACTGCAGGTGAGGAGGCGACAGGGGGGAGGGGGAGGCAGCGTGCGCGGCGGGCTGGGTTGGCGGTCCTGAAGGCACCATGTGTTTGCGCTGGCGTGTCGCACGTCTAGAGCATCTGCTGCCCAGCTGGTCCGAGAGCTCCCCACCCCCAAACGCTCTTTCTCCCTCGACCCTCCGGCTCCCGCTCCAAGTCCCCCTCCCTGGCCCGCACGCGCGCAGGCATCATCCGCCGCACACAGCTGGCGCCGGCCGCGGCCTCCGCCGCGACAGCCGACGCCCGCGACCTCCCAGAGGAGGTGCGCACCGTGCGCCGCGAGCTGGCCAGCGGGCTGCGCGACATCACGCAGCTGCTGGGACTGCCCAGCATGTGCCACTACCTGGTGCAGTTTGTAGCGGCGGCGTTTGCGCACATGGTGGCGGCAGCGTGCGGTGGGGGGGCGGCCGGCGTCAGCGGCGCTCACGCAGCGGCAGCGGCCGGCAGGCAGCAGGAGGGTCGCGGCGGCGGGGGCCTGGAGTGGCTGCCTCTGGAGAGCGGCGTGTATGCGGCCAATGTGGTACTGGGCAGGCACAGCGGGGAGGAAGCTGGGGAGCAGGTGGGTGGATGAGACCAGGCGGGTGTTCCACCCGGGGGGCGGGGGGCGGGGCAGATGGGGGCCAGGGCACCGCGATGCACTGCTGCTCATCCCTTCCCCTCTGCTCCCGTGCATGAATGCTGCTGCTTATTTCGCACGCTTTGTGCTGATTTGCCATGTTGCGCTCAACCTGATGCATGGCTTGGTAGTCCCGGGCGGTTGGCGAATGTGTTTGTGGAGGCCTGTGACAGCTGCTTTGCCGCCCTCTGCCATCGACGGGGCCGGCGGCGCTGGCTGCAGGTGGCTCAGCTGGTTGGCCTGGCGGCTGCCTCCGTCACACAGCCTGGAGGGTCCATGAAGCTGGCAGGTGCGGCGCAGCTTCTGCTGCAGGGCACCCCGCCCAGCTGTGCTGTCCCATGCTTGTTGGTGCTGCACAGTGCCGGGCGACGTGTGCCCGGCGCAGCTGCACAGGCCATCGCTTGGAGCCACATGCGCGCTGGTGCTGGTAGAGAGAGCATGCTGTGCATGCCGTGGCGTGCAGGCACGGCGCTCACGCTGCTGGGCGGGCTAGCCGGCTGGTATTCCACCCATGCAGCCGCTCTGCCAGGTGAGTGGCCCTGCAGCTGCCGGTGTCCTGGCCTGCATTGCCACCTCTCCTGAAGCTGTGCCCTCCCGTCACTCACCTTCCCTCCCTGCTCCTGGCTGGCGATTGCATCAAGCCTCGCCCATGATCCCCGTCCCCCTCTGTGCCCCTCAGGCGTCCTGTCGGCCGCGCTCGCGGCGCTGCGCTCACACGACGAAAAGCTGGCGCGCAACGGCGCCACGTGCGTGCAGCGCTTGTCCGCCAACGAGGAGCTGTGCAGGCTGCTGTGCGCCCAGCACGGCCCCTGGGTGGAGGGGCTGCTGCAGCTGTATCAGGCCAAGGGCGGGCTGAGCATGCGCAGCCTAGGTGAGAGTGCCTGCTTGTGCGAAGGCACCTGCTGCTCTGCTCACAGCCACGCGCGCTGCGTGCGCCCGCTCGTTTTTCTGGGTCGTGCGTGGGTGGGTGGGTGGGTGGGTGGGTGCGGACTGAGGTCTGTGGATGTAGCTCGCCAGGGACCCAGTCAGGCTGCAGGTGGCTGAGGTCCAGGCTGTCAGGCTTAGGCCCTTGGGCCCCCGCTCTCACGTTCGGCTCCCCCTCCCCCCTGCACGCTGCGTACGCGCTCCCTGCAGCGCCTGGGGAGGACACACCCACCGAGGAGCTGCTGCTGCTGTCGCTGTGCTGCCTGGCTGCCGCGTCGAGTGCGCCCAGCGATGCTGGCAGCATCATGCTCCAACTGGTGGGCCCACATCTGGCGGCAGCTGAGGCGGAGCTGTTGGCGGCGCTGACGGCGGCGGCGGCCGCAGCGCGCCAGCAGGCCGCTGTGGCAGGCGGGGCGGACGTCCCGCTGGGCCCCCGCCTCAGCTTCCTGCTGGGTGCGCAGGTGAGGCCAGGCACAAACACCTGAGCGGGGCAGGGGCTGCGTGTCTTCTGTTTGGGGCTGGGAGGGTGTCTGGGTTGTCTGGGTAGCTGTTTGGGCGGGGCTTTTGAGGAGAGTCCGCGTGTGGGGTAATAACACGGGCCAGTGCCCTCCTCTGGTGCTGCCACTGCGGCCATTGCTGCCCCGACCGGCTGTGCAGGGGCGGCACGACAAGGGGTGCCGCTTGGCGGCCCCCACGCAGTCCTCCTAAGCCTCTTGCCCTCCCTTCTGCACCCCCCCATCATGTTCGGGCAGCCGCATCCACTTCCAAGCCCCCACCCTCCTCCCATCAGCTGGTGGCCGCCCGCCCTGCAGGTGTCCCGCCCACAGCCGGACCCCTCGAGCTCGCGTCGCCTGGCCTCCTCCTGGCTGGGAGGCACCCCGCTGGACAGATCCAGCCCCATGCCCTGCCTGAGCAGCGGCAGCAGCAGCGGCGGCAGCTACCGCAGCACGTCCCCGCCGCCATACGGCAGCGGCATACGCTTTGCGGCCCAGTCGCTCGCGGGCGCGCCTGGGCGGGCGGGCGGGGGTGGCAGGTCTGCATATGCCGTTGCCCCGCCCATGCCGCAGCAGCACCACCAGCAGCAACAGCAGCAGCAGGCACGCCAGGCGTCGCACCACCAGCACACCGCAACGCTGCGCTGCCTGCGCACGCTGGCGGCTGTGATCCAGGGGCTGCCGACGGGGGATGCGTCCGCGCCAGGCGGCAGCGGCGGCAGCAGCAAGCGCAGTGCACAGGGCGCACGCACGGCGCCCGGTGGCAGCGCTGCGCCGCAGCGGCCTGCCCGGGAGGATGATGCGACCAGCATGACGCTCTCTGAGACGGGCAGCGCGCTGGGCGGAGGCGATGCCGGTGCGTGCTCGGGCAAGCGCATGCCACCGTGCATGCCCCTGCCACATCACTGCACAGCGTGCGTGCCTCAGCTCGTGACCTGATGGCCCTGAAAGCGCCGACCCGGCGGTTGGACACCTCAGCAGCACTTGCGACCTGTTCTTGTGCTGCAGTGGGCGCCCCAGGCGGGAGGGTCGGCGGCAAGCGCGGCGGCGGCGGCGCCAGCGGCGCACTACCACCCGCCACAACTGCCAAGCAGCAGCAGGCGCGCCAGCTCGTGCTCCAGGTGCTTCGCCAGACCTGGCAGCTGCAGCGCCTGGTGCTGGCAGCGGCGGCGCAGGATGTGGATGGCCTGCCAGCCTGCCTGGCGGCGTGCAGCAGCTTCCTGACGGCTTCCCTGCCGCACGCCATGTCAGCGGCGGCGGCCGAGCTGGGCGCGGCCGCCCTGCTGGACCAGCGCAGCTCCAGCCCGCTGCCCTGGCAGCTGGGGGGCAGCTGCAGCCTGCCGGATGCCAGTGTGCACAGCGCGGCCAGCAGCAGCAGCCAGCTGAGCAGCCTGTCCGGTTTGTCGGGAGCGTTGGCGGCTGCGGGGGCCGCAGCATCAGGCTCGCCGTCCGGGCCCCTGATGATGCTGCAGCTGCTGCAGCACCTGACCCGGCTTCCCCTACAGCAGCTGCTGTCTGTGCCGTGCCTGGTGCTGCTGGGCAGCTGCGTGGCAGCCATGCGGCAGCTGCAGGCAGCGCGGGCGCAGCCGCCGCCCTCTTTTGGCGGCGACAGCGTCAACCTGTTCCAGCATTCGCAGCCCCTGACGGCCGCGCACCTGCCCAGCAGCAGCCTGCCCAGCAGCACCACCGCCACCGGAGGCGGCAGCAGCACCAGCACCTGGAGCGTGTTCAGCGCACTGCCTTCCCCAGGGCTGGCGCCGCCGCATCCGCCGCCGGCAGTGGCCACAGACCTCTCGGCTGCCGGTGAGGCGCTGCGCGCGCTGCTGGCCCACACGCTGGCAGCCGGCGCGCGCAGCATCGTGGCCGCAGACGGGCGGGCGGACCCGGCAATCACCAGCGCGACGCTTCGGCTGGCACAGGCGGCGCTGGGCCTGTGCCCAGAGGCCGTGGTGGGCGGCGCTGGCGAGGCGCTGGAGGGCCTGATGCTGCTGACTCAGCTGGCCTGCCGCACCTACCACCTGGATCAATGCGGCCCAGCCCTGGATTGGACGGTGGCACTGGCCTCCGCACCCTATGCTGCGGACGCACAGGCCCGGCGGGCCGCCTCGCAGGCCCAGCTGGCCGGCGCACTCACGGGCAGCGCCTTGTCCAGCCTCCAGAGTGGATTCCTGGGCGCCCCCGCCGGCAGCGGCGGCGGCGGCGGCGGCTTCAGCTTTGCGACGGTGTCCAGTGTGGGGTCGGCAGCGACCCCAGACGCGCGAGAGGCATCTGCCGCGGCGCTGCTGGTGCTGCGCCGACACCTGGAGGCGGGCGCGGGCGCGCGGCTGGTGCTGTGCCTGCTGCTGGCAGCAGCGGGTGACATGCCGCCCGACGCAATGATGCAAATTGCGGGCGCCCTGCACGCCATGTGGCTGGCGGTGGGCACGCAGCAGCTGGCCCCGTGGCTGGAGGGGGCGGTGGTGCACCTGGCGCCCGCGTCGGCGCCCTGGGCGCAGCAGAAGCAGGTCACGCGCGCAGCATTCCTGCGTGACCTGCTGGACCCGGCCTGCACCGCCGACCTCACCCGCTTCAAGCGCCTGCTCAAGCTGTTTTGTGGAGGCAAGAAGAAAGGCAGCAAGCAGTGACAGACGCCACCCGCACTTGCAGGCGCTCGTGCACCTGCTCGAGCTGCTCTGCGCGGCGGGGGCAGGGGCAGCAAGCAGTGGGCTGCCATGGCCGATGCGCGACGCTGCGCGTCCATCGGGCCGGTGGTGGGTGACCGGTGACGCGCAACGGCCAGTGCTGCTGCGTGGGGCTGTGTCCACGTGGGCTGTGTACATGGCACAGCTCGTCAGGGGAGGGGTGCATGCCACCTTTGTCCTGGCCTGCACGACCTGCCTCGTGCAGAGCATGAGGGCTACTTGTCCGCGCAGCAAACAGCAGGGGCTGCGCCCGCGTGTGCAGCGAAGCACAGCCCCCTCTTTTCAGTCTGCTCTCCACTGCCCGCCCATCGCATCCGGTTGCCATGTGAAGCAACGGTGTGCTCTTGGGCACCTCTCTGCAGCGCATGCGGCGTGCAGCGGCGTTTGTGTGGCGCCTGCAGCGTGGCCGCCTGCGCGTGCGAAGCATGTGCCCCTTTGCCCGGCTGCACTGCTCAGCACTGCCATTGCTGCGCTGTTGGTGGGTGCATGGTAAGCCGCGCTCTCATGCGTGCATGACTTGACATTGGTGCATGGCAGCGACTGGCGCGCTGGCTGCACTTCCATGTGCAGGGCAGGGCGCATGGCATGACGATCATCATCATCGCCTCCGCGCTTGATGCGACCCCAGCAGCACGTGGGTGCATTTGATGGACATGCACCAGCCGCAGCAGCTGGTGGTTGCTGTGGGAGGCGTGCACCATGCATGCGTGGCACCTGCCATGGTGGCGCTTGGCATGGTCGTGCTGCTGCTGCTGCTGCTGGCCCATGACCCATCTCGCACACTGCCCAGGCCATGTGTCGCCCTGTGGCACGCTGTTGGGCTGTTTGCGGCCGCCACTCCGCCACGCACTTCAGAGTGTCTGTATTCTTATCATGTGGCGTTGGCAGCAACACTGCTGCCGCTGCCTCCCTTTCGCCCCATGGGCTGAGTGTTGCCGCCGGCCGCCGGGTGCCGCATGCCACGTCTGTCTGGGCCATGCTGCCTTGCTGCTGCCGGCTGTTCGGCGTGCGTGTGCTGCCTGCCAACAGCCAGCCCAGGGTGGCCCCTTGCTTGGAGACCATGCGTTCGTGTGGCTGACCGCCCGCTGTCAACCGGCGGTCGCATGGCCACCGCCGAGGCGCGTGCATCGTTCTGTGTTTGAGGGTGTGCAGATGTATGTTTAGCGCCGTCGCGTGCCACTCGGCACATATGTTTGCCTGTTGGCTTCATCTCATGCTCATGACCAGAGATCTGCCTGCTAGTGGAGTAGGAGCCTCTTTGCGCTTGGCCGCGACGTGTCTCAGCCTGCGCCCCCAGGCAGCACGCATGTGCGCGGGCTGCCTGCACCATCGGCACAGCGGCGGCGGCGGCGGCGGCGGCGGCGGCGGCGGCGGCAGCGGCAGCGGCAGCAGCAGCAGCAGTTGGCCTGCCTGCATCTCTGCCATACAACACACTGCCGCATACTGAACACCTCTGAATTTGGGGTGGGTCGAACCCAACTGAACTTGGTCTGCATATCACACAGACCTGATCAGGCAGGTCGCTCAGCTGGGATGGCGTGTTGTGAGCAGCACAGCACACTCCTGCCCACCACACACGCGCGCGCCTGGTTGCAGTGCACCCACAGCACGTCAAACGGCCTGACTCTCCAGAGCTCTCCAGAGCAGCACCTCTATTTGCTCGGTGCCTCTGCACACCTGCCAAGCAGGTGCCAGTGGGAGCTGGGCGCGGCTGAGTTACACAGCCGCATTCTCTGTAATGCCTTCCTCCCCGCACTTGGCTGCACGATGATGACTACCAGTAGCAGTACTCAAGTTCCCGCTCCCGCAGCCGAAGCGTTAGGGCCATCAGTTGCGGGACTCTGCTCTGTCGGCTCCACTGCTGCAGCCGCAGCAGCCGCCTCCTCTGCCTGATGCTGGGGCACCTTGGCGGATACGGAGACCACAATGATGTTGGCCTCGCTCTGCACTTTGACCTCGCCCACAAAGTCGCCGGCACGGCCGGGCGTGAAGGTAACTGTGATGGGCGTCTCCATGCCAGCTGCCAGGGCCCCCGTCTGGTATGCCACGCTGCAGTGGGGCATGGCAGCGACATGATCAGGATGAGGCATGTCATGGCTGCATGCAGCACGCGTTCTCTGCCGGGGTGGGGGGGGGGGGCGTGCATTAAAGTGGAGGGAAGGGCAAGCAAATGTGCAGGAGCGTGTACTG
>Ga0315905_10007516_pt1 | contig 11034 bp, 9 predicted proteins | sample LakEriMetagenome_5_FD_203522 | JGI IMG/M metagenome (GOLD analysis project Ga0315905, IMG submission 203522) | Freshwater fungal communities from buoy surface, Lake Erie, Ohio, United States - Buoy 4 MA121 | ecosystem: Environmental > Aquatic > Freshwater > Lake | place: USA: Lake Erie, Ohio... | reverse complement strand
GTTTTGAGGTCCATGGAAATGCCGTAGTCGCACAATTTGACTGTCATAGGCTTTTCGTGGGACAGAAGGAAGTTTTCAGGCTTGATATCGAAGTGGGCAATATTTTGCTTGTGCATAAAGTGCAGCCCAGCAAGAACCTGGCGTGTCAGGCACCGCGTATCGTTTTCAGAGAGTGACGTTTTTCGCGCCAGGTAGTCGAAGAGGTCCCCGCCACGCATTAACTCCATGACTATGACGTACTGGTGCGCATTTTCCACGAACTCCGTCGTGTGCGTGCAGTGTGCATGTCTGAGCTCCTGGCCGAGCGCGGCCTCTGTGATGAGCAGCTTGCGCTCGTCGGCGGGGTGCGTCGCCGAGTCGAGCCGCATGCGCGGGATGATCTTCACAGCCACTGCGCTCCCTGTCATCTTGCACCTGCCCTGGAAAACTTTGGCGTACGCCCCAGAGCCCAGCAGCTTGCTCGACACCTCGTAGCCGTTTTCCAAGTTGTGGTGAACTGCATGCTGCCGGAGCCGCTGGCACCACTCGTCGCAGTCCTGCTGGGAGCTCGCGAAAAAGGTGAGAGTTTTCCCTGTACTTTTGCTGTCGCGGTGCTCGCACTGGAAGCAGAACCGTGACGCTCCCGACAAACTCTTTCCGTCGACCGGGCCGTCCATTTGGGCACGGCGGTGCACGACGCTATTCTTCAGCAGCTGCTCGCCGTCAAGCGTATCCCCCACGCTGCAGCTCACCTGCAGCGAGGGCCACTGGAGGTTGAACGAAATGCTTCGCATGCTGCCGTCGGCATTCTTCTGCATGAGTATGCCCTGCTTTCCCTGTGGCGGGCTTCCGACGTCGAGCTTGAACGCCTGCGGCGCCTGCGGCATTTGCGCGTACGCCTGTGGGTAAGCGCCCTGCATGCCGACCTGGTCGGTGGGGTAACCGCCGAAGCCCTCCATGCCGACCTGGTCCCCCTTTCTCGGGGGCTGAAAATGCGACTGGTGACAGGGGCCGTGGCGCGAACTGGATCTTTTGTACCAGAGTTTAAAAATGCTTAAAAACAAGGACCGGCGAGCGTTTTCAAAGTCGCTTTCTCCCCCGCGCTAGGGCTGGGCAGACTAAGTAGCAGGTCATTCACGCAGTAGCTATTCCTAGGACAGTAGTCACAGCGCGAGCCGTTGTTGTAGAACCTACTCGCACACGTGCAGTTGTCGACAAAGCCCGAGCCCGGCTCCGACTCCATCAGCGGGTCGATGCAGTTGTTCGCTGAGTTGTTAAAGCAGAAGTCGACTGGGAGGCACAGTGAGCAGTTAAAAGATAGTTAGCAGGATCGGCATGAGCAGGGATACGATATAAATTTCCCATGCCAAAGATTGATGCTGACGACTGTGTCTCAGGCAACCCGGTTGAATTGTCACAATGATCAGACTCTGTAGGATCTGACGCTACAGGAGCAGTAGTGGCACCATTGCGTTCTACCATGGCCCTCCACGCAGGTAAGGAGACCAGGGGCCATTTGGGTCGCAGCTCTGGAGTTCAGCTCTGCGCATACTCAGCGTGCCTGCATGGCCACGAACTTTGCTGTCGTCCCCCAGGTCTCCTGATCTGTTGCATGTGATGCTGGGGTTGGTGTTCGATGGTGATGATGATGTCTTGTATTTGTTCTTGCAGAAACAAAAAAGAGGAGCCGAGCTCCATATATACCTCGAGGAAGGTACGTACCATAAGAGGCTGTTTAGAGGGTCTAGCACTCATGATACAGATGACGTGAGTCTTGCACGCACCCCAGCGTCAAGACCAAAACACCACCAGACGCAAGTAGAGATAGGCAAAGGGGCCAGTCGATCGAGCAGATGTCTCGAGATGCTGTAGCAGCTGTCTCTTGTCTTTGACAACTTGCTCATGCTTGCAAGGGGTGATGGCAACCTCGATGTGGTCGCATGAGCGTGACACACTGCCTTGCATCAGTGTGGCCCTCTGCCTTTGCACCCCGAGAAGGGGAGAGGGAGGGCAGCTACTGGGGCTACACCTGGCATCTTTGCTGACTGTGTCTGACTTCTTGCCTCACCACTTGCATTGTCTGGTCCATCACTTCTTGTGTCACCTCGTCCATCATTTCTTGCCCACCTTGTGGCAGGCCTCGTGTGGGTGTTAGAGCACCTGGAGGAAGAAGAGAATGTCTGTGAGAAGGCAAACTACAATAGCGGGGAAGCCGGGGTTGTGGTGGAGCTGCCTGACGGGAAGCTGTTCTGGCTCAAGAACCCCACTGTCAGTGTGGTTGAAATGCCAAACTTGTCAGTGGTCGAAATGATAGATGGGCAGGTGGTCGAAATGTCCAATGGGCATTAGCTTGAAATGGTTGACGGCTGCCTAGTTGAAATACGACCTGCCACCATTGCACTGGGCGACGAAAAAATAGTGAGTCACAAGGTTCACACGACCCATGTCCATCAGTATGGGAAAAACGTCACCATCATGAGAAACGTCACCATCATTCACGCCACTGATGGTTCTGTGGGTCTATGCTTCCTGCGTCCGAACAAAACCACCAATGGTCCATTTGAGGTGACAGAATTGGTGTTGAATGGCACTGCTGAACGAAACTGCGGGGTACAGGTTGGTGACACTATCTTAGCAGTGAATGGTCGTGATATTTCATGTCTTAGTGCAGCTGATGTGGCATTGCTCGTCTGTGGACAGCCTGCCACTGCTCTGGAACTTGCAATCTTGACCTCAAACACAGGCAAGACACACACTAAAATCCCAACTCTCGAAGACAAGAAGAAGGCTGCAATAGACCAGACTCGCTAGGAGGCAGAGGCAGATGCCAAGACCCTGAAGAAGGTGGCCCATGAGGAGGCAGACAAGATACGCAAGGAGGCCGTGGCATCTGCCGAGACTCTGAAGAAGTCGGCGCAGGAGGAGGCACGACAGCTGCAGGAGGAGACTGACAAGACTCGCAAGGAAGCGGAGACGGAGGCCAAGATACTGAAGAAGATGGCTCAGGAGGAGGCAGAGAAGACACTCAAGGAGTCGGCAATGTCGGCCGAGGCGTTGAAGAAGGCGAATTCGCACACGGAATCCTGCGCTGAGCACCATGACGTCAAGTCTTGGGGAGTGGACCAGGTATTTTTTGAACTGTGCAAGTTTCCCACCGAGGGCGTGCAGTCGGGCGAGGTGGACGGCGAGTCTCTTGTCAAACTCTACCAAGATCCAGACGCAGAGAGTCTCTTCACGACCCCAGCACCAGACGGCCTTGGTTTCAACAAACTCATGTTCAAAGGCAGATTGCAGAAGGAAATGGAGAAGCTCGTCTCCAAGTAGTCAGTGTAGTCCTGCATCTAGAAAACTTCACGCAGACTGAGTACCCAAGGATGGGTATATGGCCGTAGGCTCATTTTTGTTTCTGTAAGAACAAATAAAAGGCATCAATCAATCAATTACATGCCCGACACCCGCATGACGTCCTTAAAAAGAGATTCGGTCTGGTTTTGGCCCGGGTGGATTTGTTTTTCAATAGATTGTATTTTCAATACCCTCAAGCCCTTTTTCTGTCTTTACCCCCCAGCGTCCTCGTCGCCATCCTCCTTAACCTGGCTTTTCCAATCTCCCAACTCGGAGCCAACCAGGCATAATGCGTACATAACAATCGCCGGCCCGGACATTGACCGACCGGACCTCTTTAAACCAGCCCCATACCTAACAGCCGATCACCAGATCAGCCCAAAATGCCTCTTCCGAATCCGTACCCAACACACAAAAGAGATCCCGACTCATCACCACCTCAGGCCGTATACTAATGACCGACAAGTGTACTCGACCTATAGTGACCGCACCTGCCCTTTCTGCTACGTCACCCCTCTCACCCCTGTCACGGGTCACGAAACACATTATCTACTATCATGCCCTAGTATCAGCCCCGTTATGGAACCCATGTATACACCACTTAAGGAAAATCTAAAACGGTCGGCGCTCCCTTCATGGGAAGGGTTAGAGGACAAGGTTAAAATTTCCTTACTCCTCGGGAGCTCCCTTCCCCCCCAACTGGATAAGCGAAAAACCATGCGAGATCAATGGCGATTGTGCACTGGAAATTATTGCGCCTTACTAGCGCTCAAACTCTCGTCAACACTTTCCTCCCCACCAGCAACAAATCCAACTGAATAATCGCAGGTCACACCCTGAACCCCAAGTGATACCTCCGAACACAACTTCCCTAGCAGAATCTGAATTCGATTTGACTACTAGCACCATCGTGAACACCACTTAATTACCCTTCGAGCTTATTGTTCCTCCTTATCGATGAATTTGCATTGACCCCCCTCTCACCCAATACATACCCACGTTCATACAACACGCGTTCTTATTGCATACCCACGCACATACACACCTAAGGGGGTGGGCCCCCCGGGAGTCAATGCAAGTGAAGATAGGTCGTAAGTTACCAGAAGTGGTTGGGGGCCAGGCTCGGTCGAAGGGATTGCCCACAGACCGGAGAGCGCAGCCAGCCGGGGCCGTGACATTCCGCCGGCGGCGGCTGGGGTTTGGTTGAAAATAAACGGAATACACGCATAGATTCGGGAAGTTCAGGGAAAATTTTAGTGGTACTAATTCTCTCTGGGTGGTAATTTACTTAACCCAGATACTTTGTGATTTCCCGAAAAATGCTTAGTTTTTCAAGTCATTTACGCACTCCAAAACATGAACTCCCTCCGACAACACCCCGATGCTCACTCCAAAGTCCAAAGACTGGGGCACCCAATAAGGCTAGGGGTAGGTCGGCATAACCAGCGTCTGAGCTAAGGGTGAGGGTGTCGGTAGATGGGTACACTCCAGTTCGTTACGCGAGTGACGGGCCCGGGATCCAATTGAACCAAGGTCGACTACATAAAACAAAGAAACACACATACGATACAAGCGACCTATGGTATCATCATCCAAAGTCCAAATCATAGTAGGATCAGAGACCGTAGCGATTACACCAGAGACTGAGCACCTTGGCGCTGACAGAAGACAGACCCTACAACACCCAGGAAACATCGGACGACCTACGGAGAGAGAGAGAGAGAGAGAGTAACAGAGCTTTAGCGGAAACCAGAAGAGGAAATGACGAGGACTCAGACACGATAGAATTTTTTTATTCAGGCAAAAACATACGCGACCTGCGGCAACACCACCTTTGACTACTCCACGAGATAAACACGCGCGTCCTAGCGTGGCTTCGTGAATCGCAGCAGGGCTGCTTTGGCATGTACTTCCACTTCATGCCAAGCGTGTTCCAACTGCACTTGCACGTCAGGGACAAAAACTTCAGTCGCAAGCAAAAAAAGACATCATCATCATTCGCATGCAGCCACTCCAGAACGTCATGGGCAACCTCGCGAAGACATCGATGTACTACAAGGACGCGCTAATAATGACCAAATACTGCAAAATGTTTCAGACAGCCGAAACATTCAGAAAGATGGATATAAATATTTAACGCGTGGAGTAAAAAATGGCGGCTGCGTCTCTCGGATCAGCCACCGGCTCTCGTGTCGATTCGGCAGCCAAACACACCATGACCTGCAAGGTAGATGGCAAATTCTTGAAGTTCACAATTAGTCTGAGACAGAAGTGCTACAGAAATACTGCCGACGATGGCGAGCGAGTACTACAATCGAACAAGAACGCGTTTTCAATGCAGAAAGACGAAATTGTCATGAATACCACAAAGAAATTTCACGCAGCCTCCTCTGCCTCGGCTTACCCGCTCGTGATCACAACACTTGGAAAAAAGATACCCGAACTCGATATTCATTTGTGCGAAATATACGGTTCAAACACGGCCTCAAAGTTCATATTTCCGGCAAAGTAGAAAGGAAGAAAAATTTGGACCGCATAGATGCGTCTGACAGACGGTACCAATTTGCTCGGCAACCACCGCGAGTTGGGTCATGATATTTGGTTGATATGAATCATATGAAGGCCCCAGAGTAGTGTAAAGCAAACCGCATCTCGAATCTCTGAAACCCGCGTAGTCCGCCGGCTTAGTGGCTTGGCAGCGGCGGCGGCCCGCGTCGGTACAGTTTCTTCTCCTCCTCCTTCTTGCGATCGACCTCCCGTTCCCTTTTTCCGCGGCGCCGCCTGTGCGGTCCACACGTTGCCGCCCGGGGAGGGCGTGGCAGCCGGCGCCGTGGCAGGTCTACTTCTCTGAGCTGTTGCTAAAATTCTCAAACTTCTTTTGTAAGATATCCAAACCGTGACCGTGACTTAGTCCGGCGACCTTTTAATAAACACTCGACACACACTCCGACTCGTGCTCGGACTCGTGTGTGAACCGGGTGACATTCAACGTTTGACCTTTGCACGTAAAGGAAGAGGAGGAGTTTATTATTATCAGGGCGCGTCACTCATGCACGAAAGTGAGGGCTGCTCCCTGCCTCTGGTGAAGACAGTTGCCCGGGCCACTGGTGGGAAGCCAGGCCCTCGAGGCGCACGCAGCACGTCGCCCACAGCACATTCTTGTCATAGACCCCCGCCGCGCGACACGCTGAGGACGCCCATGGAGTTCGAGGCTTCTTGCCAGAGCACAGGTCTGCCGGCGTTGGCACTTGGCGTTGGTGCGAGCGGCGTAGGCGGGATGGCTGCGGCACAGCGGCACTTGGGACACGGCATGACGAGGAAGTCGTGGCGCGAGAGGAAGGCCGCGCAAAAGGCGAAGGCCTGCCCGCACTTGCTGCAAGTGGTGCGCGCCAAGTCGATTTGCGATGCCTCAGGCGCCAATCCGTTCTCCTGGCCCTTATCCTGCCCCGTGGAGCCGCGGTGGCTGAGCGCGGGGCTTGCCGAGCTGCTCCCGCTGCTCGCCGCGCCGTTGGACACGATGCGCGCCAGGTTGCCGCTGCCCACCGCCGCCGCCCGCTCCTGGCTACCTTTTCGCTCTTCCTCCCTCTCTCCTGGCTGCTGACAGTCTGGCGACGATCGCGTGCCGTCCGTGCTGTGCGGCGTCTTTGCCCCGGCGCCCGGCGCCTCCCCAGGACGACTGGCCACCGCGGCGCGCCCGGCCACCGGCGCAGACGCCGAGGCGGGCGCAGCGGGCGCTGCCGCGCGCTCCGAGCCGCCCGCCGCTGCCGCGTGCGAGTTGATGGGCGCGGTGCCCGGCGGGGGCAGCCCCGGCGCCGCGCGCGGCTCCATCATCTGCAGTCGCATGCTGAGATTGGATTGAAGCTGCACGATCCACTGCAGCAGCTGCTTGTTCTTCTCGGCTTCCTGAAAGTACAGCGCGCGGTAGTCGATCTTGCTTTCGTCGACCGCAGCGACCGCCCCGCCGCAGCCGCCGCCGCTGCCGCTGCTTCCCACCGCGTTTGCGCCGGCGCCGAGCACATTTCCTTCGCTCAGCATTTTCGGCGCGAATTCGCTTTGCAGCGAAAAATTTGCCCGAAAAAGGATGAAAAATCTCCGATTTTTTGCAGAAGGTGGTGCGCAGTACGACGCGGCGACCGGGTGCTTCGGGAGCCCTTGGGAGAGGCGCGGGGGAGCATGAACGGGAGCATGACGGACGGTTCACCGCATGCGCCGGCGGCGCCATCGGCGGACGTGCCTGCCGCGGCGCCGGCTGCCACGCCCGCCCCGGGCGGCAACGTGTGGGCCGCCAAGGCGGCGCTGCGGGAAAAGGAACGGGAGGTCGAGCGCAAGAAGGAGGAGGAGAAGAAGCGGGCCGCCGTCGCCGCCAAGCCGGCGTTCACGGCTGTGGGGGAGAATGGGGGCAGAAAGGAGCAGCAGGCCGCCGAGAAGCCGCGGCGGGACGCGCCGTCGTTGGCGGGCGCCGAGGGCGAGATTGTGACCGAAGGGCAGCACTCGACAATGTGGATCCGCGTGAAGCAGGACTACGCGGGCTTCATCGTGGGCCCGCTCGGCAAGGTGATCAACGCAATCGCGCAGGAGACGGGGGCGCACATTCTGTCGCCTCGCAAGGGGGACGACTCCATCTTCTTCCTCTCGGGCGCAAAGCCCTGCGTAAAGGCTGCAGCGGCTCTCATCCGCGTGAAGGAGCAGGAGGGCAAGGAGCGGGAGAAGAAGGGGCCGGCACCGCAGGAATCCATCAGCGACACGTGCACAGTGCCGGAATCCTTGGTGGGGTTTGTGATGGGCTCGCAGCGCTCGGTCATCACGAACATTTCTCATCAGACGAGAACGAACATCACGTGCCCGGTCCGAGGGGGCAAGCCCGAGTTCACCATTACGGGGACGGCAATCTGCGTAGAGGCGGCCAAGGCGTGTATAGAGGCTAAGGTCCAGCACGCAGCCATGGTTTCGTGGCAGGTCGCGCAGGAGCACGTCACCATCCAAGTCACCGTGGGCGTGGAGAAAGTGGGGCTGGTGGTGGGGCCGCACGGCACAGTAATCCAAAACATCGCCATCACAACGGGCACAAATATCATCTCGCCCCGGAAGGGGCAAGACCCCGTGTTCATCATATCAGGGCCTAAGGTCAACGTGGAGGCGGCGCGGCAAGTCATTGAGAGCAAGACCGTGCCCAGCGCGATGCCCGCACGCGGCGGCAGGGGAGGAGGAAAAGGAGGCGCCACGCGGGTTGATGCAATGAACCGGCCAGTCATTTCTGATGGCCTGGCGCGGGGGGCTCCGCCGTGAGGACGGGCATGGTGCTACATAGCGGCGCTGGCGACACATTAAAGTGCAAGGGACGCCATCCGCGGCTTTGGTGCTGTGCCAGGAGAATGGTGTGGAAAGATGGGCGCGGGGAAGGGGCAGTAGATCGCAGCAGAGGCTTGTGGGCGGAGCGGAGCGGGGCGGGGCGGGGCGGGGTTATCAAATTTGGGCGTGGCAGGGTTATCAAATTTGGACGAGGCGTGTTCATCAATATTTGGCAGGATGGCTTGTGATTTCCGGGTCTCTGATGCAGAGACTCGTGCACAATGTGCATGTATACACACGCATGCTCGCTCGCACACACGCACACACACGCACACACACACACACATGCTACGTAGAATGGTGCCCGCCTGTCGGTACTTGACCTAGGGAGGGAGCTGATCTAGGGAGGGAGCTGAGCAAGGGTGCGTCTGAACGTGTGCCAAGGCGTAACAGCATGTGAATACACACACACACACACACACACACACACACACACACACACACCACACACACAAACGTACAGATGCGTGTGCGACTGGCTGCGTGTCTATATGTTCGCGTAGAGGTGTGTGTGTGTCGTCGTGTGCGAGGATGTGCCAGAGTGTTTGTTTAGGCCTTAGGGTTTAGGGGAGCTTGCGGTCGCACGTCGTGTTTCAGCTATATGGTTTAAGGCGTTATGTGCCATGCTTCATCTGCAGCGTGGCATTGATGCTTCGGCACGACGCGGTACATACTTGATTGTTTGCGACGCAGTTTGCATCACGTGCAACACATACCCACAGACATACCCACAGACACGCTCACACATAGCAGGCACACGAGAGCACTCACATGTATCTAGGCTCTGCACACACAACCGGACACAGAGGATGCGACTGCAGACTTCACAGTCGCGTCAACAAGGGACGTGTGTCGCGTGATAACATGTAAGCATGACTGGGGCTTGTGTACACTTGAAATGAAGCTCGTCAAACGCGGTGTGAACCCACAGTGTGCACCTCCTCCTGTCTCGTGACCAGTGTCTTGTGGTACCGGTAACATGTATGTATGGGATTGGGCTTACTACCGCTTGACTTGAAATGAAGCTCATGAAACGCGTTGCTGCTGATCCCACACTCAAATCGCCATCAAGTCTGAAAATCATTGCTCGTAAGAGGGAGGGAGGAGGAGGGAACTAGGCGCGAGAGGGAGTGGAGTGATAGTGTGAAGAGAGAGACAGGGAGCCGCGGAAAGAGGTCTTCATGCACAAGCGCGAGAGAGAAGCTGATACCTCCGGCCCCCTCTACTCTTCCCCCCCTCCTCCAGACCCCGTAACGATAAACCTCCCCCCCTCCCCCCTCTGTCATTTTGGAGCGTGAACGGCAGTTACAAGGGTGTGCAGCATCATCACCATGCATTGTTGCTAACGTGTTGCTAACGTGTTGCTAATGTGAACGGCTGTGACAAGGGAGTGCAGCCGTTGGGCAAACGCGGCTAGGGAAAATTGGTCTATCACTCGTTGTCGCCCTCGTGTCCCCATGGCGGAGGCCTCCTTCTGTTCAGTTTAGTTTAGGTTAATTTAGTGTATTGGTCCATCGCTCGTTGTCGACCCCCATGTCCATGGCTCAGAAGGGGGGGTGGAGGGAGCGAGAGGGAGAGAAAGAGAGAGAGAGAGACCTTATCCGAGAGGAGACGCCGCATGGCACAGGCAAAGGGTTTAGGGCTTCGGGTGTAGGATTTTGGCTTTAGGTAGGTGTTCAGGTAGGTGTAAACCTTATCCGAGAGGAGACGCCGCATGGCACGTGCAAAGGCAGGAGGCGAAGCGTCGCATAAAAAGCCTGTCTGCCCATCTACCACGCTCTCCGTCGGCCCTGGAATTTAGTGTCGTTTAGTTTGGTTTAGTTTGGTTAGTTTGGTGCAGTTTAGGGTCTAGGCCAAGGGTCAGTTCTCCCTCGCAGGGCTTGGGCGCTGAGAGAGAGAGAGCGCGCGCACGCGAGAGAGAGAGAAGAAGAGAGAGAGAGAGAGAGAGAGAGTGAGAGAGAGGCGCTGTGAATACATAGCCTCTACCGGAACCAACCCGGAAATGAACACAAAAATAAAAATAAAAATAAATAAATAAATACCGCCATTGTTCACGGCGATGACAGGGCGCTGTGAATACATAGCCTCCACCGGAACTATCCCGAAATGCTCGTTTGACGGCGTGTAGACCACTGCCAGGGCTGTTTTTTATTTTTGTTAAATTTTAATTATTATTTATTTATGGCCTCCTCCGGTTTGGGGTTTAGGGTTTAGGGTTTAGAGTTTAGGGTTTATCCCGAAATGCTCGTTGGATGGCGTGTACACCTCTGCCAGCGCTGTGAGTGTGTGTGTGTGTGTGTGTGCGTGTGTGTGTGTGTGTGTGTGTGTCTGTGTGTGTCTGTGTGTGTAAACCACTGCCAG
>Ga0315905_10007515_pt1 | contig 11034 bp, 6 predicted proteins | sample LakEriMetagenome_5_FD_203522 | JGI IMG/M metagenome (GOLD analysis project Ga0315905, IMG submission 203522) | Freshwater fungal communities from buoy surface, Lake Erie, Ohio, United States - Buoy 4 MA121 | ecosystem: Environmental > Aquatic > Freshwater > Lake | place: USA: Lake Erie, Ohio... | reverse complement strand
TATTACGGCACCACACTCAGTCTCCAACACTGCCCACACCACGAGTGAGAGAGCAAGGAGGGTTCGTATGCAGTGAGGTTGTGGAGGTAGTGGGGGAAGGGAAGGAAGAGGAGGGAGAGGGAAAGGAACAGGAGAAAGGGGGGCATTATAAGGCGGGTGAGAGGTCGGGAAAGACCTTGTTCCAATATCTTCCGCTCCCTGTGCGAAAGCTTAAGTTTTGGAGTACAAACGCCGCGAGCAGAAGGAGCTGAGGGGCGGGAGCGAGCGGCCGGTGCAACAGATACTGGCGACGAAGGCTATCAGTTCATGTTGAACCGTTGATGATGCAGCCCAGAATGTCCACCAGCTTCAAGTCAGCTCACACTCATGCAATAGCGACATGCGACATGTGGTAGCGTGTAGACAATGAATGCCATGTGTGTAGACAATGTATGCCATGTGCGTAGACGATGGTTGTGGCACAGGGTGTGACGTAGACAAAGGTTTGACGTAGACCATGCTTGCATGGTTGGACCTTGTTACAGGCGTAGACCATGCTTGCACACAGGTAGCTAAAGCGCGTCGGCAAAACGAGGCATATACTCTGGCACACAAGCACAAAGACAACCTGCCAGGAATGCAGGTGTACAGGGGGGGGCATGCGCAAGAGTGGAGCACCAGTCGCAACGGCAGCCCCCTGCCCCCGCGACTCAACACTGTAGAACGTCATGACACGCAACACGTACACTGAGTCATACATGTACACGTCGATTGGCGTGAGACACTTGTGCTCTCGTTACACAGCGCTCAAGCGCGCTTCTATCGTCTTTACACAGCGCCCATCTATCGCCTGCATTTTCCAACGCACGGCTTGACACGAGACGGGAGGCATGAGGGGAGCACTGATGGAAAGCACTGATGAAGCACAGCCACCTGGCACATGAAGCACATAGGTCTGCGTTCCCAGTTAAGGGAGACTTGTAGGGCATGTGCGAGGTGTGGGAGAAGAGCAAATGGCGCGCACTGCCGGGGCGTCTTGCAGAGATTCCATGAGCGGGCCCCAAGGAGGTGCGGCTCGAAGCTGGCCTCGCCGACGCAGGCCTCACCGGCGCACGCATTAGTCTAGCGCTATCCTGCACTCGAGGAGCAAGGCAGCTGCCTTGCCAAGCCTGTGCCTCGACGGCTTTCAGATTGAGGTTCAGGTGTGTCTCGTGGCGTCCTAGAGCTGCCATCGCGCTTGACCCTCTGGGTGTTGCACAAGGTAGTGGTGGTGCGGTCGAGGACGCGAATAGAAGACGACCCGGGGGTATGTGACGTGTGCTGTGTGACGTGTGACGTGTCGTGTGACTTGTCATGTGACGAAAGCTGTGCCCGTCCCAGCCTACCTCAGCGCTGCACACCCTTTCCAATGTAAGCACACGTAGCAATTGTATCTTGTGCTTGAGCAGCGGCATGCTTGAGCATAACTCGAGTTCAACTTCAAACAACACTGCATCAGAACTCGAGTTCAACTTCAAACAACACTGCATCAGGATCGAGGCGTCAGAGCGAGAGGACAGGGAGCAAAAAAGAAGCAAGAAGGACGTGAAACGGAAAGCAACCTGCAAGTGTCTACCGAGTCATTCAGCATGTCACCACCACCACCCACAGCGGCAGATGAAGGCGCAGAATACGACGCTCGCGCTGAAGCAGGGCGGCGGGCGGCGGCATTTGTGCCATGGCATGTCGAGTCCTGGGTAGGGGCAGAGGCGACGTCTCGAGGCAGCCTCGCAGACAGGGGACGTTGCAAGGGACCAGACTGCCAACGTTGTGATTTGCACCCAGACGTGGCCTCGCTCTCGCGCCCTTTTGCCGTTTGCCTGCTGCCGCCCGCCTCAGGTACCAGCTTCAGCGACAAATTGTCTTTGCCTGGCACATCGCGTTGCGGCTGTTGCAGGCGCTCAGCATGTGCTGCATCACGAGCCAGCAGCACCACGTGTCGCCGCGTCGCCGCTTGCAGCATGCTCGCTGTTGTTTGAAACGTCGGCGTCAACGTGGGCGCATGAATGGCATGACGTTACCATGTTCCAGACATCCGTCTCCCCACCCAAGCATGTTCATGTACTGCAACATAGCATGTCGATTGATAGCATGGCACACGATAGATGACATGATATACCACATGGCACACCACTGACACACCGCAACATAATCGCATGCGTGAGTCTTAAAAAACAAGCATCCCTCTGACCTCTGCATCCCCTCTGAATTAATTTTTTTAAAATTTAATTCAGAGGGGATGCAGAGGTCAGAGGGATGCTTGTTTTTGAAGACTGACGCAGGCATCAGAAAAGCACACAGGCATGCATCAGATGAGCGCACAGGCATGCATCAGATAAGCAAGAGCAACAGGCGCAAGAGCAAGAGCAAGCAAGATCAGGAGTATGAGCATGGACTACCGGCTGTGTTAGGGTGCAAGGGGTAGATGGAGGTGCTTTCTTCCATCACCAAGCAACTGAAGACGGCCGCTACCTCCTTTGTCAAGTTGCCCGGGACTGCTCTTTTCCTATGCAACTGATGGCGCTTGAGCTCATCAACGCTGCCCTTGGTCTTTCCTGTATCGCCAATAGGCGTTTCAGCAAAGATGTTTTGGCACGCAAAACGCCAGCATAACCAAGACTGCTGCCGGGCAGCTGACCAACTTACCTCAGCTCACCAGTGCGCAGGATGTGGAGCAGGCAAAGGAGGCAACACCAAGCAGGCAAAGGAACAAGAAGCAGGAAAAGGAAGCAGGCAAAGGAAACAACACTGAAGCAGGCAAAGCCAGTGAAGGCAGTGCATGCACAGCTTGCCAGCTTGCCATGCACAGCTTGGAGTGCATGCAAGCAAGCAACACAAGCGAGTTGGAGTGCATGCAAGCAAGCAATCAAGCCTCAGGCCTCAGGCTACGGTGCAAACGAGGCATCAGGTGCGGTGTGCGGGTGGGCTAAAACCGCCAGAGAGCCAGCAGTGATTGGTGCGCCAGTCGTCGTCAGCTCGGGCAAAGGCTGTGACAAAGAAATCGGACAAGACCGACCTTCTCTCACTCAACCTTCTTGCCGCGTCCTTCATGCAGGGCTCGTCGCCTTGGGAGCTCTTCTCTCTGGCACTGTCCATGGTGAGACCCACAGACAATTGAGCCCCCCTTGCTGCAAGTTGCAGTTTCGATGTCTTGAGCTTCGCAGGGAAAGCGTGCACGGCCGTGAGGTCCTTACAGGGCTCTTCGCCTTCGGGGGTGGCGGGAAAGTACGGAAGGAAAGAGTGACGAGAGACTGTGCTTGAATCCGAGACCATGCATCCACGGCGCAGCTGCCAACTGGGAACTCCGACGTCATCCCTGCTCGCGTCATCCCTGTCCCCGTCAGACTCAGATCTGAAAATTTGCACCATGCCTGCCTCCCCGTGCTCCGTTCTCGTCGCCTGCACTGTGCGCGAGAAACTGAGGTACACCTTGCGCACCTTCTGCCCGTCGCTGTTGCACATCTCAAGAGGTTGAGGCGAATTCTTGTCGTAAACCTCTGCAGCGTGCAAATTCAACGTGGCCTGGCCAAGGAGCTCATGATTGGCCACGTTTTTGTCAAGCACCTTGACCTTGAGAATGCTCTCGTCAAGCGACTTTTTGAAGCAGAACTTGTGTGACGTCTCCTGAAAGAGCACATCAGTGCCGCCGGCGTTGTTTTTACAGGCTGTCGCAAAGCTCTCCGAGCCTAGCTCTAGGCAAACTATGTCGCACGCTGCGCTTGCATCTGTCGCATGATGCCCACCATGCCCACCAGTCTTGTCAGGAACTTTATCTGTAACATGCTCAATGCGGTCAATAGTCACGTGCAAGATGCCTTGAAAGGCCACATCCTCGTCCTCCTGCTCCCTAAGTTTGCGTTGAACGCTGCCTTTTCTTTTCAGAGCAGCCACGTTTGGCTTGGCATTTTGACGACTGAGCTGCCGCTCTTGGCGCTCTTTGAAGCGCTTCCGCTCGCGCACGCCTCGAAATACCGTCTGAATTTTGATCGCCGCCAGCTGCTCTGTGTACACTGGCTTGCGCTGCATCTTGGCCAGCACTGCCTGCTCTCTCTCTATCTTGAGACGCAAAAACCGCTGGCGCCCTCGTATGCCCCTTGCCCGTTTCTGGATCACAATTGCGGCCTGTTCGAAGCTCATCAGATGGCCTTCTTTCATCTCTGCTTTGCGTTGCGTCATGCCCCGCAGGGTATTTAGCGACTTGGCTGCATTGTGGTATTTCTCGGCATCTTCCAAATGAACCGTCTGGAGCAAGAGATCCAACTCTGTAAACGCAAACTGCACGCGCTGCCGCAGCTCAACATCAGCGTTGCTCGCATCACTATACGTCAAAGCCCCGGGGCGTGTGTTCAGGTGGCTGGTGATGCGATGCGCCGGTGAATGCCAGCGTCCTCCCAGCGTTATAATGCATGACGCCGCGTGCAATTCCAGGCAATTGATGAGCCCCGACAGGCTTTCTTTTTGCTTGGCTTCACGCCGGATCTTCCGTCTCTCGGTCCTCGCCTTGCACTCCTCGCGAGTGTCAGTGGGATCATCACCCTCTTCCTCGGAGTCGGAGAGCTCGGCTGACTTGCCTGCAAGGCGGTGCGAAAGCGAATGCAGAGCGCTCAGCTGCCTTTTTTTAAACTCGGCAACCTTGGTGGGTTTTGTCAACTGTATGAGGAGCTGGAGCAGTGCCAGCAACAGCTCTGCTTCTGAGTAGCTGGAGTCCACGCCATGTAACACGCAAGCCGAGAGGGCCATGCCCTTTTCGACTTCCGTTGCGCCACGCGCTGTACGCTGCAAAGGCGCACTTGGAGCGAGCGACTGAAGTAGCATGGGCTTTCCTGAGCCTGAACACACTGCCAGTCCGCAGTACACCAGATGCACTAGCGTCGGCGTCTGGTGAAAATTCAACTTGGTTTCTTTTTCTTTCGCACACTGGGTCACCACACCATGGTCTTGGCCTTGCTCTGCACTCGACACCTCACTCGACAGCATTAAGGCACCAAGTGGCGGGTGTGTAGAAAGGCGAGCAAGCAGTTGGAAAAAGCGGCACATGCTGCTGGATTTGGACTTGGAGCGTGCGCCAGGCTGGATGGAGCAAGTGAGAACATAGTGCAAGATAGCGTCGATGACAGGGCGGTCATGGGCTCCTGCGGCATCGACAAAATATTGCTGCGTGCCATCTTGCTCCAGGTACGCACACAGGCAGGCATAGGCGCGAGAAGCCAAATGGTGCTGGGAAGATAGGAGGAGATCGGCAATGGGCGCAAGGATGCCAGCGCGCCAGACAGCCTCTCCACGCTCCAGCCGCAAAAGTTGCTGCACAAACTCAAGAGCAGTCCAAGCTGGGGCTTGTAGGTGGCGGCCTTGATGCACCCGTCCTCCCGTGGCCTGCGACCAGGTTGTTTGCATTTCGCTGTCCTTTGCTCCCGCCCACTGGCCCGCCCGCCCAGAAGCTGAGCTAGGCCGGGCAACAGCAGAGCGCGGGCGATGAGGAGGAGCATGGGAGGAGCACTTGACACCAACCCCTGCATTTTGCGCAGCGGGCGCAACGCCTGCCGGGGCTGCAGAGGAGGACAACAAGATAGCTGAAGAGGAGGGCAACGAGACGTTGCCGTTGACCGCGCGGGCTATGTAGACTTTGGCCAGCGGCAGCGCTTTTAGCACCAGGTGCAGCGTCGTGCAAAAACAGACATGCATGAGGGTCTTGGTCTCCTCATTCGAGCCAGCATACATAACATCCTGTTCGCGACGCAGGCGCACCTGCCGTCCCGCATTGCCCTCTGCCGGCAAGGTGGAACGCGGGGCAACCAATGCAGTTAGAGCCCCTTGGCGGACCAATGCCCCCGGGCGGGGCATGGCTTGATCGTGTTGCGTATGGATCCTTTCTTGCCTCTCATGAAGCGCCAGCTTGTCTTGAGCATGCAGGAGTGATGAAACGTGCTTACAGACCTTTAGCTCCAATTCAGGATTCTGCGCAAGGAGACTGCGGAGACTCTCTCTCGTGACCATGAGTAAGGTGCACTCTGCACTTTGACAAGTGACGGTGAAGAGGGAGGACTCTCCGATGAAGAAGCTAGTCTGGCCCCACAGGTGGCCTCCAGAAAGACGCGAAACTGAAGCTGAACGTGAGCCGCCTTTGGTTAGGCAGGACACTTGAAGCTCGCCGGACAAAACGAGATAAATGCTTCGACACCAATCGTCTTGTCTCATCACCACATCACCCGCGCTAAAGTACAAAGGGCAAGAGCGTTGGGCGAGCATGGACAGCTCGACCGAGTTCATCCACTTGAAGGGCAACACGTCTTTCTTCTTGATCATGATCTGATGCGACAGGTGCAGAAGCGAGTCGCCCAGCAAAGCATACGCGCTGTGCGTCCTGATGGCCTGCGCAATATGGATCAGTGTTTCAAACGCCAACACCTGCATTTCCACTTCCCACGTTGTGACACACGTTCCGCCATTAGTTGAACTCGTGAATGGCTGGTCGAGGGTGGGTGCAGGATCGGCGCTACAGGGGAGAGGAGTCCTGACTAAGCTCGTCAAAACAGCGCCAAGGTGCGTCTTGCGAAGAACGAAATCAAGGGCGGTGAGCTGGTCAGACATGGGTGCATCAGACTTGCGAGCACGCGGTGGAGCGGCTCCCTTGTTGCTCGTTGCCGACCCGGCTCGTGAGTGAGCACTCGAGTGCGATTGGGGCAGGATGTGTTTCACTGCCAAAAGAAGCTGGCATTTAGTGCGTGCAGAGACCACGGGCGGTTTTGGCGCGTCGATCCCTGCGCCCGACAACCCACTTGCGCCTCTGCTAAGCCGGTAGACAACTGAATGCTCAGCAAAGCTTTCGTGCAGCATTTCCTCCATCTTCCCTCCCGTGAGAATTTTGACCAGGTGATTCAGGCCATCCTGCATCGTTGCAGCTCCTCCTGCGCCGGCGTGAGCAGTGCCACCAAGATCACCTGAGAGCCAGCGCATGTGCTTGGGCACGTCCTCTACAGCGTGCCATTCAGCCGCATCTTTCTGCACCTCGAGAGGCTTTTCGGAGGACAATGCCCCTGAGCTTGCCAGCATCTCGAACATATCCTTCGACGAGACTCGCCCTTTGGCTTCTCCAGACAATGGCGCCGCCTCGCCTTCAAGATCTCGGTGTACATTTACGGGTGGAACAGAATTTGGCGCAGGTCGTCGAGCTGCGATTCGCTTAGCTCGCTCGGTTCGTCGGAGAGCTTGAAGCACTTGAAGGTGCGAAGCTTTTTGCGCAATGCGTGGTGCCGAGAATGCTGTTGACATACACTCCCAGCTCCGTCCACGTGCTGACAGGGCCTGGGATAATTGGCGAATGAGTGACGCTGCCTGGTAGCTCACCTGCTCCACGCCCACTGCGTGCTGACTGGAGCACGGCTGCTCCACGTAGTGACAGAGGCCGCGGAGGATTTCGTCGCTGTAGCTGAAGTCGTCGAGTTTCAATTTGGGGAATTTCTTCGGGTTGAGCAGCACGAGCGATAGCACCTGCACAGCTTGCGCGCGCACGCGCAAACTTGCGGAAGAGCCAAGATCCAAGAGCAGTGAAATACCCTGCTGCTCGACAAGGACTATGCAAGCGTCTTGGTCCCAGCGCACTAGCTCGAACAGAGCATCAAGACAATCAGCTTGGATTGAGAGGTTGGGGTTGTGCCGCAGCATGTCGAGCAGCACATTCACTGCCCCGTGGTCTGAAAGCAAGCGTGCATCGGTGGATGCGAGGGCAGCAATGGCCGGCGGCGCCTGCTTGCTGATCTTGAGAAAGGATGAAATAGCGCTGCTGCTCACAAGTTGTTGCGCAGCTTCGTGCACTTCTCTTGAGCTCCGCACTAGGGCCCGCGGTGTTTGCCGCCTTCGAGCTTGCTCCCGCTCCTCCATGGCGCTGAGCAGAGGCGGCTTCAGCTTCTCATCGTCGCTGTCTTGGCTCTCTTCCCCTGGAGCGTCTTGCGCATTAGCAGCACATTCATTGCTCATAGGCACCCCAAACGTCCGTCGCTCTTTCTCACGGAGAGTAGCAGACTTTGCTGCATGCAGAGCTTGGGCCGCAGCCTTTGCGGCCAGAGCACCCTGTTGCTTGCTTGAAATCCGCTCTTGCAGGTCACGAGAAGGTCCTATGGTGGGACGGTCGGGAGGGGCTGGCGGCGGCTTGACATACCCGCGGGCCAAGTGATTTGATAGCTTGCACGACAGCGCTTTCGAAAGTGTCTGATTAATCGGGCGCGAGAGCGGCTGCCCCAGATGCGACGACGCCATGGCTGATATCGCCTTCGCTCTTTTCACCGAGAGCTTTGCTTCCTTGTTGAGCTGCACCGGGATGATTTGCTTCATGACGCGTTTGACAAGCGTTTTCGATGCACTCTTGCCCTCCTCCTCGAGCTTCTGCACGAGATGCTGAGCCATGCACCTGGATACCTGTCGTCATGACCTCTTGCGTCAGCATGCCACACTCGTGTGTGCTCGCATCCACACGAAAGCAAGCGCAAACGGGGACGATAAGATGGGAGTGAGAAGCGAGCGGATATGATGTGAGCGAGATGCCATCTCCATCCCCACATGCAACAAAAGACCTCGATCAGCTGCTGCCGATCAAGCACGTACTCGGTGGACCCCGCCACCTCGTCAAAAATGATTTCTATGTCCTTGCGGCTCATCATTCCGAGGGGACATGACTTGCTGCCCGTCGCTTTGCTCCCGGGCAAGGTTCCCATCTCGGCATGCTGCACGTCTGCGGCAGCTGCTACTCCAACACCATGCTTCGAAGCCAAGACGCCGCTCCGAACCGCAAATTCAAGGAACGTGTGAGAATCAATCGTGTGCCGCACTCTGTGCTCCACACCATGCTCCTTTCTTTGCAACTCCCCTCCCTCGTGTCCAGCCGCGTGCATGTGGGCGTGGAACATACTGCCATCGCGCCCAGATCCGTGTCGGTCTGTCAAGTGCCAAGAAGTATTTCGTATGGGGCACGAAGAGTGGGAGTGTGAGGCGACCAAACCGTTGGCATCAGAAGCGCCGTGTGACACCTCGCCGTGTGACGCCCGGGCCTGCTGCAGCATCGCAGCTGCATTGAGGTCGAACAAGCACAAGAACTCCAGTTCCAAACTCTTGACCCATCTCGTCACTCTAGGAGTATAGGCAGGAATGCGAGCGGAAAGCTGGGAGGCGTAGGACCCAGCTTCTGACTCCGCGCACTGCATCCCCTCAGGACTGCTGGGACGCTGGGTAAGACTGCTGGGCTCCGTGAGTGCTGCAAGAGGGCTTAGCGCCTTGGGATTGTGCGCCTTGATGTGCGTTAGCAGGTCGTCGACATGGTTCTCCGTTGCGTGCAGCACGATTTGTCCGTGGGACATGGGGTCGGCATACCCTGAAGAGTGCATCAGGTTGCGGAGCGGGCGTGTCAACGATGCGCCGCCTTGCGAGGCCTGCACAATCTCCCCCAGAGAGCACTGCAAGACACCAATGATGTTTTCTAGTCCGCGCGCGCCCTCGCGTCCGAAAGGGTCGGGGTCGTCGTAGACAATAAAGATCATGGACTCGCGCTCGTACGCATTGTGCATCTCGCTATGCCGAGACAGCGTCAGCACCTCCCACTCGAATCTGCGGCGGAAGCGAGGATTACTGTTGTTTTCGAGGCGCTCGGTTCTCTGCTCCAAGTGCCCGTCGAGAGCCTCCCAATGCCGCCCTAGGATGTAGTCCAACGTGACCTTCTGCTGCTCCACTTCCGACGTGCATTCATGCTGGCAGGGAGGGCAGACGAGAATGACCAAGGGGTCGACCTCGCTTCCAGGTCTCCGTGGGAGGTGCTTGCAGGCAATCGAGATGTCGAAAACATTTTTTGTTTGCATTCTCATGGCGGTAGCCGATTGCAGATTGCCGCGCGCAAGACGCGAATCGAGGGACATGGGAATGTGCGAGTAATCCACCTCGCCGCGCACCGCAAAATGGAAGGACGTGTTGTTGGTCAGGATTTTGGTTTGCTCGGCTCTCGAGAGGACGTGTATGTCTCTCGGGAAGCGGACGGTTGAGGATGTGTACTGCGCATGGATGCTCTCCTGATGTCTGTGGTGCTGCGACCTGTCAAAGTCATCTAGCCCGGAAAGATACGCAGTAAAATACCGATAGCGCTCCTCCACACCAAGCGCGTCTGGACCGTCACGCCGCAGTTTCTCCTGCTCTTCTAACTTTCTTTCCGACGCATCTTTTATGCCGAGCGCGTGCAGAAACTCCTGTAAGTCGAGAGCGGGAGAGCAGGGGGAGCAAGGGGGAGGGGCAGCGCGGAGAAGTGTAAGAAGGCGAAACTCAGAGACCTCACCCAGAAAGCGCCTCTCAGAGACCTCTCTCATGCGCCACTGAGAGACCTCTCTCATGCCAACCTGAGAAAAGCTGTCAAATTGATGAGGAAGACGGAGTCGGAGGTAGGGGACTCCTTCAAGGTTCATGCCATAGGGCATTGCTTCAAGTGACAAGATTCATGCAAAGTACTATCATTCAAGTGTGCACTTTCACCACTTTGCAGGATCATATGAGGCACCTTAAAGTTGATTTCGCCGTCTTCGTTTTCATCAGCTTTGAAAAGCATGGTGGCGATCTCCTTCTCCTGCTTGTGGGGAGCCAGGGCAAGGATGCACTCGCGAAATTCGGCCCTGTCTATCAACCCCGAGCCGTCCATGTCATATCGCTCGAACACTTTCCTCGCAACCTCTAGCTCGTCTTCCTCAACACCCCCACACTGCATCATGAGCTCGATGAACTCCAGCAGGTCAATGTCGCCTGTACACACAAACAAGGTCAATCATGTTGCTTGTTCCCACTGGCTGTACACAACATGCGCGTCAGATCTGTCTTTCTGTTCCAACTCACGCCGCACTGTGACCCACCCTCGTATGCATTCCTCGTTCTTAGGAGCCAATGTTTTCAACTCTTCCTCCCTCCCTCTCCCACTCTCTCTCCCTCTCTTCCTCTTCTTCATCCCCTCCCTTCTTACCTCTCTCTCTCTCTCTCTCTCTCCCTCCCTCTCTC
>Ga0315905_10007513_pt1 | contig 11034 bp, 10 predicted proteins | sample LakEriMetagenome_5_FD_203522 | JGI IMG/M metagenome (GOLD analysis project Ga0315905, IMG submission 203522) | Freshwater fungal communities from buoy surface, Lake Erie, Ohio, United States - Buoy 4 MA121 | ecosystem: Environmental > Aquatic > Freshwater > Lake | place: USA: Lake Erie, Ohio... | reverse complement strand
ATCATGTGTGTAAACACTCATTGTCCCTTTTGAGAAAGGGAGGTGATGGCTACATTATCAATATTACATCCGTAGCAGCGCAAATGGGGCTTCCTTATAGGGGGATCTATTGTGCGAGCAAGTTTGCAGTAGAGGGATACACAGAAACACTATCTCAAGAGGTTGCAAGGGATGGAGTGCGTGTTGTGATTGTTGAGCCCGGCGATGTCTTCACATCTATCAATGGCAACAGAAAGGTCGTTGGTCATATTTCTGAGAGGCATGCATCAATCCATCATGCAGTTCAGAAACAAGTAAATGGCGAGGTAGAAGGTGGGCTTAGTCCGGTTGCAATAGCAACCGGAATTTTGTCAATTCTAAAGACGAAGAAGCCCAGATTGCGATATCGAATGGCTCGTCCACAGGCGAAGCTGGCGTATTATTTAATGCGATTGTTGCCGGATCGCCTTTTCGAAAGAATCGTAATGAAGCACTATAAGGTGTAATAAAAAAAAGGCCGCTTCAAGCGGCCTTCTTCATTATCGTAGCATAGATAATTGTTACTTCGATTTTTCCTTGCCTTCTGTTTCCGGAGCATCTACCATCGCATGAATGGTAACGATGGTCTGAATAGGATCAGTGTTGGCCGTGATGGTGACCGTCTTCGACTGCTTGCCTTTCTTTCCGGTTGAGTTGAATTTCACTTTGATATCGCGTGATTCACCTGCGGGAATAGGGTCCTTTGGATAGTCAGGTACTGTACAACCGCATGAGCCATGTGCTTCTTCCAAGATTAGCGGTTGATTACCGGAGTTGGTAACTTTAAACGAACATTCAACTTGATCACCTTGTTTGATGGTTCCGAAATCGTGCTCTTTCTTGTCTAATGTCATCGTTGTCTTAGCGCGTGTTTCGGAAAGCTTGCCACTTTGGCCCTTATCGGCACCGCCTGCGGCATCGGTTGCCGGAGCTCCGCCAGTTGCAGGATCAGTTGCGATAGACGTTGTTTCGGCAGGACGCGATTCAATATCGTTCGAGCCTTTTTTAAATTGAGAATAACCTAGAAAACCAAGGGCACCGGCAACTACAACCAGAATTCCCACTTTTAAACCATTACTCATCTTTATTTTGTTTTAAGTTTTTTATTCTTTTTCAAAGGTAGTACGCCAACTTTAAAGTCTGAATAGGCAAGTTTCATATTTTCAAACGTTCCATCTTGAAGAACTTCTGTAGCTTTTTTCATGGCCGGATTCAATTCATTGATGAGCACATAAAAAGCTTCTCCGTCATATAGGTTTCGGGCAATCAATGCTTTGGTGCGAATCTTTATGGCGTGTTCTGACGTTTTGAATTCCTTTTCGTTGTACTCCACCTTTTTTTCAGTCAGACGGTTAATCATGTCTGATAGTGCATTTTCCGGCAGTTCGTATCGCGAAGTAAAATCGGTTATGGTTGGGTACTTTTCAAGCAACGCTGCTCTATTCACATTGGTGTATTCCATTACCCAATCATTATTGACTCCGGTGCGAAGCATTTCACTGAAATAATTGCTGTTTTCGGAAGTGTCGAGAGGTACAAAGATATCCGGTAGAATTCCGCCTCCGCCATAAACAGTCCTGTGCTGAAGGTTGGTAAAATACTTGAGTGAATCCGGTAAGTTCAGGCTATCAAGACTAAACAATTCTCCATTTTTAAAGCGTTTTTCCTTATCCTTTTCATACTCATCTAAACCGTCCTCATATGATTTTTGAATGCATCTTCCGGATGGGGTAAAGTATTTTTGAACGGTAAGGCGTACCATACTGCCATCCGGCAAGCGAACCGGACGTTGAACAAGTCCTTTTCCGAAGGAGCGGCGTCCGATGATAAGTCCACGATCCCAATCTTGAATTGCACCACTGAGAATTTCGCTGGCCGACGCTGATGATTCATCGATCAGAACAATGAGTCTTCCTTTTTCAAAGATTCCTTTTTTATCCGGCGTGGCGCGACGTTCATCTCTCGGGAATGATCGTCCTTCGGTGTATACGAGTAATCGGTCTTCCGCAATGAATTCATCACACATTTCAACAGCGATATCGAGCAAGCCACCTCCATTTCCTTGCAGGTCTATAATAAGGTCTTTCATACCTTCTTCGCGCAATTCGTTGATAGCTTTTCGCATCTCTTCAGCCGTGGTTTGGGCGAATCGGCTAATTTTTATGTAGCCTATGCCGGGAGCTGCCATGTAGGAAGCGTCCGTTGAATAGATTGGAATTTTATCGCGTGTTATTGTATAAAACAGTAGTTCCGTTTCACGATTTCGCTCAATGCCCACAGTTACCTTGGTGCCTTTAGGTCCTTTGAGCTTCTTCATTACATCACTGTTTTTGATGCCAATACCGGCAACGTTTTCACCATCGATCTTCACAATTTTGTCACCGCTTTTTATCCCCAGCTTCTCTGATGGTCCACCTTGTATGGGTTCAATTACCTGAATGGTGTCGTGCAGTATTTGAAATTGAACACCGATTCCGTCGAAGCTTCCTTGAAGCGGCTCGTTTGCTGCAGCTACCTCTTCTTTGGATAGATACACTGAGTGTGGGTCCAGTTCTTCCAGCATATGGACAATCGCCATTTCAACTAGCTCGGAAGTATTCACCGTATCGACATACATCATGTCGATGTAATTGAGAAGGGTTGAGAATTTATCTGTGGTGGATGAAGTGTTCTTAATCTGTGCATTCAATAAAGTTGAAGCACAGGTCAATAGTAAAGTAAGGGTGAGGGATATTCTTTTCATAATAACTTGGAGGTAAAAGTAACCGTTGCAAACTTCACGGAAGTATAAAAATTGGTTAAGATAATCAACGCATGTATGGTGAGAAATTGCCCCGAGGCTGACGATTTTTGCAATTGGGTTCCAATGGATAAATTGGATAACGTTGATTACCTGCGTAACCCATTTCATTTTCATATTTGCCAAAACGCCTTTTGCCATGACCATACTCGACGGATTAGCCACTTCAAAACAAATTAAGCATGAAATAGCTTTTTCGGTAACCGAAATGGTGAGTAGTGGTTCTCGGCCGCCACATTTGGCTGCCGTGTTAGTGGGTGATGACGGTGCCAGCTTGACTTACGTTACATCGAAGGTTAAATCATGTGAGGAGGTTGGCTTTCGATCTACGCTCATTCGTCGTAATTCGACTATCACCGAGAACGAGTTGCTTGCGCTGATAGCTAATTTGAATAATGATGCCGAACTGGATGGGTACATTATTCAGTTACCGCTGCCATCTCATATTAACGAGAAAAATGTACTTCTTGCGGTTGATCCGCGGAAGGACGTGGATGGTTTTCATCCTGAAAACGTAGGGCGTATGGTTTTGGGTTTGCCTTGCTATTTGCCAGCGACTCCGGGAGGTATCTTAGAACTTTTGAAGCGCTATGATGTGCAAACGGAAGGCAAGCATTGTGTGGTTATTGGACGCTCACACATTGTAGGGCTCCCAATGAGTATATTACTTCAGCGTAATGCAAACCCCGGTAATTGCACCGTTACAATCACACATAGTAAGACTAAGGGCTTAGAAGAGATATGTCGCAATGCAGACATAATTATTGCGGCACTAGGAAGACCGGAATTTTTGAAGGCTGAGATGGTGAAAGAAGGTGCTATTGTTATTGATGTGGGCATTACGCGCATTCCGGATGACACCAAGAAATCAGGATTTCGACTTGCTGGGGATGTTGACTTCACTGCTGTTGCGCCTAAGTGCAGTTTTATTACCCCCGTGCCTGGAGGAGTTGGTCCAATGACAATTGTGACGCTTCTTAGCAATACCCTTCAGGCTCGAGTTTTACACGGGTGAGATCGGTGAAACCATTTGTTTTCATGACCGTTTAAAGAGCAGTTGTTAAGCTGAACTAAAAACGTACTGTCATGAATAATGATCGACTTTATAAGGTGAAGCGGTGGGTTCTCTGCACGTTATCGATTCTTTCAACTTGGTTGTTTTTACGTCCGTAGAATTTTTTTTTCGAAAAAGTGAAACAAATAAAGAAAGGAAGGCGTTGAAGGAACCAACTATAATAACCCTAAACATTTAAAATAATGAATCCGATTAATGAGTGGAGACACGAAGTATTGCAGCGTCTGATTATCATCTTTCTTGGGCTGCTTACCTTAGGTGTTGTTGTTCAATCTTGCGGTACCACCCATCACTCTTGCTCTGCTTACAATAGAGTTGAGATACCACAGCAACCTTAACAGGTGAGTTGTGAAGATGCGGGGATTCCGTTCACTATACCTTTAAACGAGCTGCTTCGGCAGCTTTTTTTATGCTTTAACTAATGCATCGACGATAAGCATTGCCTCTTTTGCTTCGCGGACATCGTGCACTCGAATGATGGAGGCCTGATTCATGAGGGCTATGGTATTCGCGACTGTTGTAGCATTGAGTGTATTGGCTGCATCACGGTTGACCAGCTGCTGCAGCGTTTTTTTTCGGCTTAATCCGGCGAGAACTGGGTAATTGAGCGCACCAAACAAATGAAGTTCTTTCAATAGCCTCAAGTTGTGCTGAATGGTTTTTCCAAAACCGAAACCCGGATCAATAATGATTTGGTGAACCCCGGCGATTTTCAGTTGCTCAATTTTGGCGTTGAAATAATTGAGTACTTCGGCAACTACATCCGTATATTGTGGGTTGTGCTGCATGGTTTGAGGCTCGCCTTGAATGTGGGTAAGCACATACGGTACATTGCATTTAGCAGCTATGGAAAACATGTTCGGGTCAATAGAACCACCGCTGATGTCATTGATGATGTTTGCTCCGCCAGCACACGCGGCTTCAGCTACTTCGCTGTAAAAGGTGTCGATAGAAATGCACATGTCGGGAAATGCTTTTCGCACAGCTTCGATTGCCGGTAGGACGCGACTCATTTCTGTTACGGCATCAATTCGATCTGAGCCTGGTCGTGTGCTCTGCCCACCAATATCCAATATGTCTGCACCTTCTTCGATCATCTTTCCGGCGACTTCTACTACTTCGGATAAGCTCATCACACGGCTTTCGGCATAGAATGAGTCCGATGTGATATTCAAAATACCCATAATTCGGGGCTTATCCAGCGAAAGACTTCCGCCGGGAAAGGTTAGTTCATAAAATGGGGATTCTGAATTCATACAACGCTGTGTTTGATACACTCTTTCATGCAAATTTGCGTGCAAATATGGATGAGTCTTTACAACATACCGCTAATCAATTTGATCAAGTCATTTCTCATTGTCGAGAGTTGTTCACGAACAAAACACGTGACTACGGAACAGCATGGCGCATATTGCGCACACCGAGTTTAACAGATCAGATATTCATCAAGGCCCAGCGCATACGAACGCTGGAGGAGAAGGGACAAAGCAAAGTAGGCGAGGGGATTGATGATGAGTTTATCGGAATCATCAATTATGCAGTAATGGCTTTAATCCAAATGCAATTGCCTGAAACGACATCTAACGAGCTTTCCGCTGAAGAAGCCACTGCGCGCTACGATGAACAGGTTGCCATTACCAAGTCGCTTATGCTGAATAAGAATCATGATTATGGAGAGGCTTGGCGGGATATGCGGGTATCGTCATTTACCGATTTGATTTTGATGAAGCTTTTGCGCATCAAGCAAATCGAGGATAACCAAGGAAAGACCATTGTGAGTGAAGGAATTGACAGCGGTTATCGCGACATTCTGAACTATGCGGTTTTTGCTTTGATTCAATTGGGTCACGCCAACAGCGTAGGCGCATGATAGCCTTCATTCTCCGCAAAATCGGTTACGGACTCTTGGTCTTGTGGGGAGTAGTGACGCTTGTTTTCTTTCTGTTTAATCTGGCGCCCGGTGATCCGGTAAGAAATCTGGTCGGAGAAAATGCCTCTGAAGAGGTTGTTGTCAATATGCGTCGAAAGTTCGATCTCGATTTATCGGTGGGTCACCGTTATGCACTCTACTTGAATGACTTGTCACCATTGGCTATCCACAGCAATGATGCTGAATCGAGAGTTTATTTTGATACTTCTGAATATTCGGGTTATAGACTGGGCTTGAGTGCGGAGGGCAAAGCAATTTACCTGAAGTCACCTTATCTAAAACGATCCTTTTTAACCGATAAGAGCGTAACGAGCATACTGGCAGAAGTTCTACCGGGAACGGTGGTATTGGCCGTGGTATCAATCGGTTTAGCCCTCATTGCCGGTTTGTTGCTTGGAATAGCCGCTGCGCTTAAGAAGGATGGATTTTATGACCGTATGATTCTATTCGTTTCAGCATTAGGCATGTCCGGTCCTTCTTTTTTTGTTGCCATGCTTGTAGCTTGGTTGGGTGCTGTTGTTTGGCGCGAGCAGATTGCTGTTAGCTATGGAGTCGTGTTGATTTTTATCGCAACGCTTGCGGCAATAATCCTTTTCCAAAGAACCAAAAAAGTATTCGTGTGGCTATTGCCTTTCATGGTTTTGATTTTGTTTTTTTTGAATGTATTTCCCATGCGAGTATTGGCTTTTGCACTACCGGGAACCGGATTGAACATGACCGGGAGTTTGTATAGCGTTGATGTATGGAAGGGCGAGTTTTTAGATGTTAGAAACCTTATTCTTCCTGTAATTACTCTCATGATTCGACCATTAAGTGTAATTGTGCAGTTGACACGCAGTTCACTTCTCGATGTCATGCAGCAAGATTACATTCGAACGGCCCGAGCCAAAGGACTCTCCGAATGGGAAGTGATTTTTCGTCATGCCTTGCGTAACGCACTCAATCCGGTCATAACTGCCGTAAGCGGGTGGTTCGCATCGTTGCTAGCCGGTGCCATCTTTGTAGAGTTTGTATTTGGCTGGAAGGGACTAGGGCAGCAAATGTTTACTGCGATTGAAAATCAGGATATGCCCGTTGTTATGGGGGGCGTGATAGTCATATCCGTAGCTTTTGTTCTTATCAATATTTTGGTTGATTTGCTCTACGCCTGGATTGACCCGCGTGTGCGATTGAGTTGATTATCGGTAGTGCTCGATGATCCGTTTCAATTCGTATGCAGGCACAACACCCGATTGTCGCCAAACTACTTTGCCTTGCTTAAATAGAATGAGAGTTGGTACCCCTCTGACTTGAAAAGCGCCTGCAGCATGTTGGTTTTTATCGACGTCAATCTTGATGATTTTGGCGGTTTCACCCACTTCCGATTTTAGATCTTCCAGAATAGGCGCCATCGTTTTGCATGGTCCGCACCACTCGGCGAAGAAGTCTACTAGTGTAGGTGTTTCACTTTGAATGATTTCTTGAAATGATTGAGCCATATGTTACTTTTTGTTTGAACAGGTGCTGAAACCGAAGAGAGCATACAGTGGGCAAAAGCTAACGAAGCTTGTAAGTGTTAAGACAACGGCAATTGCCATGAGCACAATGCCCCATGTTCCGTTGAATGTTTCAGTAAAAAATAGTAGTGCGAAAATTGCTGCAAAAACCAAACGAATGATTCGATCTGCTGCGCCCATATTTGCTTTCATGTATGAAGTTGTTAGGAGGAGCAAACATGGGGCAACCCGGAGTTTCTTGAAGTGACTTTTGTTACACCAGTGTTATTTTGTTCCTGCCGAGCTGAACCAGACCTTCCACTTCCATTTGTTTTAGTAGTCGCGAAACCACAACGCGAGCAGTACCGAGTTCTGTGGCAAGTTGCTCGTGGGTGATGGAAAGAATCTTTGACTGTGTGAGATCTGCCTTCTTTTCCAAGAAGAGTAGAAGTCGTTCATCCATTTTTTTAAATGCGACAGCATTCACTACTTCCAGCAATTCTTCGAATCGCTGGTGGTAGAGACGGAAGATATAGTCGAGCCATTCGGGAAACTCTCGGATGAGTTCTTTGACTTTATTGACGGGTACAAACAGAATGTCAGTTGTCTCCTCTGCTATTGCTTTTACTTTACTCGTGTCGTTGTGCAATCCACCGAGGAATGACATGATGCAGCTTTCTCCGGCTTTTATGTAATAAAGGAGTATTTCTTTTTCATCGCCTTCCGTACGCATTACGCGTATGCTTCCGGAGGTGACAATAGGAATAGACCGGATGTGCGCATTTTCCTGTAAAATAACCTCGCCTTCTTTGAACGTTTTTGGGATACTCATCTCCAAAATTTTAGAGATCATTTGGGGCGATGCTTGGAATTCTATGATTTGGTCTAGTTCCATAAGTCTTGATATAGCTGCAAAAATAGCCTATTTCGACTAGTAGGGCCGTGGTTCCTGTGGAGCGTAATTTCATGCTCTTTTTCACTCATTTAAGGTCTACTTTTGCGGTCATTAATCAATCAATAATCACTCACATGAAGTTATTTATCACGAGCTGTCTTTTTTTTCTGGCAGCTTTAGCACAAGCACAAAAACCTTATTTCTTATTGAAGGCCCCCGAGAAACCTCTAGAGGGTGTTAAGCGGGTAGCAATACTGGATTTCGGGGAAGAGAACAACAATTACTATTACGATCGATACGATGGACGAGGCAAGAAGACAACCGATCAATTGCTTCAAGCGTGGATGCAGGATCAGCGCGGGGTTGACAAGGTAAGTGTTGGCTTATTCAAAGTGGAGGACGGAGAGACTTTCCAAAAAGGAGTGAAGACTTCAATATTCTCTTTCGTGGAGCGAACAGAAATGGAGCGTATCCTGAAGGAGCAGCAATTGGGTATGTCGGGCGTGATTGATGATTCACAAGCGACAGCGGTAGGTAAAATTCTTGGTATTGATGCAATCGTTTCTGGCAGTACCAATTGGAATTCTTCGATGGACTACAACAATGCGCGTCGAGTGAACAAAGTGAAGGCAACTCTTTCAATGAAGATTATTTCTGTAACTACAGGTCAGGTACTTGCTATTTTTTCAAAGGATGTAACCAGGGAATCGACTTCCACACTCGATCCGAAGTCGGGTAACTGGTCTGCGATGAAAGCAACTAACATTTTGGTGGACGAGGCGTTTGACGCCCTGGTAAAGCTTGCAGCTGATTATGTTGCACCGATTTATGAGCAGATAAAGCCTGACTACCGCAAAGTGAAGGTTAAGGAACATTCAGCGCAAGGCAAAAAGGCTATGGAGTTGCTCGAGGAGCAGAAGGATTTTGAAGGAGCATTTACAATCTATAAGGGAATTGTTGAAGCAGATCCTTATTGCGCTGAAGCATTGTGCAATATTGCCCATATCTATTTGACCTACGGTAACTTCGAAAAGGCAGTTGAGTATTACAAGCCCGCTGCTGAATTGGATGCTAAGGAGTACGGAAAGGAACTCGAGTTTGCTCAAAAGAAGTTGAGTGAAGTTCCTGTTTTGGCTTCCATCGGTATTACGCTTCCTGTGAATGAATTGACAGGAAATGCGCACTCTGCTTCTGCAAAGTCGGTGAAGACACGCGGAGGTAAGTCAGATCGCTATGATGTTCTTACAGGTCCGGAAAAGGGCGCTTCTGTGGTTAGCAAAGTTCCCGGTGATACTGAATTCGAATTGCTCGGTGACAACGGTGATTTCGTGAAGATCAAATTGATGGGTGGAAAGGAAGGATATATTTTGAAGGATAACGTGAAGATGTAATTGGGTACTGAGTACTGAGTACTGAGGGCTGCAAGTGATTGCGGCCCTTTTTTATGCTTTTATGTAAAAGTTTGGCTTGGCTCGGTCTGCACCTTCGCATTGCCTGCTGCATTCATTCGCCGCTCGCCACGGGCCAATCGTCACTATCTGTGGCAGCATTCCACCTGAGCAGAGAACACAAAGGTTTTTTGAGGTTCTTTTATTTGGTTTTTTTGCGCTCTTTGCGCCTCTGTGGTTAATTTTTTTTACCGCAAAGTCGCAGAGAGCGCAAAGAATTCTTTGAGTGGATTATGCGTCATACTCAACCGCGGCTTTAATCATAAACTAACCTTTTGGTCGTCATAGTTTATGCCTCACGAGAGGCCACACATTTGCTCACGGAAACGATAAAACAAACTTCCTTGAGCACTTACAATTCCTGTATCGAAGGTTGTATCGCATGTATGATAGCCTGCGAGCGATGCCTGACAGATTGTATTGAAAACAGTCGATCTGAGTGTGCCGAATTGTGCCGGGAGTGTGCAGATATATGCGCTTTGACAGCGCGAATGAATGCACGCAACTCCACCTTCGGTCCGGACATTAGCGTATTATGCGCGATGGTCTGTAGTGCATGTGCCGACGAGTGTGACAAACATGCTATGCACCATGAGATATGCAAACAATGCGCTGCTGCTTGTCGTCAGTGTGTTGGTGCATGTCAAGTGGTTGCAGAAGAATTGATATGAGCTGCTCATCTATGAGTGGGGAGGCGGCCGGGTGGCCTCCTCCCATACTCATAGAAATGTTGACAGGTGTTATTAGGATTGATTCTATTCTGTTGGCATGTGCCTTTAGCATGTGGGGGCTTGTATAATGTTAATAAAAAAATGAGGCATTGATATATGTCAACACAATCAGTCTTCGCGCTAATGTTTTCGAGCGTTTTCATAGGATTTTCATACTGTAATAACGTATGTGGATTGTCGTTGAGGTGGATGAATTAACGTTATGAGTCGACCGAGCGTGTATGTTCGCCTCTAAATTAACCAATTAATTTTTAAACCAAATTCTTAGCTAAATGCGTTTTAACTACAAAAATGGGTACTTCATTGTACCACTATTGATGCTGTTGATGTTATCAAGCAGTATCTATGCCCAGTTTTGTAATTGCTCCGGTTTTAACACGTACACCCAAGGTGGTTGGTCATCAACCCCGAGTGGTAATAACCCTGGAACAATTCTCCAAAACAATTTCGCGGCAGCCTTTCCGGCTGGCGATTATCTCACCATCGGTTGTAACAACAAGTTACGATTAACTTCAGCTTCGGCTGTGCGCAATTATTTGCCACAAAGCTCTACTCCTTCGGCCTTGCCTGCAGGAACACTCACCAACCCGACCCGTGGTCAACATCGTAATGTATTTGCCGGACAGCTGGTAGCTTTGGCTATCAATATTCGTTTGGATAAT
>Ga0315905_10007512_pt1 | contig 11035 bp, 3 predicted proteins | sample LakEriMetagenome_5_FD_203522 | JGI IMG/M metagenome (GOLD analysis project Ga0315905, IMG submission 203522) | Freshwater fungal communities from buoy surface, Lake Erie, Ohio, United States - Buoy 4 MA121 | ecosystem: Environmental > Aquatic > Freshwater > Lake | place: USA: Lake Erie, Ohio... | reverse complement strand
TTTCCTTCATTTTCTGAATAATAATCTTCAAATTCGATCCAATTTTCAGCTAATTCATCAATTGACAGATCAAGATTCTCATTTCGTAGTACTTCATCTTTTTTCGCAAAAGGCACCTCAATATTTTTAGCCATTGGTTTGTCCGAAAGTAAGAATTCTTTCATTCTTGGAATCCTATCTTCTGGAATTTCAAGTGGAAACGTGTTTTTACCAACTGCCATTTGTAAGGAGTCTGAAAGGTGCTCTACCATTCGTTGGGCCGACATTTCTCCCCACAAAGGCTTTGTATCAGCACTTAACTTTTCAAGATGCTGTAAAATGACTTCTAAATTCGGTTCAATAAATTCCATATGCTAAATGTTTGCTCGAATTTACAACAATATCTCGTAGATAATAAAATTAGAATTAATTTTAACCAATGCTATTCAGAGATGTTATCGGTCACGGCGAATTAAAAAACCATTTAATTCAAGAAATTAGAGGAGATAAAATTGCTCAAACTCAATTATTCTCCGGTAAAATGGGCTATGGTACACTTCCCTTGGCTTTAGCATTTATCCAATATGTTTTTTGTGAAAATAAGACTGCATCAGATAGTTGTGGTCAATGCAGTAGTTGTAGAAAAGTAGCCGATTTACAACATCCTGATTTGCATTTTTTCTTTCCGGTTGTTCAAGCAAATTCAAAAATATCAGCTAAACATATTTCAGATTGGCGCGAACAGATTAAGGAGAATTCTTATTTTGATTTATACGAATGGACTCAACGAATAGATGATAGAGAGCGAAAACCTATAATAAGCGCTGAGGAAAGCCAGGAAATCATCCGAAAAACGGCCTTAAAATCTTATGAAGGTGGGTACAAGGTATACGTAATTTGGATGGCTGAGGAAATGAATTCGATTTGTGCAAATAAATTATTAAAGATTCTAGAAGAACCACCTGATAAATCGTTGTTTCTTTTGCTTTGTGAATCAATTGATGGGATATTGCCAACGATACTTTCAAGAACGCAGATTGTTACTGTACCTAGAATTCCAGATGAAGAACTTGTGAATTTCCTCGTTCAAAAAACCATGATTGATACTGAAACAGCTCAAAGTTTTGCCTCCTTTAGTGAAGGGAACTACATAACAGCTATTCAGCAATTAAAACAACAGGAAAATACTGATTTTCTTGAATTTTTCAAAAATTTAATGAGATCCGGCTACAAAAAAGATGTCAATGCTATGCTTGATTGGGCCGAAGAAGCTGCTCAGCAATCTAAAGAAAAACAAAAATTATTCGTGATTTATGCACTTCATTTGATTCGCCAAAGCATTTTGATGAATTACACACCTGGCAACTTGGTAAAGCTCTCGCAAAATGAGGCTGAGTTTTTAAATAACTTTGCCAAATTTATTAACGGGAAAAACATTCAGGCTTTTATGCAAACAATTAATGATATTCATTATCATTTAGAACGCAATGCAAATCCAAGAATTGTATTTACGCATTTAACGTTTCAGGTAATGCGATATATTCACATATGATTTCCTTGATTGTGATAGAACAAAATCAATAAAGAGTTGTAACTTTGATAAATAAAACCATCCATTATGAATGCACGAGTTGAACAATCTCTAAATGATCAGATTGAAAAAGAAGCGTCGTCTTCACAGTATTACCTTGCAATGGCTTCTTGGGCTGAAAACAATGGCTTAAATGGAACCGCAAAATTTATGTATTTGCATTCTGATGAAGAGCGTTTTCACATGCTTAAACTCATCAAATTTGTGAATGAACGAGGAGGGAAGGCCATTGTGCCAGCTATAAATCGACCTCCCGTTGAATTTGATAATTTGGAAAGTGTTTTCACCTTATTGTTAGAGCATGAAATTAAAGTAACCGAAAGCATTAACAATTTAGTAGATATCTGCTTGCAAGAAAAGGATTATTCAACGCACAATTTTGTTCAGTGGTATGTTTCAGAACAGCTTGAAGAAGAGTCTCTTGCTCGAACAATTCTTGATAAACTTCGCTTGATTGGTGGAGATAAGGGAGGGATGTATATGTTTGACAGAGATCTTGAAAATTCTGCCATTCTGCCTAAAAATCCTACTGAGCCCGCCGCCTAAGATTGTGTTGAAAAACATCTTTTTAAGTTTTTCTCTCTGTTTTTCTGCATTAATTATCAATGCACAAGGAGAATATCGTTTTAGGAATTATACAATCAATGACGGGTTATCGCAAAGTATGGTAACCACCATTATTCAAGATGATAATTACGGAATTTGGGCGGGAACTCAAGATGGACTGAATCGTTTCGATGGAAAAACATTTGAGGTTTTCACCCCTGATGACAACAAAAACATTCTTAGTCAATCGTTTAAGTGTTCGGCGAAATCCAAGGATGGACGTATTTGGTTTGGAACCGTTAATGGTCTAACTCTGTATGATCCAATTCTTGAAAAGTTTAAATCCTTTTCGCTAAATCGCAAACAATCTCTGCAGGTAGAATCCATTTTTGTTGATGCAAAAGACAACCTTTGGATTGCTACAATAGGGAATGGCTTACTTTATTTTGATACTAAGAAACTAACTTTCGTATCATTAACAAATACAATTAGCAACTTAAAGATTCATTTAGTTTATGCTTTGAATGAGAATGAATTACTAATTGATACGGACGACAATCAACTTTTTATTTATTCAATAAAGAACAAGAACAGCAAGAAACTACTTGTTCCTCAAAAAGCAGATAAGGCACCTACCATTCAACGTATCATCAAATATTCAAATGAGGTCTTATTGTTTGCGACAAACCAAGGACTTTATTCGTTTCATCAGACAAAACGAGAAGTTGAACCTTCATTCCAACTTCTCGATGATCGTTTTGGTTTATTAAATATAACAGATGTATGTCGTTCTGGTGATAAAACATTCATAGCAACTTCAAACAATGGTCTGTTTGTAGTTAATAAAGATTGGTCAATTAACCAATATACCGAGGACTTATTTCGTAAAGATGCTCTTTTATTTAATGGAATAAATACATTGTTTAAAGATAAAAATGGAAGTGTTTGGGTAGGGAGTGAAAGAGGATTAAGCACCTTTGATCCAAACAACAAAGGGTTTCTTGGTATAGGCCCTTCAGATAATCCGGATAAGGGATTACCTGTTTCTAATGTTTGGAGTTTTGGTGAAAGTCCGGATAAGACACATATATTTATTGGGACGGATGATGGGATTTCACGCCTAAATTTAATTACCCGGAAATTAGAACACTTTTCTCGTTCTTTTCAGAATCCACTTGAAAAGGATAAATCCGTTGTTCTATCATTACATGCTATTTCGAATGATAAAATTTTAGTTGCCTGTTTAGATGGACTTTATCAGTTAGAAATTAGCTCCGCTAAATCATATTCCTATAGTTCACTGAACTTTTTAGATCCGGTTACTGCAAATAACCACGATAGAACCTACGGAATCATTCCGTATTTGGAAAACCAATATTTTTTAGCAACCAGATCAGGCGTTGTATTGGTTGATTTATCAAACCGAACAGCTATAACTTTTGAACATGATCAAAAAAAGCCTAATGAGACTATTTCCCTTGGAGCTTGTCGATACGGATTTAAGGATAAATCAGGTCAATATTGGTTTGCAACGAGTAGTGGAGGCTTAAATTGTCTTGTTAATACGCCAAATGGGATTAAAATAAGTCCTTATAAATTCAACGCTAAAATTAAATCAAAAGCCATAGATTACATAAATTCAATCTATCAATCTGATGCAACAACATTTTGGTGTGGAACAAGTGGTTCCGGTCTTGTGAAGTTGAATATTCAAAATGGGAATGTTCAGGTTTTTAATAGAAAAACAGGACTTCCAAATAATGTAATTTATGGAGTTCTACAAGATGAGGACGGCTTTTTATGGCTGAGTTCTAATAAGGGATTAACCAAATTCGATCCTGAATCAAAAAAAGCGATAAATTATCGAGAGATTGATGGACTAATGAGCAATGAGTTTAATCTCGGTGCTTTCTTTAAATCAGCATCAAATACAATGTATTTCGGTGGTATTTATGGATTTAATTACTTTAATCCGAAAGATTTGCAGCATTCATCAAAGGATATTAAAGTGATTTTTACGAAAATAAAAGTGAATGGTGAATGGGTGGAACCTGGTGCGAAAAATAATTTATTGAGTAGCGCCTTAGCAAATACTAAAAAGATTTCACTCTCATATCGACAAAGGAGTTTTACAATTCGCTTTCAACCATCAGAACTAAGTAACGCTAATTTAGTGAATTATAAATATATTCTGGAAGGTGGCGATGAGGGAGAAATCCTGATACAAAATGATAATGAAATCAACTTCAATGCCTTATCTTCAGGAGATTATGTGTTGAAAGTATATGCCAGAACAGGTCTTGGTCCGTGGTCAAGTTCGCCTGCAATTCTTGAAATAAGCATTCAAGCTCCATTTTGGAATACATGGTGGTTTTGGAGTTTAATGGCAATTGTATTGAGTTTAATTTCATATGTTTATGTGAGACGAAGAATAGAGCAGGGGAGAAGAGAACAAGTGAAATTGGAAATCAAAATAACTGAAAGAACTCGAGAAATCAGAGAGCAAAAAAAACAGATTGAAATCCAAAATGAACAAATTCAATCTGAGAAAGATAAAGTAGAAGAGCAACAAAAATTGTTACAATTTGAAAAGGATAAAAGCGAGAGTATTTTATTGAATATTTTGCCCGAGTCTTCCGTGAAAGAGTTAAAATCGAAGGGCAAGGTAAAAGCTAAGGCATTTAGTACAGTAACGGTAATGTTTACTGATGTGGTTGGATTCACTAAGATTTCTGAAAATATGGATCCAAGTCGTTTGGTCAATAAGTTGGATGTGATGTTCCGTAAATTTGATGAAATTATAGTATTCAATAGATTAGAGAAAATCAAAACAATTGGAGACGCTTACATGTGTGCGGGAGGTGTCCCTGAAAAAAATTCAACGAATCCTATTGACACTTGCTTGGCTGCCCTTCAAATTCAAGATTATATGGCAAAATTGAAATACGATGCTATTGCTAATCATGAAGATTATTGGGAAATACGGTTGGGAATAAACACAGGAAATGTTACCGCTGGGGTTATTGGAACTCAACGTTTGGCATACGATATTTGGGGTTCTACAGTGAATGAAGCCCAGCGTATGGAAATGTTAGGCGAACCCGGAAAAGTAATGGTTTCAGGATCTACATTCTCATATATAGAGCCCTATTTTGAGTGTGAATTTAAGGGAAAAGTTCAAACAAAAGGAAAGGGATTAATGGATATGTATGTTGTACTTAGAGTCAAGCCAGAATTATCCAAAAATAACGAAGGGCTTTATCCAAATGATCGATTCCTTCAAATAGTTAATCTTCACCATTTTAGTACAATAAAATATTACAAAACCGAACATCATGTTTTGAAAATGCTTGAGAGCGGTCTAGAATCTAACCTTTATTATCATAGTATTAATCACACAAAAGATGTTGTCAAAGCAGTAGAACGATTGGCCTTGCTTGAAGGGGTAACAGATGAAGGATTATTTTTATTGAAAACAGCGGCAATTTTCCACGATGCTGGATTTTTAGAAAGCTACAGTCATAACGAGCCTATTGGTGCTCGTATGGCTGAAGAAATTTTGCCACAATATGGGTACACCCAAGATCACATTCAAACGATAAAAGAATTAATTTTTGTTACTCAGATTCCACATAAACCCACTAATAAACTTCAGGAAATTATTTGTGATGCTGACTTAGATTACCTTGGTCGAAATGATTTTGAGGAGATTGCCGATAAACTGAGGCGCGAGTTAAAAGAGAGAGGAATTATTTCAAGCAATAGAAAATGGGATGAGATTCAGATTTCATTTCTGAATCAGCATAAGTACTTTACAAAAACATCCATAGAATCAAGGCAAAAAACTAAGGAAAAAAATATTCTGCTGGTGCAAGAACGCCTAGAAAAAAACGAATATTTGGATTAGTAGGACAAAATAGTATTTTTTAATACTGGACCTTAATTGATATTCAGGGTTTTTTGCACCTGAAATCCTAAAATTTATTTAGAGGAAAAAGAAGCAAGTTGATTGAGAAAATTAACTACCGAATAAGATTTACGTGTCCGTAAAATATTTGATTTTCAAAACTTTGAATAGGCTGTAATGTTAATTTCCATATATATACCCCATCTTGACAATCTGTATAATTATTAAATTTTCCATTCCATCCCTCTGATGGATCTTTTGTTGAGAAAACAATTTCACCCCATCTATTATAGATAGTTAATTCATAAACATTTTTTTTGTAACCTTGAGCAATTATAGGCAAGAATACTTGATTACCTTCATCTCCATTTGGCGTAAATGTGTTTGGTGTAAAAACAATTTCATCCTCTTGAACATGGATATTAATTGAAGCTGTATCAATGCAACCTATTTCATTGTAGGCAGTTAGAACAACATTGTAGTCACCAAATTCTGTGAATGAGTAAGTTAAATTATCAGCAAAACTTACATTTCCATCCGCAAAATCCCACATTATTGAATTTGCATTTAGAGATTGATTTGTGAATGTAACTTCAGAGCTGAAAACATTTACGACATTTTTATCTACATCAAAAATCGCAACAGGATTATCATAAACGCAAATTAAATCATCATAAGTTACAAGGGAAACACAGCCAACATTATTCGTAATAACGACACTGATATCATAACACCCTTCTTCTGTGAATTGATGAGTGGCAGAACCAATTTGTTCAGAAAATGAGCCATTTCCAAAACTCCATACCATTGAAGTAAAGGGATCATTCTGAAGTAAAGTAAAGGTTGCATCTACATTTCCACAACCAGTAGTGTCGGAGGCTACAAATTCTGCATTTGGCGATTTCATTACCGAAATATTCATCACATCTGAATTTGAACAGATACTGTTGTTTACACTTCCCGATAAGGTAACGGTGTAATTTCCAGAGTTTTCATAGATATACGAAGGCGAATATTCTGATGAAGAATTGCCATCGCCAAAATCCCAAGTATAATCAACTGAAGGATCTGAATTATTTTGAAATGAAATTATATTGCCCGAACATAAAACAGTTGTTGAAATAGAAAAATCAACCACTGGAAAGTTAATTACTTCTACTAAAATCGTATCGGTATTTTCGCAATATAAACCAGTTAGATTTACAATGTATAAAATTGTGTCAATTTGAGTTGAGTTATTAAGTAAAATATCATTAATTGATGCGTTGTAATTAGCTGTAAATGTTTCACCACTAATATTTGGATTGATTAATCCGTACCATTCAAAATTACTTGGGATTGAGGATTGAAGGGTTATATTAGTATTATTGCCAGAACAAATTTCAAGATCTTCATTCAATAATTTTGGCGTTGGGTAAACAGTAAAACTTATATTTTGGCTTTCACCATAACAACTTGTTCCATTACTGCTATTTACAGGAGTAATCATGATATTACCGATTAAAGGACTGTTAGTAGTATTAGTTGGTATAAATGATGGAATATTGGTAACCCCTGATTGTCCTAAACCAATATTGACATTATTATTAGACCATTCATAGTCAGTTGATATACCTGAAAAATACAAGGGTTGGGTAGGTTCACCAACACATATGGTTTGATTCGTTACCTGATTTAATGTAGGAATAGATAGAACTGTAATTGAAAACGTATCTATTATGCCATAACATATTTCATTGAGGTAGGAAATAGAAGGTTGATAATAAATGTTTGATAAAGCAGGATTCATAGAATTATTTACGCCAACAAAGGTCGAAATATTTCCATTGCCAGAATTACTCAATCCAATAGTAGGATTATCGTTAAACCATTGTATGTTTTCATAATTTCCAACAAAGTTTACTGCGTTTGAAGGAGAATTATGACAAATCACTTGATCTTGTATCAAGTTAACGGAAGGACTTGGAATAACGGTTATTTGAAATTCAATTGGATCATTTTGGCAGGTAACATTATTAAATGTATATTGAGGATAAACAAAAATTGATGATGTATTTGGAGTTGCACTATTATTTATACCAATAAAAGAACCAATATTTCCATTGCCAGAATTACTTAATCCAATGGAAGGATCTTGATTACTCCAATAATAATTGGTGGCATTACCAGTAAAGATTACAGGGCTAGTTGATGTTTGACCACAAACAGATTGATCACTAATGGGAAGTAAATCAGCTGCGGGTATAATTGTAATTGTAAAATCATCTGTTTGTCCCGGACAAATAGTTCCATTTAAGCTATTAATTGGAATAATAAAAAACGTAGAGCTAATTGGAGTGATTGCCGTGTCTATTGCAAGAAAAGGATTTATTAAATCATTACCGATTGAATCACTTCCGATAGAAGTATTATTGCAGTACCACTCAAAATAATTTGCGTTTCCGTTAAAGATATTAAATGTGATTAAATCCCCTTCGCAAACTATGGTATCATTCGTTGGAAATATAGAAGGTGTGGGTAATACAGTAATTGAGAAATTCTGTGGATTTCCAATACAACTTATATTATTGAATGTGTAGGTTGGGGTAACCGATATATTGCTAGTAGTAGCAATTGAGTTAGCTGAGGCGGTAAATGCGTTGATATTTCCAGTGCCAGATGAAGCTAATCCAATCGTACCGTTGTCATTGGTCCAGGTATAAGATGTTGCATTTCCTGTAAAAATGTATGGACTAGTTGTATTTCCATTACACTCTATCTGATTAGTGAGATTTGATATTGTTGGAATGGGCAAAATAGTGATTGTAAACAACTCAATATCACCCGGACAGGTTGTAACACCATTAAAATCAGGTGTAACACTCAAATTAGCAATCACAGGTTGTGTAGTGTTATTTGAGGCGAAAAAAGCAGGAATGTTTCCACTACCTGAGGAACCAAGACCTATTGATGTATTGTCATTGGTCCAATTATAAACCGTTGATGTTCCTGTGAAGAAATAGCCCGGTAGTCCAGTTCCATGACAAACAATTGTATCAATTGGGTCATTAACATTTTGAAATGGATTTACTGTAATTGTAAAAGATTCACTAGGTCCGCTGCAAGTAGTATCAGGAAGACTCAGTATTGGCGTAACGTTAACCGTAGAAACTAGCATAAATGACCCCATATTGTATGCCAAAAAAGGTTGTATGTCGCCTGTTCCAGTTAACCCCAGTCCTGTTGTTGTATCCGAATTATTCCACACATAAGATGTTGATGGAATTGGGCTAGTGAATGAAATTAGAGTTGTGCTATCTGCATTACAGTAAACATAGGAAGGAATACTATCAACTAAGGGAATAGGAGCTACAATTATTTGGGCCAAATTAGAAGTTAGGCTGTTACATCCACTTCCAGAAAAATTAACTTGAGCACTGTAATAAAATGTATCTGAAATGGTTATTACTCCAGGATTAAAGGTGCTGTTTGTCGCACCTGAAATTGGAATTGAAACTGAATTTGCTATGGTATTCCATTGATAAGTCACATTTCCCAAACCACCAGAGTAACTGACAGAAAGAGGCTGATTTATAGCAGAATTATAACAAATACTTTGAGAAGCCGTAGGTTGATTAGAAATTATTGGATCATTGTTTATCACTACTTGAGATACATTAGATGTGAGAAGTGAGCATGAGTTTGAAGGATATGTGATAACACAATAATAGTAAAATGTTCCAGTTGTATTATTAGGTGGTTGATAAGTACTTGTTACTTGACCTGAAATTATATTACCGCCAAAACTAGCATTAACATTGTTTGAATACCATTGATAAGTTGGTGTCCCTATTCCGCCACTTAAAGTAACTGTTAAAGGGCTTAAAGTTCCTCCTACACAAATGGTTTGTAGTACAGTAGGTTGAGATGAAATTGTAGGGTTTGAGATAATTGATATCGTCGATACATTCGAGGAAGTGGAGCAACCAGCCGCTTGAGTTAGAATACAATAATAATATTGATTGCCAGTTATGGATACAGGTGGCGAATAGCTGCTGTTTGTGGCACCTGTTATTGTAGTTCCACCTACATTTGAATTTATTGTATTTGAATACCACTGATAATTGTTCCCAGATGAAGTTCCTCCGTTCACAGTGGAAGTAATTGGGGACACAGTTCCGGAATTTTGACAGTATGTAGCTGTAGAAGGTGAAATTACGATTGTAGGATCCGCAACTACAATTACTTGTGCGTTTTGCGAATATCCAGTAGAACAACCACTTACACTTTGAGTAATATTAACGGCATAATTGTAGGTTCCAGCCGTGTTAAGAGTAGGAGAATAAGTAGCAGCTGTTCCTCCATTAGCACTTGTAATAGGTGTGTAAACCCCCGTTGAAGAGACTGTTGCCCATTGATAAGAAACAGTACCTGAACCACCAGAGAAAGTAACATTTAACGGAGGTGATACAGTGCCTCCTGCGCAAATTGTTTGAGTAGCAACAGGTTGTGTTGTTATAATGGGATCTGCTAAAACAGTAACGGTAGCCACATTAGATGTGACGGATGAGCAACCCGATGAACCAGAAAATGATATAACGCAATAATAATAATTTGTTGAAGCTGAGTTATTGGGTGGAGTATAACTCGCGCTTGTAGCATTAAGAATAGCTGTTCCACCTGAGGTACTGTTAGTAGTATTTGAGTACCATTGGTAACTCGGAGTTCCTGTACTGCCTGAGTAAGTAACGTTTAAAGCTGTCAATGTTCCGCCTGTACACACTGTTTGAGAAGAAACAGGTTGACTTGTGATAGTTGGGCCAGCCACCACTGATATAGTAGAGACATTAGAATTTGCAACGCAACCAGATGCTTGCGAAACCAAACAGTAAAAGTATTGATTTCCTGTATTTGAAATGGAAGGTGTATAGCTGCTGTTTGTGGCACCTGTTATTATAGTTCCACCTACATTTGAATTTATTGTATTTGAATACCACTGATAATTGTTCCCAGATGAAGTTCCTCCGTTCACA
>Ga0315905_10007511_pt1 | contig 11035 bp, 12 predicted proteins | sample LakEriMetagenome_5_FD_203522 | JGI IMG/M metagenome (GOLD analysis project Ga0315905, IMG submission 203522) | Freshwater fungal communities from buoy surface, Lake Erie, Ohio, United States - Buoy 4 MA121 | ecosystem: Environmental > Aquatic > Freshwater > Lake | place: USA: Lake Erie, Ohio... | reverse complement strand
CTTTCATCGCAGGTTACGCTAAAGTAAGCCGTCAGATGATTGATGATTTGCCATTCTTGCAAGCATATCTTCAGCAGTCTTTGATTGAAGATTTCCAAAAGGCAGAAGATACTTATTATCTTAATGCCATTGCATCTTCTGCAACCGCAGGTTCTTCTTCTGGTGCTAATACTGCTGAGAAGTTCATTGATTATGTTGCTCAGTTGGGTGCTTTGAACTGGATGCCAAATCTGTCTTTGACCACTCATGCTGGTTGGGCCGGATTGTTGAAAACCAAGCCTGCTGATTACTCAGTACCTGGTGGAATGACTATTGACAACAATGGTAATGTAAGAATCGTTGGTATCCCAGTTATTCCTCATTCTTTGGTTACAGCTTCTAAGATTTATGTAATGGATACTACCAAGTTCGCCATTGCTCAACAATCTGGTTTGAATGTTCGTAGCACTGAGTTTGATCAGGATGACTTCATCAAGAACTTAATCACTTTCCGTTGCGAAGCTCGTTGCGAACTGCTTCAGTTCCAACCAACTGCTGCGGTATATGGTGCAATCTAAGGTGTTGTTTTTTTAGAGTGTATATTTTGGGGGGGCGGTATTCTTATCGCCCCTTTTTTTAACTTTGTACTATGCAAGTAAAAATACTATCTACTCATAAGTCAAAAATGCTTTATGAGGCATTGAAAGAGATGCATCGAAACTCATTGAGTGGTGAGGTTGTTTATGCAGTTCCGCACGATGACGCAAGGACATCATTCAATCTATCAATGCAAAAAATAATGAATAGTACAGATGGTGTACTATTGCTCTTTGAAGATGATGTTGAGATAAAGGATTTTAGTCATTTTGAGGAGGCGGTTTCTCAGCTACCAAGTGATTGGGAATTGTGCTACCTTGGGGCGAATCTGGTTGCTCCGATTGAGAAGTATAGCGAGAATCTTTACAAGACTTTTGGGGCATGGACTACTCACGCAGTGATGTATAATAACCCAAAGGAATTGTGCAAAGGATACACAGACACAAACATAATGTTTGATGATTGGTTAAAGACATGGATACACCCAAGAGGCAATACTTATATAATTAAACCCATGATAGCTTGGCAGAGACCACACCAAAGCGATTTATGGAATCACTTTGCCGATTATACAAGAATATTTGATGATTCGGCAGCTAAACTAATTTAACTATGAACATTGTAGCCTCTGTGCATCTTTATCCTCCAGAGCATAACTGTGGTGCAGAATGGATGCTTCATTTTATGCTCAAGGATTTGCAATCAAAGGGTCATAATGTGAGAGTTCTTTTACACGATGCAAATAAATATAAGGTTAGGAATAACTATGTATTTGATAATATTGATGTATTTCCTCCAAATGCAAATGTGATTGACGGGATAATGAGGTGGGCAGATGCGGTATTTACTCATTTGGACTATACAAGATGGACAATCCATGCAGCAAAGATGTATAAAAAGCCTGTTTTCCATCTCATCCACAATTCTCACCCATATCCGGAGATTATTGATGCGGAGAAAAATCAGCACATAATATACAATTCTTTGTGGCTAAAAGAACTTTTGAACTATAATTTTAGTAATTTTATACTGACTCCACCAGTAGACTACAATTACTATGACTTGGGGAATGAGCCTGAGAAGTCTGAATATATCACTTTAATAAACTTAAACGAGAACAAGGGTGGGAAGATATTTGGGGAGATTGCAAGAGCAATGCCACACAAGTCATTTTTAGGGGTTTTGGGGTCATACGATGAGCAGATAACACCAAGCCTACCAAATGTTACTTATGTGCCAAATTCGCCAGATATAAAGCAATGGTACGCAAAGACAAGGATACTTCTCATGCCATCAAAGTATGAGAGTTGGGGGAGGACAGCAACAGAGGCGATGTGTAGTGGGATTCCGGTAATTTGTACTGATACACCTGGGTTGAAAGAGAATTGTGATAAGGCAGGTATTTATATTAAAGATAGAAACAATGTCAAAGATTGGGTTGAAGCCATTACAAAGTTGGATGACAAAAAAACCTATTCATGGGCCTCAAGAAAAGCAAAAGCGAGATCAAGAGAGTTTGATACAAGAAAAACGCTTGATGAGTTTGAAACCTGGTTCAGAGAAAGTGTTAATAAATATAATTAAAGATGACATATATAGACGGCATAACAATATTAGCTGACGCGGTTGTAGAACCCGTTAGTCTTACTGATGCTAAGAATTGGTTGCGTATAACTAATTATGACACCGATGATGTGCTTATTGGTGACTTGCTTAATGGTGCAAGGGTGCATATTGAGAAGCTTACTGGTTGTTCTTTAGTCAACAAGTCAGTAAGGATAAATGTTGAATTGACACCACAGAGCCAAGGCTTTTGGATGCTTGATGTACCTTACGGGCCGTTGCTTTGCGTTGATGAGGTAAAGCTAAAGACGGGCATGAATACCTATGAAGTATTGACAAAGAATAGTGACTTTGAGGTGATAGGCGGTAAAATTTGGGTTTATACGGCAGGAATTTATGTTATAAAGTATCAGTGTGGATATAGCACCATTCCAGAGGATTTGGCTACTGATATACTTACTTTGGTAGCTTGGTCTTATGAGAACAGAGGTAAGAAGTTCCAAGGTGATGCAAAACAAGGTATGTTAAAAGAGTTCCCGAATTGGGATGGGCTTAATTATCATCAGTATAAAAAAGTTGTGATATAGTGGCAAGAAAAAGACTAAATATTAGAATTACTGGTGTTGAAGAAACATTCTCAAAGCTGAAAGATAAGTATAATTCAGCAATACAGGAAGTTGATATGGAAATGGCTGCATCTACTGAGCAAATGGCTACTACCGCAAAGTCTATATTCCCAAATGGTAATCCACAAATAGAAGGAGAAACACAAATTTATGCTGCAATTAGAGCAACTATAAGATCAGAAAAAAATAAACCATTTAGTTATACTATAATCTCTGGTGAACCAAGAGATGATATGTCAGCTTATATTGAGTTTGGAACTGGTAGATATTTTCCAAAATACCCAGGTAAAGATCCAGAATGGCAAAGATTAGCAAAACATTTTTATAAAAATGGTAAAGGATGGATGTATCCAAGACCTTATTTATATCCAAGTGTAACAAGTGGTTTAGTATCATTAATTAGTAATATAAGACAGATACTCAATAGGAATGAAAGATTGTAGCAATAATATAAGGGTTCAATACCTGTCAAAACTAAGTGGTAACATAACTTACGGAGGTAAGAGTGTTCCTGTTTATGGAACTGACTCATTTCAGACTGTTCCTCAAAACTATATAATAATTGGTGATATAACAGAAACGGCAGACAACAACAACCAATTATTTATGACAGAGGCTGATGTGGTAATTGATATATTCAGCGAGCAGTACATGACAAGAAATAATAGTATTATTGATGATATTGCTGACCAAATCTTAACTTTGTTAATACCTACTACTGGTGTTCAAGATATTGGCGATAATGAATTTCAGATATATGCCAAATCAAGGACATCATCACGTTACTTGACTATGCAAGAAGGAAACAATTTTATAAATAGAAAGATATTAATAATCAACAATTCAATAATTCAAAAATAGAATAATATGCCACAGCAAATTTTAGGATCATTGCAGAACGTAGAAATAGATGTAGCCGGTGGGTCAACATACAAAAATCTCGTGTGTCTGCGTACATCATCAGTTAATACAACTGTTGATTCAACAACAGAGCAAACAAATTGTGGGCCAATGACATCAGTAGCTGATGCTACAATGTCAGTTGACTTTGATGCAGTTTGTGAAGTTGCTCCAACCATTACTCAAGTATCTTATGAGGATTTGCTTGCTGCAATGGTAAACAAAACTCTTATTTCAGTAAGAGTTCAAAACCCAGTTGTTAGTGGTTCAAGCGCAGGTGCTACCTACTATCATCAGTTCCTTGGATTTATTACTTCACTTACTTGGAATCAAGCAACTACTGAATTTATCAATTTCTCTGGTACTGTTACTTCTACCGGAACAGTTGATGTTACTCCTTAATTATGAACTACACTACTATTACTATAAACGGAACTAAGATTGGACTTAAATTCGGGATGGCATCTTTTAGATACCTTTCCGATAAGTTCGTAGAAGGCAAGGCTTATACAAATAACGAGTTAAATGAGATTGGGATTGCCCATATTTTATATAGCGGTTATTATAACAATTGTCTTATTAAGGATGCAGAATTTGATTATAGCTTTGAGTCTTTTGTTGACTTTATAGAGGCTAATTTGACAAACGAAGATGTACTATCTGAGATTAAGGATATAATACAAATTTGGAGTCAGAATGAGTTTCTGAAGCAGAAAGAAGAACCAAAGCAAGAAGCAAAAAAAAAGATTACTCGTGGGAAGAAATAGAAGCATTTGCGTTTGGTGACTTGTGTTTACTTCCAAATGATTTCTATGCAATTAGTCCGAGAGAGTTTTCTTTAATGATAAGAGGAAGTGAATCCCGAAAGGTTGACACTTACAAGCAAACAAGACTTTTGATGTTTACAATGGTGCGGTTAATGGGTGATCCTAAGACCGCACCAAAAACACCAGAGGCATTGTGGCAGTTGCCAGGTGATGAGGAAAGTGGCAATGTGATGAATGATGATGAGATGCGAGAAATATTTAAAAGGTTGGGAAAATGATAAAAATACCTATTGATGCAGATGTAGACCAAGCGGGTAAAAAAATTGAAGAATTTGCAAAAAAGTCAAGGACTGCTCTTAACAGCCTGAGCCTTGTTGCGCAAGATTTACCTTTTGGATTTATTGGTATTCAAAATAACCTTCCAGGTGTCATCAGTTCATTTAGCGAATTAACAAGAGATGCTGGAGGACTTGGTGGAGCATTAAAGCAACTTGGTAGTGCATTGATTGGCCCTGCCGGATTGTTTCTTGCATTTAGTGCTGTAACAGCAGGTGTAACATTTCTTATACAAAAATATGGTTCATTAGGTGCTGGTATATCTGCTTTAATTAGCAACAATGCAAAATTAATAGAAGTTCAAAATGCTTTAAATAAAGAACTTGCAACAACTGTTGGTGGGACTGCTGCCGAAACTGCTAAAATTCAAATTTTAGTTAAATCAATTAATGATTTATCTAAACCAATGAAGGATAGGCAAGATGCTTATGTTGCTTTAAAGAAAATTGCACCTGAGATTGCAAGAGGTATAGGAGAAGAAAATACTCTTACTCAAAAAAATATTGATTTAATTAATGAAAACTCAAGAGCAAGAATTGAGTATATAAAATTAAGGGCAAGAGAAACTGCTTTAAATAGCATTATAAATAAAAATGAAATAGAAAGAATTTCATTAGAGCAACAATTTCCTGCTTTATTAGCAAAGAAACAAAAAGCTGAAGCAGCTTATAATAAAGTAAAAGGAATATCATTTGATGGAACTAAAACATTTAATTCAGGATTACAGACAGAGGCAATCAATCTTGAATCAGCTACTAATGCATTAGATAAAAATGCTGCACAAAGAAGGGAATTATTTAAAATAAATGATGGATTAATTAATCAATTAACACCACTAATTGATGGTACTTCAAAATATGATGCAGCAACAAAAGAGTTTACTAATAGTTTAAAGAAGCAAAAAGAGGTAAAATCAATTCCACAAGTAGGTATTGGTGGACCAGGAACATTGGTTGATACAGCAGCAGCATTTGCAGCTTATGTAAAGGGTAATATTAACATTCAGAAAGCATCTATTGATAAAATATTAAGAGAAAGAAATTCATACAGAAGAAAAGAAATTGAGGAAGGTATTGGAGTACCTAAAAAAATAGATAAGATTGCTGCCGCACCATTATCAAAAGAATTGGAAGATTTATTAGGTAGGTTTCAAATATTTCAAGCAGGTTTAGCAGAAAATCTAATACTTTTAAATCAAACATTTTTCCAACCATTGGAAAATGCATTTATGACATTATTTGAAACAGGTAAATTCGGTTTTAAGGCATTTGCTGATGCTGTTTTGAAACAAATACAACAACTTGCTTCAAAGATAATAGCAACAGGAATTATATCTTTAATTGGAAATTTACTTGCTCCTGGTGTAGGTAGTGTTGCTGGTGGAGCAGCAGGAATTTTATCAAGAGTTGGAGCAGATATTTTTAAAGCAATTGGATTAGGTGGTCCAGGTGTTGCCAATCCATCATTTGGTGGTGTAGGCCCTGGATCAATGGGAATGAGTGGACAAGTTAATGTAGTCCTACGAGGGTCAGACCTTGTTGGGGCATTGAATAGAACAAACGCTACAATCAATAGAGTTGGCTAAAGCAGAAAAATATCGTTATACTTTTAAGACACTTGAAGGTCAGACTTGCATTGTAAGATTTGATTTTGAAGGATTTACCGGAGCATCAACAACACTTGTTGGGGCATCAAGACCATTTGTATTAAAAGAGTTTAATAATGATGATGATATATTTAAACCATTGAGGCCACAGTTAGCCGAAATGAGTTTTATCGCATCAGCAACTGGTGTGTCAATTGATAATTTTTTGATGGATAATGATGATGACATTATTGTTTATTTTGATTTTGGAACTTGGACAAATTATTGGAAAGGTTATATGTTGCAAGATGACTTTCAAGAGTCATGGATAAATACCAATCACATCATCACACTTAGAGCAACTGAGGGTATTGGTCAACTTAAAGATGTTGAGTTAACTGAGTCAGGAACAGAATTAAATGGTAGGTACACTCCACTTGAGTTAATTCAATATGCAATGGCTCAAACTGTACAAAGCTTTACTGATTATAAAGTTTTCAGCAACTTGTTTCATTCTTCAATGACAGATACATCAACCAACACAGGTCTTGACCAATGTTATGTTGATGCAAAAACATTTGCAATTAATCCATCTGAGTATGATGATTCATACTTGGCTCTTGAGAAGATAAACAAGTCATGGAATCAGACTTTGTATATGTACAAAGGTAAATGGGTTATTTTTAGGCAAGAGGAGTTGTATGTTCCATATACTGACAACATAAGAGGTTATAGGCAAAATGGAGCATCAAGAACAAGCGCATCACAAAGATTTGATGCATTGGTTGGTATTGATGAAACAATTAAGCCTATATCACCTGAGATGTTAAGGTTCATTCAAAGAAGAACTAAGTCAGATACTATTCAGTTTAACTTTGATAGATTTGATGAAGTAGTATGTAATGGTTCTTTCTCAAGAGGTGATTTGGTTAGCTCTACTGCAAGTACAAAAGTTTATGATCTTGATTTATGGAATTGGAAGGAAGGAACACCAGGTTCTCCAACAACCCCCACAACTGGATTATACGGAAGAAAAGAAACATTTGACGGAACTGGTAAACTTGATGACCAATTTGCATATCAGCAACAAAAGGCAACATCTGGTAATAGGTGGTTAATATCATGTGGGATAGATGTACTAAAAAATGAACCATTTTCTTTTAGTATAGATCATAAGTTTAAGGAAACATTTGCAGGTACAGCTACTTTATTTACAGTATCATTCCAATTAGTAACTGCAACAAATTATTACACTCTTGATGACGATGGTACTTGGTATTTGAGTAATGCATCATGGACTACTAATTATAAGGCTTTACAAACTTATTATAACGGAACAGGTGAGCCAGTTCCTACTGATTGGGTAACAACACAAGTTGATGCAAAAAGTATTCCGGATGATGGTGTATTGAGTATATTGTTATGGTGCATTGGAACACCTAATACGGCAGGTCAAGAGAAGTGGTTTAAAAATTTACAATTTAATCCAGAAACAAGATTTAACGGAATAAACATTGAAACAATTCAAGCCGTTCAGTCAATATTTACAAAGGCTGCTACATTAAAGCCTAAGTTTTTTGATGAGATTTATTTTGATGATGGATTAAGCAAATTATTCAAAGGTAGTTTGTATGAGGATGATCAGCAGACATTAACAAATCAAGAATGGCATAGGTATAGGTATCCTGCTGAAGTTAATGGATTTAGGAAGCAAAATAGTATCGCACATTGGAGTCAAAATAGAATTAATAGAAATAAAATTGATGTCAATTTCTATGGTCTTACTTGGGATGATGGAGATGAACCAATTGGACTTATTAATACAGTTAGGTTTGTGGATGATGACCCAAATAGAATTTATACAATTGCTAACTTAAAAGAGATGGACTTTAGTTCATCAACTTGGTCAGCTACTCTTGTTGAGGTGTTTGATATGGATGCTGATGCAACGGGTGGAAATGTTACCAGGATATTTGAAGCAGAGCCAATAAATGGTAACTATCTTCCATCAGGAGAATTTGTAATACCGTTTAATGTAATAGCTGCTGCTGACTTTACATATAATAGCACTACAAAGAAATTTACTTATACCGGAAGTGTAACTTTAACTGATTTGTTTATTTGCAATATCACAGGAGATATTAATGCAATAAATCCAATGAATACAACTGCTACATTTAAACTTTATATAAATGATATTGTAGTAGATACAGATACTTATGTTGCATCCGTAACACCATCACAATTTACTATATCTTTGAATGGTACTTATACTATAAATCCTAATAACAATTTGTACGTTACTATTAGTTCAAATGTAGGAGATTTTGATATAAATGGTGGTGAGTTAAGTGTTACTTATGACTATCCTACTACTTTAACATACGATCCTTACGAAGATAAATATATATATAAATAATGGCAGATACATTAAAAGCTGAAGGCTTAGTTATAACGGCAACATATAGCAATGGTGATGTGTTCCCTTTTGCTTGCGCCAAAAGCTCAACAATAAATGTAAGCAGAGATTTCATTGAACTTGCTCCTAAGACAAGTGGATATTATAGAGAATATATAATAGGTAGGACTGGTTTTACGATAAGCGGAAGTGGGTTAATTAAGCTACAACAAAGCTTTATGCAGCCATACTATTTCTTTGACCAATTTGTTCTTAATATTGATACAACATTTAAGGCTTATCTTGATATGATTGACAATCAAAATAACTATAAAGTTTATAAATTTGATTGTATTATGCAGGATTTGACCCTTGACTCAACAATTGGGGCAACACCTACTTATGACTACACACTACAAGGAACCGGCCCAATTGAGCTTATTAACGTGGTTGACCAATTGGTAGTGGCAAGTGGTGTTATAACAGGCAGAAACCCTGCAAACTTTAAACTTACAGCAGTAGGGTATCAAGGTAAGTGGTATTTTAATTATACTGTGACTCAGCCGTCAGCAGGAGTATTTGTTATATCACTTGGGGCAGGATTAAATGGAGTTACTGTAACTGCATCATATTTGGCATTATAACCATAATAAATCTTAAATTTACATTATGATAGGCGAACATAATTTAAGGACAATTAAGAGGGGTGATACATGGGTATTGCCATTGTCATTTTGGGAAGATGAGTGCCAAGAGGTGGCAATTAACGTAAGTACATATACTTTTAAACTTATGGCAAAGAATAGTTCCGGCACTACAATTTTTACTTGGGATAATGCTATTTTTGTACAAGGTGCTACTAATGAGAGGACAGTTACATTGAGTGCTGTCACAACTGCTACTTATACTCTTGGTGAGTTTAACTATGAACTCCAAGTTACTACTGGTGCTGGTGTATTTACATGGATGCAAGGCTTTGTTCAAGTTGTTGATCAAATAACAAGTTAACGATGGTAATCAAGATTAATTATACAAGTAGTGATGTGTATGTCAGCACATCAGTATCACCGGTTTATGTGGTAGTGAATTATAGTGCTGTGAATAATGGTGGTGTTGCATGGGGTACTATCACCGGAACACTTAGCAATCAGACTGATTTACAAAATGCTCTTAATGCTAAATTTGATGATCCTACCGGTACAACATCACAATATCTACGCGGTGATGGTTCATTGGCTACGTTTCCATCATTAACGGGTTTTGTTCCTTATACGGGTGCAACTACAAATGTAAACCTGGGTGAGTTTGAACTCAAGGCCGGTCAGATGACTCTTGACATCACCCCAACGGGAACGGCTGCGGTAGGCACAACAAGGTGGAACGACACCAATGGAGTTAGCGAAACAACCCTAAAGGGCGGTAGTGTTATTTTAAAGAATGGTGTTGACTTGGTTGCAAGGGTGGTTAACAAGGTTACACCTAATGCCACACTAACAAAGGCAGCATACCAAGCGGTAAGGGTAAGCGGTGCGCAGGGTCAAAGGTTAGCGGTTGCTTATGCTCAAGCGAATAACGATGCAAATAGTGCAGACACAATAGGACTTGTTACTGAAACAATCGCAACCAATCAAGAAGGGTTCATAATGGCGGTTGGTCAACTTGAGAACATCAATACAACGGGTTCGCTACAAGGTGAAACGTGGGTAGATGGTGATGTACTTTATCTTAGTCCATTTACACCCGGTGCAATCACAAAAGTAAAGCCTACTGGTAATGGTCATATTGTAGTCATTGGTTACGTTGAGTATGCTCACGTTAACAATGGAAAGATTTTTGTGAAGGTGATGAACGGGTGGGAGTTGGATGAACTACACGATGTTGCCATTGTTAGTCCTGCAAACAATGAGGCACTGATCTACGAATCATCTACCTCACTTTGGAAGAACAAGACAATCGCATCAGCATTGGGTTACACACCAATAAGCGGAACAGGTGCAACGGGACAAGTTGCATATTGGAATGGAACGAATAGTCAGACGGGTTCAAATAATCTGTTTTGGGATAATGCTAATGCAAGGTTAGGGATTGGGACAAATTCTCCTCAAACAACTTTACATATTCAAGGAGGTTTAGGTTCTTTTAGGGTATTAAGTAGTGGTGCTGAAGTCTATCTAACAAGAGATGGTAATAATGATTTTTTAGCAAACGGTGGCACATCAGCAGAATTAAGTATAGGTGCTAATAATGCTTTAAAATTTTGGACTGGGACTACTTTAACAGAACG
>Ga0315905_10007509_pt1 | contig 11037 bp, 12 predicted proteins | sample LakEriMetagenome_5_FD_203522 | JGI IMG/M metagenome (GOLD analysis project Ga0315905, IMG submission 203522) | Freshwater fungal communities from buoy surface, Lake Erie, Ohio, United States - Buoy 4 MA121 | ecosystem: Environmental > Aquatic > Freshwater > Lake | place: USA: Lake Erie, Ohio... | reverse complement strand
CGCAAATACGCCATCCACGGCGCTAGGGAAGTGGAGGCTTTTGAACGTGCGTTGGGTGGGTAGTTATCTTGCTCTCTTCAAAGACTCTCTTGAGCTAGCAATTAAATCGCGATATCGTTCAATATCTTTTTTGTAACTCTCGATTTTATCTTTTTCGCGGTCGATTTCACGCGCAAAACTTTCCCATTGACGCGCTTTTGACGCACGAATGTTTTGTTTTTGAGCACTTGAATTGGCATCTTTTAGTTGTCGTGCGTAATCTTCAGTTTCGCGTCTTTTGCGAATTTTAACTTCAGCAATTTCTTCTCTACAATCAGCAATTTTTGCTTTTCCGCTCTCAATAAATCGCTTGTATATTTCGATTTGTGATCGATAAAATTCCTTGCTCATTTCCTTTTTTTATTGATTTCTAGCTGCTTCACCCAGCGTGATGTTGTTATCTACTAGTTTTTCAGCCTTTTTGTCTTTAATTTGAACAGTAACACCGTAAGTGTCTAAGAAGCTCTTTTCCACTTCTTTAACGAGCATGTTACCTTTGATTTTGATGCCTTCTTTGGAGGTTGTAGCGATATCTGCACTAGTTTTCTGATTCAAAGCACCAAGTGTTAAGTCTCCTTCAGCGATGATATTTCCTTTATAAAAGACCAAAGACAAGTCATAAGCTTCCTTGAATTCTTTAGAAAGTGATTTCAGTTTTTTATTCGGTGCAATGGTGAATTCCGCCTTATTAAAGCGGTCTAGAAATTTATCGAAAAGACCCATGACATTACATTTTACCAGCTTGAGTAAGCGTCATTTCGTTATCTGCTAGTTTGCTCGCGTCGCTATTTTTGATTTGAACCTTGATACCAAACGCATCGTTAAAATAGCCTTCAACATTTCCAACTCTTGATCTTGCACCCAATTCTAATTCACCACCAGCATAATTTTCTTTGGCCAATTCAAGAATTTTAACGTCGTCGTCAGCAATTGTATTATTCCCTCTGTACACGACTAAAGAGCAATTGAACTCCTCTGTGAATTGGCGCTTTAAACTGTTGACTGTTGTTGCTTTTGTTACTCTGATTGTTGACATATTTCTATAATTTAAGTTTGACACCAAATTAAACTTTTGTATACTTAAAATTGATACATTTTTGATACACTTAATTAAACATCCTGAATCCAGCCTTGGATCACGTCTAATGATTTAGATTGATTTTCTATAATTTCAAATTCGAGTATTTTTCCTTCTTTGTGCTTGATATGTGTAAAGGCATAATACACCTCCTGACTGTCTTCAGAGCCGGTGAAATCAATGAGATTGCTATCTACAATAAATACGAGATCGCTAATTTGAAAATTTGAAACTTCAGTAGGATAAGTTTTCAAGTGATAATACCCGTAATCAATGAGAGCGTAACGTTCTTCAAGGTCGGGAAAATCCGCTGCAAACTTACTATTGTCCGCATTTGCCGATAAAACAAAAAGCCCGGTTTCAGTTGTAACAGATAAACATGATTCGTCGTGTTCGTTCGTCGTCTGAAATCTATCGTTTGTCAATATTTGGTTGTATGAGGCTTCCATTAAAGGATTTCCCCAAGTACCAATTTCTGCCGTGTTGATGCGTTGGTTGATGCCAAACTTGTCTATCTGACTTTCGAAGACTAATTGGTCATCTAAAAATATCTTTATCAGGTTGTCACTATCGATCTTAAAAAAATTGACGTGGATACCATCGTAGGGGTTTTCTTCTAAGTAGTCGGTGTCAGCGCTGTTTTCGCACGTACCTTGCAAAATTTGTTGAATGAGTCCACTGATTTCAATTTGAAGTTTTTGAGTTTTTTGACTTGCCTCTATCGGATAGCCCATCGCAACAGCTCGTTCTATGAATGCCTCGAAGTTGCTTGATCCCCATTGGTTGCAGACCACATATTTTTTTCCATCTTCTGCTATAAGAACATCTTCCATGAAGTAATATCGTTCGTTAGAAACGTCTTCTAGTGCCACAATGACGCCTGCACCCCCTTGAATTTCAGATGGCCAGTTCTCATTGGGATGGTAATCCTTCACGATCACATCCTTGAAGAATTGTTGCAAGCAGCTCAATACCAGTCTATTTTTTGGTAGCCACTTATCTGTCCCTTTGATTTTGTATTTGGTTAAATCTTTAGCCATATGTTTCAATAATTAGATCGTTTTTAAAATTTTTGCGAAGCATGTCAAATATCTCGTCTTTCAATGCCGCAAATGATACATAAACGGTACATTCGTAAAATGATCGATGAACTAAAGCTTGAGTTAGAAAAAACATTTAATCGGAAAATTACAGACAGAGGTGCATGCGAAGCGCTTGTTCAAGATATTTACGAAAAAACGAGTGCAGTTCTCTCTTACAATACCCTTCGCAGAATGTTTGGCTTGGCAGAGTACAGAAAGCCTAGAGAAAGCACGCTTGATCATTTGTCCGTTTATTGCGGTTTCAAGTCCTTTAATGACTTCTCACAGCGGTATGCTGAGATTGATTTATGGCCAACATGGGAGAATCTTTATGTCAGTTTAGCTTCAGATAGCCCTATTGACATAATTGAAATGTTGCTCTTTAGAAAGCGACGTAACGATCATTTTACAATATCATATACGATCGTGGTTCGGGAATTATTGAATAGAAGAGACGCGCACGGAATTCGTGCCATTTTTGAACATCCTGCCTTTCAGTTTGATCAGCTTCCCTACGATGAAGTGGCACAAATTGGCGTATTAATTGGGCTTCATTTTCGAAATTTTGACGATGAACAGCTAGAACAAGAATTATTACTCATACCCAACTTCAGAGATATCGTTTTTAAAATTTTTGTCGATTACGGTCGCTTGAATGGTAAATATGCGAAGTGGATTTCTTTTCTTGCCCAACTATCTGATATAGACATTGAAACTCGGACCTTCATTGTTTGCCTAGAAGCCTGGAAAAATATGTTGAATAAGTTACCAGTTTCAGATACAGCAATTGATTCGCTACCTAAATTATCAGCAGAACAACACCCCATTCTGTTTGGCCGCATTTTCGGTATTCGTATGTTGCTTACCAAATCTATTAAAGTTAAAAATCAGTTGGTCGAACAAATGTCGGCAAGATTGAAGTCGCAACCCAACTTTGCTACGGAGTTATTATATGAACCGGCAGTGCAAAGTTTGGTCATGAGAGATTCTTCATTAAAGAAGTTTGTAACAGCCCATGAATACCTCATTCATGATATCAAGTTTTGGTATCATTTTTCTCAGGTTTCAATTCACCGGGTTTTTCAGACTTCCCTTTTGATTGAAGAAAAGCAATATACCAAGGCACTGAGTATTTTGGAAAACATCCCATATGGCCATATCAGGCACGGGTACCGTGAATTCATTGAAATCTATGTAACGTTTTTTAGGACGGTAATTGCCAAAAAAATCGACAGCGAAGACCTTGATTATTGGCAACAACAATTTGAAGCACGACAGTCAAAATTGACGTACCCATTTTTAAATGGAAAGTACTTTGACAATTATTTCAAATCCTAAAACCCGTTTAAAGTCTGATACGCTTTTTTGTAGCGGCGTTTTTTGAGGTTGTAGGGCATGTTGCGAACGGCTCTGCGACACACTTTTCTTTGCATGTTTTCTTTGATGGAGCCTAATTGCCCGCGGTTTACTTGCTGTGAATCCCAGATTTGTTTGCCCGTTTTGACATCGTATAATATCAAATTTAGTTCGACAATATTGGTGATGGGTGTCATGTTCGTATTGACCGAATTGATGGCCATTGCGGCTGCCTCACTTATTGGTTCTATGACATTGATTCGGCCATAAATAATGGCGTCTACATGGAGCAAGCTACAGAGTGCATTGTTGTTGAGGTTGGTTTCCGGATAACCGGCGCCATGCAAGAGGGAATTGACTTCGTCTGGAGCCATTACCTCTGCTACTAGACTGCCATTTCTGCTGTAGAATTCGAGGTAACGGTAAATGCGCTGTTGGGTTTCTTCGCTCTTGAGGCGATTGAGTTCGAGGTGTTTTTCTTGTGTCATCCAGATTTTGCGTTCAACGCTCGCTTGAATCGGCATCACAGCTATGCGGGTGTGCGCTTGCGTAAGTTCTACCACGTTTTGTGCTTCTTGTACAGAAACGCAAGCAAACAAGAGGCTGGAGATACTGAGTAGAATGATGATCAATTTCATGGTTCAATTTTTTTTGGTCTTGCATACGAAAATCGTTCCAAAAGTTGCGGTAGTGCGTAGCCGTCTAGACCATTGATAGCGACTACATTGCCTTTGTCGAGTTGCAGCCAGTTGTCTGGGGTCAGCAGCTCCTCTTCATAGAAAATGGCTTCTATTGAAGCAATTACGTGGATGCAGCCGTTTTCTTTGATGAGGTATTCGCTCACATATTTGCACAATAATTTGACAGGGCTTTCTTTTACAAACGGAACGGGGCAACCGCCATGATAAACCGCCTGGAGGTCCGTGACGTCAAATTCACTTATTTCTAAAGGGTAATTGGCTGAGGTATGGTGGGCGTCTGCAATTTGTTCGGCACGGATGTGATTGACAGAAAAATAGCCGTATGCTTTGATATTTTGATAAGTATGGCGCGGAACGGTCGTGGGTCTTAAGATAAAGCCAATGAGCGCTGGATCACTGCCGAGGTGTGTGACGCTTGAAAACACCGCCACGTTTGTTTGGCCTTCATTGGAGATTGTGGCAATGAGGTTTGCCGATTTATAGCCAGTGCAGCTATTGATAAGGTTGAGTCGCTCAATGCGACCCATTTTTTCGATTTCGGAGCGGTCTATACGGATCAAAGACATAAGTAGTTTTTATCTACAACAAGTACAGTCTAGAATGGTTTGAAGTGAGGAATTAAAAAGAAAGCACTCAATTGAATGCTCCATAACGCATCGAGTTGGTAGTTGACGAGCATTTGTTTCTGGTATACGGTTGTCAACTGCAGCGCAAAATCTCGCGAAAAGAAATAGGTGGGGCTCAAACCCATTTGGACATGAAGCATGTCATCGCCTCGCAGTAAAAACGCATCTTGTAAGGCGCTGTTTCGCAGATGTGTTAAGCCAGTACCTAAATGCCCATATAGATAAAAAGGAGAACGTTTGTTGCGACGCATACGCACTAAATCTTGACTCACAGAAAGCGTTCCGACCAACACTTTGGAGTCGTTGAATGTGGCGCTTGAGAAATCTATGGCGTATCCATGATTCTGGACTGATTTGTAAAGACCTAAGGTGTAAGTTGGAGTACTGTTTTGCATGCCAGTTGCAACGCCAGCTTTGATTTGTCCGAACCAAGCATCCCAACTTCGTGCAAATGTTTGTGCGTTTAAGTGAGTTTGCCAGCTGACCAACAACAGTGATAAAAGTAGTACCCTCATTATCATAAATATAGTTGAAAAAAAATTCATGGCGTAATTCGGGCTAGACTTTATACTGAAATCTTGCAAGTCAAACATTCTTTTTTGTAAGGTAAATGGGCCTTTGGAGACGGAGCTTTGCAGTTCATATTCATTAAAATTTCAAACATGAAAAGAAAAATTACAATGCTCACTACCGGACTGCTATTGTGGTACGGTAACGCCCAGGCGCAGTATTCCTGTTCCAGTGACCCCAACGGTTTTGTGGCGAGTAAAAATGTGGGATCGACGAGCAGCTATCAACTCAAGAGTGGATTTGAAGAGCGCGCCGCCCAAACCTATAAATTCAACGGATCGGGAAAAGTACAAAGCGTTCGGGTCTATGGCACGCATCAGACACCTTATTTTTCAGGAGTCCCGTTGAAGGTTAGCGTAACGAATGTCGATGCAAGTGGGAAGCCCACCACCACAATTGCCAGTACGCAGCATGTTTGGTGGTCGTATCCGGATAACAACAACGGTTATATCCAGCTGAACTTTCCGGGTGGCGTGAGTGTAAGTAACGACTTTGCACTCACCGTTGAGTTGCTCAATGCACCTCCATTTGGTACTACTTTCAACCTTAAGTACACCGGAAACGGAGAGGGTTTAGGCCAAGATTTGGCCTCACTTTCGGGTACCTCTACCGGTAACAACTGGACGAGTGCGATGAGTAGTTTTGCGAGTAATGGTGATTTTTACATTATCCCGACGATGTCTAATAACAATGGGCCCTCTTTTGAGTTGGCCAGTGAGTGTTTGGCTGTAAACGGAAGTGTTGTGCTCGTCAATACAAGTACACTGACCACCGACAGCATGTTCAATAAAATTGGCGCCACAAATTATACAGGTCCGAATTTTATTTATACCTGGGATTTTGGCGATGGATCTGCACTTTCACATGTAGCAAACCCAAACCACGCATTTGCAGTTGGCGGTTTGTATACTATTAGCCTCACTACAAAAATTGAAGGTTGGGGGAACATCTGTACCCAAACTTTTACCAAGCAAGTTTCAGTTGGGCTCAGTGCAGCCGCATCGGCAGTAACTAACGTGAGTTGCAATGGCGCGGCAAATGGTTCTGTTCTTGCCCTTGCTCAATTTGGTGCAAGCCCTTATCAATACAATCTCAATAATGGTCCATGGCAAACATCAGCCGCATTTTCGAATCTTGCCCCGGGCGCATACACCCTAAATTTGAAAGATCAAAAGGGCTGTTTAAGCTCGGCAACATTTGCAATTACTCAGCCGCTTGGCATTGCTTTGAATAACATTCTCACGACGAATAGCGCTTGCGGTTTGGCCAATGGTGCATTTACTTGCGCAGCAAGCGGAGGTGTAGGTGCATTGCAATATAAAATCAATACGGGGGCTTATCAGACTTCAGGTACGTTCAATACTTTAAGTGCAGGCGCCTACCTTTTGACCGTAAAAGATGCAAACAATTGTACCAATACCACGAATGTAGTAATCAACGCCAATGCAGCGCCGGTAATGTTGGCGCCAAATGTGAATCATGTGAGTTGCTTTAACGGCAATGATGGCTCTATTAGCTTGTCGTCTACGGGTGGCACGGGCGCTGTTCAGTATAGCATCAATAATGGCGTAACTTTCCAGACAGGAAGTTTGTTTACAGGATTGGTTGCGGGTTCTTATACTTGCGTAGTTAAAGATAACGCAGGTTGCACGAGTTTTGCCGTCGCAACAATTACGCAGGGAACTGCCTTGAGTATGCAATTGAGCACCGGAGCCGTTAGTTGTTTTGGTGGCTTCAACGGCAGTATTCAAGTTGCTTCTTTTGGCGGAACCGGAACGCATATTTACAGCCTAAATGGAGTCAATTATCAATCTTTGCCTTTGTTTACTGGTCTGTATGCAGGGAATTATACGGTTTATGTCAAGGATGTCACAGGTTGTGTTAAGACAGGTGTTGCTTCAGTGAGCCAACCAACCCAACTCACCAACGTACTTACGCCACTTTCTGCAACTTGTAATGGAGCTTCTTCAGGATCGCTCACTGCGCTTGTGACAGGCGGCACACCAGCATATTTGTATAGTCTAGATGGTATTTCTTACCAAACTGCAAATAACTTCGGCACCTTACCTGCAGATACTTTTTTATTGCGCGTTAAAGATGCCAATAACTGTATGCTCAATACTTCGTTTATCATTACGCAACCAACGTTGATTAGCGCCACAGTAACTACAACCAACGCTACCTGTTTGTCGAGTAATGGTTCTATTATGGCTATGGCTAACGGCGGAGCAGGTTCAGGGTATCAGTATAGTTTGGATGGCAGTACTTTTAACAGCACAGGCTTGTTCAATAATCTAGCTGCTGGTACTTACTTTATTGTACTGCGCGATGCCAACATGTGTCAGAATATGGTTTCGGGCGTCATCACTTCGGCAGGAGGCCCTAACATTGGTAACCTAAGTGCACAAAATGTATCATGCTTTGGCGGTCAGGACGGCGCAATCAGCGTTCAAAATGTGACTGGCGGAACAGGAGCATTACAGTATAGCAAAAACGGCGTTAATTTTCAGGCGAATCCTGCATTTACTGGTTTGGCCGCAGGAGTTTATATCATGTATGTCAAAGATGCCAACGGTTGTTTAGACACGATGGCGCAAACCATTTTACAACCAAATGCTTTTGTAGTGCAAACCAATGTGAGCAATATTTTGTGCCATGGTACAGCTGCAGGTTCTGTTCAAGTATTGGCTTCTGGTGGAGCAGGCTTTTTTGCCTATAGTCTTAATAATGGATTGAACTATCAAGCTGGCTCTAGCTTCCCGAATTTATATGCAGGTAACTATACCGTCCTGATCAAAGATGCTGCTAATTGTGTGGCTGCACATGCTTTTGTAATTACCGAGCCAACTCAAATTCAGGTACACACAGCGTCGTTAAATGTGACGTGCTACGGTGCAAATAATGGTGCCATCAACGTAACAGCCAGCGGTGGTGTAGCGCCATATTTATATAGTCTCAACGCACTACCTTTTGGAACCGCTAATAATTTTGACAGCCTCCCAGGAGACCTTATTTACGAAGTTCATGTGCGCGATTCAAACAATTGTATCGTAACAGCGTATCGCTTTATCAATGAGCCTTCTTTGATTCTTGTGGGCTATGCTCAGACCAATGTTTCTTGTTATGGGGGCAATAATGGTGCACTTAGTCTCAATCTAAGTGGAGGGGTGGCTCCGTATACTTATCTCTGGAGCGATCAAAGCGAAAATGCCCAAATCAACAATCTAGGTGCAGGCCCTGTGAGTGTACAGGTAACGGATTTGAATGGTTGTAATGGTCAAATGGATTTCACGATCACTGCGCCAGCATCTCCGCTTGTGGTCAATGCGACCATCACTAACGCGACTTCTTTAACCGCATTAGATGGCGCAATTGATCTTACCACAACAGGAGGCACAGCCCCGTATACATATGTTTGGTCTACCACGGCAACTACGGCAGATTTATCTGACATCGGCGTCGGCGTCTACTTGATCACAATTACCGACGACAACGGTTGTTCACTCGCGACCACCTTTCAAATCAACAGTACTGCAGGTTTAACAACAGCAACTGTAGCGGATTGGAAGCTTTATCCTAACCCAGCCAATGAATGGGTCGTTCTTGATTTTTCTGGCACAGCTGTGGAAAACTTTGAGATTCTTGACCTTCTGGGTAAAACGGTTTGGAAGCAAAATGTAAACGCCGAAAAAGTTGAACTACAACTCATTGATTTCCCTGCTGGCACCTATTTTGTGAAAACGCAAATTGGTACCACAATAGCAATGAAAAATCTGACGGTCATCAAATAGCTCGAATTGTATGATGTACGTAAAAGCCGCTCCGAGGAGCGGCTTTTTTGTGTCCAAGCCCGGCAAAATATTGTAAAATTTTGGCCAACTTTTATAAGTCAGGCCCCGTGAAGTTTGCGGAAATTTGAATTGTAACAATGTCGTTGCAGTCAAACAAAAAGAAACATGAAAACAAACGAAGAATTGCAAAAAGACGTGCAAGATGCCATCAAATGGCAACCGTTGCTCAAAGCCGCCGAAATCGGCGTCACTACCAAAGATGGGGTCGTTTCCTTAACCGGAATTGTCAGCAGCTTTACTAAAAAACTCGAGGCTGAAAAAGCTGCTAAAGGCGTGTTGGGTGTCAAAGCTGTAGTAGAAGATATCCATGTCAAATTTGCCAATGACACCAATAAAACAGATTTGGATTTAGCAAATGAAGTCTTGAGTGGCATGAAGTGGAATTGGTCCGTTCCGAACGATAAAATCCAAGTGAAGGTAGAAGATGGTTGGGTCACTTTAGACGGCGCCGTTGAATGGAACTACCAAAGAGACGCTGCAAAAAACTGTGCCAGTGATTTAATAGGCGTGAAAGGGGTCATCAACAACATCAAGGTCAATTCTTTTTCTACTGATCAGGTAGAGCAAGAAGCGATCGAGAAGGCCCTCTCCCGCAGCTGGATGATCGATGATCACAATATCCAAGTGAAGGTGAAGGGCAATAAAGTTGTCTTGCGAGGAGCGGTTGAATCTCTTTTTGAGAAGGATGAAGCAACTCGATTGGCCTGGAATGCGCCAGGGGTCAATGAAGTAGACAATGAACTGGCTGTCGTGTATGATTTTTGAAGGAAAATCATACTATAGTGGAAAGCAGTGCGGGCAACCGCGCTGCTTTTTTTATGCTTCTACGCTCGCCTTTTTAGATTGACGATACAAATAGCTTTCATAAATGAAGCGCTTGGCAAAGCGAACTTGCTTGTCGGCGTTGATCAATTTCTTGAACACATTGGCATTGACACCAAAATACTCGTAGCAAGAACCGTCGGTAAACGTAATTTCGAGCAGCAGCCCTTTGTGTCGAAAATCCGCAATGCCACATTCATTGATCGTGCGTTGGTAATCTTCTAGCTGTGCGGCCTTGGTTTCTGGCGCAATACTCACCAAAAAGTGATAGCCATCTACAACGCGACGGCCCATTTCTTCGGCCTCTGCTTTGAGCGGATCTCCGTCCTGAAATTTATCGGGATGCCATTGCTTGACCAATATGCGGTAAGCTTGTTTGAGTTCAGACAACACAATAGGTTTGTCGATGCCATATAATTTCTTGTACTCGTTGATGCGCTTCATATTCAGAATTAAGTCGGCAAAGGTAGTGACAATTTGGGGTTAATTGGGTACGGTGCAATCAATGCCCTAAATCAAGTAGCAGCGCTATGTTTTGCTGAACTTTTTGAGCAATTCCATGGGGGATTTCACCTATTTTTTTGACTAATCTTCTGTTGTCAATAGCCCTGAGTTGATCAATCATGACGTCGCTGGCTTTAGGAATTTTAACTGTTCCTTCTAAAAGATGTACGCGAAGTATTTGACTTTCGAGTTGGACATTAGTTGTGATGGGGCAAACCAGGGTGGAGGGATGCATCCGATTGAGTAAATCCGTCTGCACAATCAGTACAGGTCTTGTTTTATCCGCCTCGGTGCCAAATCGAGGATCTAAATTAGCCAACCAAATTTCATTTTTTTTACCCTTGTTGTTTTACATGCAAGATAAGCCTATAGAAAAGCGTTTCGAACTCACCAAAAAAGTTTCTTCAG
>Ga0315905_10007507_pt1 | contig 11038 bp, 12 predicted proteins | sample LakEriMetagenome_5_FD_203522 | JGI IMG/M metagenome (GOLD analysis project Ga0315905, IMG submission 203522) | Freshwater fungal communities from buoy surface, Lake Erie, Ohio, United States - Buoy 4 MA121 | ecosystem: Environmental > Aquatic > Freshwater > Lake | place: USA: Lake Erie, Ohio... | reverse complement strand
CCCACCTGCCTCAGGTGGCCGCAAGGGCCCATCACCACGCGCGCGTCTCCAAGAACACCGATGCCCTGCCCGCATTGAGCACGGTGGTCCAACTGGGGCCCGAGGAGCGCGTTGAGGAGATTGCTCGCATGCTCGGCGACGAGGGGCTCAAGGCCCCGTCGATTCAGCTGGCCAGGGAGCTGTTAAGCCTTAACACCTGATCCATGCCATAGCAGCCCGGGCCCACTGATCGGAGAAAGAGGGCCGCACGAATGGCGCCCTGGGCGTAGGTTGCGCGCGAGGACGAGCGGTGGGTGATCTCAATGCGCTCCCCTAGTCCGGCAAAGAGCACGGTGTGGTCTCCAACAATGTCGCCACCGCGAATCACTGAGAATCCAATCTCTTGGTCTGTGCGCGCGCCTGTTGTGCCCTCTCGCGCAAACACTGCATCGGTCGGCCAACGCCGGCCGGCTGCCTTGGCCACGACCTCACCCATCTTGAGGGCCGTCCCAGACGGGGCATCCACCTTCTGTCGATGATGGGCCTCAATGACCTCGATGTCGTAGCCCTCAGCCAAGGCCGCCCCCGCCATCTCGAGCAGTTTCAGGACAATGTTAACGCCCACGCTCATGTTCGGCGCAAACACAAGCCTGTGGTGGTCGGCAAACCGCGCGATGGACTCCAGTGCGCGAGGGTCGTGGCCGGTGGTCCCGAGCACCAGGGCAAGCCCATGCGCTTCACAGGCAGCGAGGTGCTGCTCCGTGGCCTCAGGCCGCGTGAAGTCAATCAGGACTTCGGCAGCGCTCAAGGCAGATAGGTCACTAGAGACCTGGACCCCCGTCAGTACCCCAAGTCGACTGCCAGCATCCTGTCCAATGAGCGGCGAATGGGCAAGGTCAATCGCTGCCGCGAGGCGCACCTCTGGGTGTCGGCAGACCTCCTGTATCAGGAGCTGCCCCATCTTCCCCGAGGCGCCCGCAACGCCAATCCGCAGCGGCGTTTGAGGCTCGCTCACCGACGGGCCTCACGCTGGGTGAGGAGCTCCACTGGAGTCTGCGGCAAGGGATCGCCTGACCACCGCGCAAGTCGACCGCCCTCAAACTCAACCTGGAAGCGACGCCGCTCGCGTGTGCCGTCTGTCCGGCGCAGATCAAACACATAGTCCCAGCGTTGATCACGGAAGGGGTCGACCAGCATCGGGGTGCCCAGAATCGCCCGCACCTGTTCATGCGTCATTCCAACGGCCAACTGATTGGCCTGTACCTGCGTGACGACATTGCCCTGGCTAATCTCGGGGCGGAACGGGCTCATCCAGCTCGGGGGCTCGTTCCAAAAGCCTTTGCCAAGGCTGGGGACGGATGAGCAGCCGCTGAGCGTCGTCAGGACAATCGCGGACACAAAAAGGAGAGGCGTGTGCAGTCGCATATGGGATGGTCAGTTTGGTGAGGTGTAGGCAGTCCGTTAGACCCGTATCATAGACCCATGAAGATTGACGACACGCTTGCCGCCGACATCAAGAGCACTGGACTGAAGGTCACAGTGCCTCGCCTCAAGGTGCTTGCGCTCTTTGAACAGTCAAAGACGCGGCACCTCAGCGCAGAGGATGTCTACAAGCTGCTCCTGACCGACGGACTGGACATTGGGCTCGCGACAGTCTATCGGGTGCTCACCCAGTTTGAGCAGGCCGGCATTCTGCTGCGCTCAAACTTTGAGTCCGGAAAGTCTGTCTTTGAACTCAATGAGGGCTCGCACCACGACCATCTCGTCTGCCTCGACTGTGGGCGGGTCGAGGAGTTCTTTGACGAGGCCATTGAGAAGCGCCAGCACAGCATTGCAGAGCAGCGGGGGTTCCGCCTTCAAGAGCACGCACTCTCCCTCTACGGCCATTGCGCCAAGCAGGACTGTCCGCACAAGAGACCCGCCGGCAGGGGTGTGCTCACTGCAGGAACACAGGCCTAGTTCAGCCCGCCCCGTCTCAGCGCGGCCATGACCTCTTCGGCGGAGAGCCACTCTGAGAGGACCTGTGGCTTACCCCCACCCTTTGGGTAGACCAGGTAGAGGGGAACCCCATTGCGGCCATGCGCCCGGAGCGCCTCGGTAATGGCCGGGTCCTGGCGGGTCCAGTCAGCCACCAGCGCGGCTGCGTCCGGCTGGGAGAGCGCCTGAGCGACTGGTCCCGACCTCAGCACTCGGGCCTTGTTTGCCTGGCAGCTAATGCACCAGGCTGCGGTGAAGTCAACGAACACCACACGCCCCTGGGCCGCCAGCTGCTGTGGCAGGTCTGGAGACCATTCCACCCAGTCGGGTCCAGAGACGCCCAGAACTGGGGCGGCCTGTGGGGTGGATCGATCCAAGACGGACAGGGGCCGAGCGACGAAAAGGACCAAGACCAATATGAGGCTGCCTGCGCAGAGCAGGCGCCAGACCCCGCCGATCCCGTAGGCCCAGAGGGCCAGGGCCAGCAGCACCATCGCCATCAAGAGCTGAAGCATGGCAGCAGACCCCGACAGCTCCGCCAAGACCCATGCGAGCCAGGCGGCTGTGGCGAGCATCGGAAAGCCAAGCAGGTGGCGAAGGCGGGACATCCAGGCACCCGGCTTAGGCAGCCAACGAAGGGCTGCAGGCCAGACCATGAGCAGCGAGACGGGAGCCGCCAGACCCAGGGCCAGCGCGGTAAAGACGAGCAGCGTCTCGGGCGTGCTGGCGGTCGCGGCAAATCCAATGGCACTGCCCATAAAGGGCGCAGTACAGGGGGAGGCAACGATGACCGCAAGGACGCCCGAGCCCAGGGCACCCCAGGGGCCCTCGCCGCGGTCCAGAGACCCAAGCCGCGTGAGCGAGGTTCCAAACTCAAACGCGCCAAAAAGGTTTACGGCAATCGCGACGAACAGAAGCGCCAACCCAGCGATCACCCAAGGGTTCTGGAGCTGAAACCCCCAGCCCACCGCCTCCCCTGCCGCGCGCAGGGCCAGCATGAGCCCCGCGAGGGCCAGCATGCTCAGGACAGACCCCAGCATGAACAGGGCTGCGTGAAGGCGTGCCTGCCGTGGCGCATGGGCATGAGACCCAAACGAGAGGACTTTAAGCCCCAAGACCGGAAAGACGCAGGGCATGAGATTGAGGATGAGCCCCCCCACAAACGCGAAGATCAGCGCCGTCGCGAGCGCGGGGAGACCCAGACCAGCGGCGGAGTCCGATCCCGTGCCGCCGGCATGTAGCAGGTCGTACTCCTGCTGGGCCGTCAGTCCCCCAGCGGTCTGCGTGAGTCCCGCGGGGCGCTCGCTGGCCGCAGCAAACGCCATCTGGTAACCGGTCTCAGCCCCCTCCCCCCTCAGTGGCCGGTAGACAGCATCGAGCCGGCCAGACTGGTGGAGCCTTTCCAGGGCATTTGCCCGGCTCTCCGCGAGAGGCAGGGCCAGCATCCACTGCCCTGTTGACTCCCAGAGCGGCTGCGCAGAAAACGGAACTATCAGGGACTCTAGCGTAGGAAAGAGCGTGCCCGGGCCAGGAAGCGGCCTCTGGCCCCAGACCCAGAGCGTGTTGTTCGGCCCATCGACCCAGAAGCCTTGGGCCTGGGCAGAGGGCAGCGGCAGAGTGACAAGCAACTGGTCGATTGCGGGGGCATCCGGCCCGGGCGCGCCCATCGCGGGGACCACACGGAGGTCGCGCTCGAGGCGTGCTTCCCCTGGAATGCAGACATCTCTGCAGACCAGCCACCGGGCCGACAGGCGAAGACGCAGGGCCTGCCCCTCCACAAGCGATGCGGGCATCACGAGGCGCTGGCCGAGCACCACCCTGCCCTCGTAACCGAAGTTGGCGAGGGGGCCGACCGGGATTCGCCTTGGGGCCGGCCAGAGCGTCTCTCCCTGCTGAGCGAGGCCATCGGCACCGACAAGAGACCACGAGAGGCTGGTCGCAAGGCCGGAATCCCCTGGGTTTTGCCAGTAGGTATGCCACTCGGGATCGTGATCAATCTGAAGGCCCACCAGGACGGACGCGCCGGGCGCAACTGACTCGTGCGAAGTGAGCAGACGCACCTCTACATGGTCAACCCTAGCCGCTGCGGGGGCGCGCTCGGCGGGTGCGAGCCGGTCAAGCAGCCCCTGCGCCAGTGCGCACGGGTGCTGCGTCATGACGATCGAGGCCAGCACGCAGGCCCCTGCCGACCGAAGTGAGCGGGTGATGTGCTTAAGCATGCGCCCATTATGGCCTCGTCTTGGTACCATCACGCCATGATTGACCACGAGCTGCAGGCCCTTGAGGACCGAATTCTGGCGATGAGAGACCTCGTTGCAGGGCTCCGCTCAGAGAACCAGGCCCTGCGCGCGCGGGTGCTCTCGGCGGAGGGCCGCATCGAAGAGGCGAGTCTCAGGCTGGAGGCGCTCATCCAACGGCAAGAGACGGCCCCTGAGACGGCCCATGAGTGAGGGACCCATCCAGGTCGAGGTTCAGATCCTCGATCGGCCCTACAAGCTCTCCTGCCCACCTGCAGAGAAGCCGCTGCTCATGGACTGCGTGGCACTCGTTGACAGGCGCATGCGTCAGGCCAAGCAGGGCGGAAAGCTCCAGAGCGCAGACCGAATCGCGGTCATGGCCGCCCTGACCCTCGCACGCGAACTCCTCGCACCCGCAGGCGATGCGGCGGGCCTGTCGGAGGTCGTCGTGCGCGAGCGGCTGCAAAGACTCACCGAACTCGCGGACGAGACGCTCACCCCCCAAGAGAAACTCTTCGACTAGATGGACGTTGGGCCGCTGATTGCGCTTTTGGTGCTCGGCGCGGCGACGGGGTTTCTGGCGGGCCTCTTGGGCATTGGAGGTGGCATGACCATGGTGCCCTTTCTCACCATGCTGCTGACTGCCCAGGGGTTCCCCACCGGAGAGATCATTAAAGTGGCCGTGGCGACCTCGCTCTCGACCATTCTCTTTACCTCAATCTCCAGTGTGCGGGCTCACCTCAAGCGAGGCGCAGTCCGAGTCGATGTGCTTCGCTGGATGGGACCTGGGGCCTTCATCGGCACCTTTCTCGGCGCCCAGTTTGCGGGCGCCCTCAAAGGGACCTGGCTCGCCGGCATCTTTGCCGTGTTCGTGGGCTACAGCGCACTGCAGATGCTGCGCAGTCAGAAGCCGACGCCTGGCCGCGAAACACCGACCGGCAGGGTCATGTCCGCCGTTGGTGGGCTCATTGGATTCATCTCGAGTCTCGTGGGTGCGGGCGGTGGATTCATCACCGTGCCCTACCTGACCCGTTGCAATGTGGCCATGCATCAGGCGGTTGCGACCTCAGCAGGTATGGGATTTCCAATCGCCCTCGGTGGGCTGATTGGGTATCTGGTGGCCGGACTCGACGCCTCAGGACTCCCGCCGGGCACGGTGGGCTATGTCTACCTGCCCGCACTCGCCATTCTGGCCCTTGCCTCGGTCAGCATGGCCCCCCTGGGCGCAAAGGCCGCCCATGCCATGGCGGTGGGCCGACTGAAAAAAATCTTTGCCGGACTGCTGCTCTGCCTCTCGGCCTACATGCTCATGAAGGCAATCGGGTACTGAGCCGATCGCGAATCAGGTTCTTCTGGACCTTGCCCATCACATTGCGCGGCAGGGACGGGACGATTGAAATCTGCTTGGGCACCTTGAAGCCCGCGAGCAGCGTCTTGAGCCGGGCGATGAGAGCCACCGGTTGGATGTCAGCACCTCGCTTGAGCACGACCTCCGCCACGACAGCCTCACCGAAGTCTGGGTGGGGAATTCCGACAACGGCAGACTCCTCCACCTCAGGCTGCTCATCGAGCAGGGCCTCGACCTCCTTCGGGTAGACGTTGTAGCCGCCGGTGATGATGAGGTCTTTGCTCCGCCCCACCAGCACCAGAAATCCGTCTGCATCCCACCGTCCGAGGTCGCCGGTCTTAAACCAGCCGTCCTCGGTGAACTCCTCTCGGGTCTTCTCAGGCCGGTTCCAGTAGCCCACGAAGACATTCGGGCCCCGAACCTGCACGCCACCAATGTCGGACGCCTGCCCCACAGCGGGCTCCACGAGGCCCTGCTCGTTCACGAGTCGGACACCCACCCCCTCCAAGGGCTTGCCGACCGTCCCCGGCTTTCGGGGTCCCTCGTAGGGATTGCTGGTGAGCATGACGGTCTCCGACATGCCGTAGCGCTCGAGAATCTGGTGACCGGTTCGGCGGGTGAAAGCCTCGTGCGTCTCTGGGAGCAGAGGCGCAGAGCCAGAGACAAAGAGGCGCATGCCCTTCACGCGCTCGGCGCTAAGGCTGTCGAGCGCAAGCAGCCGAGTGTAGAAGGTCGGGACGCCCATGAGGATCGTCGCCTCAGCCAGGTGCTCAAGCACTGCTTCGGGGTCGAACTTCTCATGCCAGAGCATTCGACTGGCATTGAGCAGGGCGCCATGCAGCGCAACGAACAGGCCATGGACATGGAAGATGGGCAGGGCATGCAGGAGGACATCCCCGTCGGTCCAGTGCCAGGCAGCGTGGAGCACCTCCGCATTGGACTTTAGGTTCTTGTGGGTCAGCATGGCGCCCTTGCTGCGGCCCGTCGTACCAGAGGTGTAAAGAATGGCGGCGAGCTGGTCTGGGCTCACGGCCTGCACGGCATGCCGGTCGGAGAATCGCACGGCCTTCTCGAGCAGGGTGCCATCTCGCTGGGTGCCCAGGGACTCCACGAGGGGACAGCCGGCAGCCCGCGCGAGGGGCTCAACCCAGGCCCGCGCAGCAGGATCGCAGACCACAAGAGCGGGCCGCGCATCCTCCAGGAAGTAGGCCATCTCGCCCGCCCGATAGGCAGTGTTGAGCGGGACAAAGACCAGCCCAGCCCTCAGGCAGGCTAGGTAGAGCATCACCGCCTCGGGAGACTTCTCCACCTGGACAGCCACCAGCGCCCCATTGTCGAGGCCTAGGGACTCAAGCCAGTTCGCGATTCGCCCACTGGCGTGGTCGAGGTCCTGAAACGAGTAGGCCAGGCCAGCCTCCGTCTGAATGGCAATGGACCTTCGCCGCGCGGGCGCTAAGCCTTTGCGCATCAGAGCGCTATAGAGGTTGCTCATGCCAGTCAGTCGTTCTTGAAGTTTGGCTTGGTCTTGTTGAGAAACGCGTCCAGTCCGCGCGCGTAGTCCCGCGTCTCGACGAAGTCCCAGCAGGCCTCCCGCTGCCCCTCAGTCAGCAGGGCACGGTCGTCAATTCGAGAGAGCAGTTGCACGAGCCACTTATTGCGCCGAGCGGCGTGTGGCGCGCCGGCCGTGAGACGGGCGACCGTGGCCTCGACCTCCGCCTCCCAGTCGTCCAGCGCACAGGTTCGGTTGACCAGCCCTTTGGCAGCGGCCTCTCGCGCAGACCAGATACGCCCCTCGAGCAGGAGCTCCAGGGCATTTGCACGCCCGAGGAGACTCACCACGCAGGCGGTCTCGTGAGGCGCCAGAGGAAAGCCCAGCCGGCCGATGGGAATACCAAAGGTAGACCGGTCACTCGCCACGCGCAGGTCGCAGGCAGCGGTAATCTCCAGCCCGGCACCCACACAGGGCCCGTCAATCGCCGCAAGGACCGGCGTGGGGCAGTGCATGATGGCCCGCAGGGCATCACCGATGAGCCGGTCGTGGTAGTGGGCCACCTGCTCGCGGGTGGCGCGGTGCTGGCTGAACTCGGAGATGTCCGCACCCGCAGCAAAGGCAGCGCCCTCGCCCCGAATGACGACGGCGCGCAGGCTGTGGTCCGCGGCGAACCGTCTAAAGCAGGCGGTCAGGTCGGTCCACATGCCGACCGTCAGGGCATTCAAGCGCCCCGGATGCGACAGCCAGACCGTGGCAACCGTATTTTGTGGGCCCGATCGCGCGCACCAGACCCGACCGGGCGTGGCTGGATGTGTCCCTGAGGGCGATGACTGCGGTGCGTTCACTGCCGACCCTATTCGCTTGATGAGTCGAAAGCCTAGCGTCAGCAGCGGAATCGGTCATTCAGTGCTTTCCCTGCCGCGACGGAGCGACCAGGTGATGAGTCCAAGGCCTGCCAGGATCATCGGCAGGCTCAGCCATTGGCCCATGCTCAGCCCGAGGCTCAGAAGACCGAGAAAGCCGTCGGGCTCGCGCGCAAACTCCACAAGAAAACGCGACGCGCCATAACCCAGCAAAAACACGCCGGAGAGCAGTCCCGCGGGCTGGGGCCGCCGAGAAAGCCAGGCGAGCACCAGATAGAGCGCAATCCCCTCGAGGGCCATCTGGTAGAGCTGGGACGGGTGGCGGGGGTCGGGCGTACCAGACTGCGGAAAGACCATCGCCCAGGGCCACGCGCCCGGGTCAGCGGGACGGCCCCAGAGTTCTCCGTTGATGAAGTTTCCTAGGCGGCCCAGGGCGAGGCCGAGCGGCACCAAGGGGGCCACGAAGTCGGCCAGTGCCCAGAACCGAAGCGAGACCTGCTCGGCGCCCGAGGCCAGGTGCCTCCTTTGCCACGCGAACAGCAACATGGCGAGCATGACGCCCAGAAGCCCCCCGTGAAAGGCCATGCCGCCCTGCCAGATGGCAAGTATCTCGCCCGGATGGGAGAGGTAGTAGTCGGGCTTGTAGAAGAGCGTGTAGCCCAGACGCCCGCCAAGCACCACCCCGAGCACCCCCCAGATGAGGAAGTCATCGAGGTCTCTCAGCGTCATGCCGCTGCGCTGGGGGTCTGCCGCGATGTGCCGGCGGCCAAGCCACATAAAGGCCACGAAGGCAAGGAGGTACATCAGGCCGTACCAGCGCACCGCCACGGGCCCGAGGGCAATGGCAACCGGGTCGAACTCAGGGTGTACCCAGGGCGTTGTCATGGCTCGAGTGTGCCATGAGTCACAATAAGTGCCCCCTTCATTGATGACGCTGGAGACCTGTCATGCCGCACAACGACCGTTCCAAGGCCGTAACCCAGGGCATTGCCCGAGCCCCTAACCGCTCGATGTACTACGCCATGGGCTACCGCGAGGAGGACTTCGACAAGCCGATGGTGGGCATTGCAAACGGCCACTCCACGATTACACCCTGCAACAGTGGGCTGCAGCCCCTCGCGGACGCCGCGATCGCCGCCGTCCGCGCGTCCGGGGCGAACCCCCAGGTCTTTGGCACGCCCACCATCTCCGATGGAATCGGGATGGGGACCGAGGGCATGAAGTACTCACTGGTGTCGCGGGAGGTCATTGCCGACAGCATTGAGACCTGTGTGAACGGCCAGTGGATGGACGGCGTGGTGGTGATTGGCGGCTGCGACAAGAACATGCCCGGTGGAATGATGGCCATTGCCCGGACCAATGTCCCCGCAATCTATGTCTACGGGGGAACCATCAAGCCCGGCCATCACAAGGGCAAGGACCTCACGATTGTGTCGGCCTTTGAGGCCGTGGGCGAGTTCACGGCCGGCCGCCTCAGCCCGGAGGACTTCAAGGCAATTGAGCAGAAGGCCTGCCCTGGCGCGGGCTCCTGCGGCGGCATGTACACCGCCAACACCATGAGCTCCGCATTCGAGGCGATGGGCATGAGCCTGCCCTACTCCTCGACCATGGCCAATGAAGACGGCGAGAAGACTGAGAGCGCTGCCGAGAGCGCGCGCGTGCTCGTTCGGGCAGTTCAGAACGGCATCAAGCCCCGCGACATCATCACCCGGCAGTCGATTGAAAACGCCGTGACGGTCATCATGGCCACCGGAGGTTCGACTAACGCCGTCCTGCACTTTCTGGCCATTGCGCATGCCGCAGAGGTGGAGTGGACGATTGATGACTTTGAGCGCATCCGCCGCAGGACCCCCGTGTTCTGCGACCTCAAACCCTCTGGCCAGTTTGTCATTACGGAGCTCCACAGGGCGGGCGGCATTCCCCAGGTCATGAAAATGCTGCTGAAGGCGGGCCTCCTGCATGGAGACTGTCTGACCATTACGGGCCAGACGATTGCGGAGACGCTGGCGAATGTCCCCGACACCCCACCAGCCGGCCAGACAGTCATCCGCCCGATCGATCAGCCGATCTACACCGAGGGGCACCTCGCCATCCTGAGGGGAAACCTCTCGCCGGAAGGCTGTGTCGCGAAAATAAGCGGACTCAAGAACCCGGTCATCACCGGACCCGCAAGAGTCTTTGACTCGGAAGACGATGCCATGTCCGCCATCATGGCGCGCGCCATTCAGGCGGGTGATGTGGTGGTCATTCGCTACGAGGGCCCCAAGGGCGGCCCAGGCATGCGCGAAATGCTCGCGCCCACCTCCGCACTCATCGGACAGGGGCTGGGGGAGTCGGTTGGCCTGATCACCGATGGCCGGTTCTCGGGGGGCACCTGGGGCATGGTGGTGGGCCATGTCGCGCCCGAGGCATTTGTGGGGGGGCCTCTGGCCTTGGTTCAGGAGGGCGACAGTGTGACCATCGACGCCCACCAGTTGCTCATACAGCTCAACATCGACGATCACGAACTGGCGAGGCGCCGGGCCGCCTGGACTCAGCCCAGGCCCCGCTACACCAGGGGCGTGTTAGCGAAGTTTGCCGCCCTGGCCTCCACGGCGAGCAAGGGGGCGGTCACTGACCCACTCGCCTAATCTGGTTTACACTTACGGCGGTCGTTTATTTAGGCTTTTTCTAACTCCAGGAGATCTCTCATGCGTCGTATCGTGCTCGCGGCCGCTCTGATGGCCATCGGCGGTGTCGCCCAAGCAGACAACGCTCTCACCAAGAAGTACAACTGTGTCGCCTGCCACGCAGAGGGTGCGAAGAAGGTTGGCCCCGCCTACAAGGAAGTGGGCAAAAAGTACGCTGGCAAGGCCGATGCCGAGACCTACCTCGTCGGCAAGATCAAGGCTGGTGGAAAAGGCGTCTGGGGGCCCGTCCCCATGCCCCCGCACCCCCAGGTGACCGATGCCGACGCGAAGGAAATCGCGAAGTACATCCTCGCACTGAAGTAAGCCTGCACGCGGACCATCCGGCGGGGAGCGTCAGCACCTGCCGAAACCGAATGTGCTAAAAAGGCCTCTGTCTCTGACAGGGGCTTTTTTTTACTGTGGACATCCTGCTTCAACAAGTGATCAACGGACTGGTGTTGGGGAGTGTCTAT
>Ga0315905_10007506_pt1 | contig 11039 bp, 14 predicted proteins | sample LakEriMetagenome_5_FD_203522 | JGI IMG/M metagenome (GOLD analysis project Ga0315905, IMG submission 203522) | Freshwater fungal communities from buoy surface, Lake Erie, Ohio, United States - Buoy 4 MA121 | ecosystem: Environmental > Aquatic > Freshwater > Lake | place: USA: Lake Erie, Ohio... | reverse complement strand
GGCGGGCGGGGCCCGCCCGTGGGGGGGGGGGGGGGGCCGGCGCGAGAGAGAAAGAGAGAGATTTGGAACGATACTCCATAAATAAAAGTACAAAATTTCGCAGGCGCGTGCGGTAGAGAAGGGTAGGGTCCTCGTGGTGTGTGTTGTGTGTTCACATGTGTGTTCTTATACGTGAGGCAGGTGAGCAAAACATCCGCGTGTCGCTCGATCCTCTGCTCTCACACACCATTCAGGTTAGCAGTAGTTAGTTGTAGTTAGTTGAACTAAACACATGCTCGGTCCTCTGCGCTCACACACCATTCAGGTGCCTCTACCGGGTGCTCAGCATGTGCGCTCGCAAAATTCCACATGCATATTGAAAGGAAAGTATTGTCATGTCACACGCTGACGTAAAAGAGACCTACAAATATACCAAAAGAGACCTACGAATATACTGAAAGTGAGCACGGCGCAGTGGTCAAACGTTGGAAGCAGTAAAGGCCAAAACTCTAGTTTCCCACCAAGGGCTTCGACGTCGCGTGTTCAGTCGCGTGTCCACGTCTGAAGAAGGTCTTCTGCTTGTCTTGAGCGTGTCTCAAAAAGGACATGAGCGGCAGAGAGTTCAAGAGAAGAGTGCATTTTGTGATGCCTCTTCTGTTCTCATCCGCCTCTTTACGCATGTTCTCGTTGACTCATGTTTAAGCATGTGCTCGTTGAGTGTCACACACGCCGAGTCACCAACGCCGAGTCACGAGGTGCCAGGCCATTAATCACGTTGCACAGGAGGCCATTAATCACGTTGCACAGGCGGCCATTAATCCTTCAGCACTTACCAAGATACCAGACTCATTTTTTGAATGATCGATTCTGAAAAAAAATCAGTTTTAATACTTTGAAACTAAGTGAGTATCTGCACAGGTGGCGAGGGCGCGGAAAGGGACGCTGAAAGGCCAGAAACCAACGGCGACAAGACTTTGACCAGTTTTGTTTGGGCGATCTGGAGATCCCTTATTGTCTACACACGTGTCCTGCAAGGCAGTGCTGGATGCCTCGGCCACCTCGAACCTGTACACACACAAACTCATGCGAAAAAAGCCTCTTACACAAACACTCTCGCGCATCGAACTCTCGCGTACCTACAACTGCAGCCACCAAATGTCTGCCTATGTCACAGCCTATTTGCTAAAATTAGTTATAACGTGCCAGGTTTGTGTGCTGTACGGGAGCGGCGGAGACAAGCTTGACTCCCTGGGCCTCATCCTTCTCATCCATCAAGCTGCTCAGTCATGGTCTTCGTCATCGCCCTCATGCGTGCACGTGATAGCAGCGACAGGCAACGCAGGGAACTTGCGCATGCCTCGTCGTCTCGCCCTCAAACATGTTACCTTCCCCCCGCAACATACGTCAAGTGGATGCGGGCTGTTTTATGACTGTGTTGTGTCTGGAGAGATGCTGCTTCGTTTGCTCTGCAGACCTGCTGCTGCTGCACATGGTTGACGCGCCTGGTGTCATGTCATGTGATGGCCGGTCAAAGGCTTTATATTGGCGATGCTTTGACATGGTAGGTGTTGCTCTCATCCAGCAAGCTACCCCGTCAGCAACTGCCGTATTCAAGTACTTGGAGTATGTCCCAAGCCCCTTTCAAGATAGTATCCCCCGACTTCTTTCGAGATAGTCTTGATTCATGCCACATCACACGTCCATCAATATCATGTCACATAATATCCATCACCCCGCTCAAATGCACGGCAAACCTCGCTCCACAACTTGTGACGGAGCGTTCAGAATCTGAGCGTGTGTGCGCGCACGTGAGACTCACGATCGGTCACATGCCTTCTAAACCAACCTTCACACAGGAGCACCGTCAAGTGCCGCGTGGGCGAGGGTGCAGTGGTATGTCAGGTACAACACATTCTATAGAGAACACATTCTGTTGCTTGCATGGGTGCAGTGGTATGTCAGGTACATTCGTGAGCCCATACAAGATGATACTACAAAGAGTCCGAGTCCCCCTCTATACTCCAAAGTGTCTAGTCTCAGAGGCCTCCAAGACCAACGAGACCAAAGTGTCTAGAGCCTAGAGCACCTAGTCTCCTCTCTAGAGCACCTAGTCTCCTCTGATGCCGTCCCTCCACCGCAGAACATCAAAGGAGAGTTGAAGCGTGTAGAGGGCAAGGCCAAGAAGGGCATATCTGTTCCCAAGGCACCCGCTGCTACTGCTCCCAAGGCACACAGCGGCCCTGCCTATGGCAGCAGCGCACGCGGTGTAGAGATGAAAGCAAAGCATGGTGTAGACCTCGGAGCGCATTCCGGCTATGGCTCTGAGATATGCGTGAAACCCCACGAGCGCTGGCATGTGGCAAGGTTGTTGTCAAAGCCTTTGTTGTCAACGCCTTTTTGCCCTTGGCTTTGCCTTTGCCTCCCTTTGTTTCCGCCTCTACCGACTTGTGCCTTGTGCAAAGTGCGTGAATTTAAGCAGCTTTCTGCGTTTTTCGCATTCCGTGAGCTGTCGCTTGATGAATGTTGGTGCATGGCAGAGTGGTGTGTGCCAGACCCCAATCCGCCACACACGCGGCTGAGAGCGAAAACCATGCGGCCTTGTTTCTTGCTGGGCATCCTGTGGCGGTAGGGCAGCACGCCAGGAAGATGCCGCAAGATCAAAGGGCGAAGCTGCAAGAGTCCGGCACGCCATCACCATCGGAAGGGGTTCGTCTCTTTTCACGCATGGGATCGAGCCTGTGGAGCCAGGATGTTGACGAGAGTTCCCTTTTTGGAGGTGCAAAGCGCTTGACTGGTGTTTGGCAACGAGGCCAAGATGATGACAGTCAGAGGAATAAGCTTCAGAGGAATAAGCTGTTATCATCAAGGGGCACCGATGCAGTGCTGGAAAGCCGACACGTAGACGCGTTTGCTGTTGCATCAGCAGCAGCAAGTGTCAGCGCACTGAGTGCCTCATACGGTCACAGCAACAAGCTTTTGTCCGTGCTGGCACTGATCGAGCACAACGACATCTCACTGGCAGAATCTCCTCCGCCTGTTGCGGAGGCGTCACATGCCCGGCAGCCACCTGATCGTCCACGTTAAGGCTCGTGCGAAGCAACTGTCAGCAACTGCCAACGGGTCAGACTTGACGAGAAGGGTGAAGAAATGGAATAAGAGTGAGGCAGGGACAAAGGACGTTTCTGCGTACGTATTTAAAGAAAGAGGGAGAACTGAAATGAAAAAAAGAAAGCATTCTTTGTTCTCTCGTCGTCCTATTTGTTCTCGTGCATGGATGCCTCCTCGTTGCTCTCTGCAGAACCTTCCGCCTTTTCATGCGTATGCTCTGTTTCGTAAGAGCATGCTCCACCTAGCAAAGAAATCAAGGCTCTCATTTCGTCGGAACATTTTGACAAGTCGCCTTGAGAAATCTCAAGGGCACTGCCGAGCTCCCCACTTGCCACAAGGCACTGCATCAGTTCATCCAGGAAAGACGCATTGCCGGCGCCATACAATGATACGAGCTTCTTGGCCCTACCATACTCTTCCTCTTCAATCAGCGCTCTGAATACATTCCTCAGACAATCGTCTGTGATCGCAGCAGAACTGGGCCCAATGCTGAATACGAGTCTTTGCGTCAGGCCCGCGCACAGCAGCGAGCATGCCCATTGTCTCAACAACTTTTGCCTGTCAAGCCACGTGGTGAGCCTGGCATTTGTGCAAGAGAAATAGTGCACCTTTCAAGGAGTTTCAAGGCGTTGTCCGTATTTCCCTGAGCGGCAAAGCATTGAATTACGGCGATGTTCATCGCGAGCGTGGTGTCAAAGCCACACTCTTTTGCGTCGCTCAATACCACCTCACATTTATCCATGTCCTGCCACAACAAATTTTAGCGAAGCAGCAGCGCCAAAGCGCAGCGCAAGGCTTGGGTTTCGTAAGACTGAAAGACACCTTCATTGAACCAGCCGCCGACGCCACCATGTCCAGAATCTCCATGCCAAGGCTGTGCGCATTGAATCCGCGCACGCGAAGATGGTCGTAAATAACCATTATCTCCTCCGCAGCTGCCTTGGAGCGAGTCTGGCGAGAATGACATGCAATCATTGCGTTGCTTCCAACCAACACAAGACAAGATCACAAAACAAAATCAGACCATGTGGAGTGCTTCAATGATGCGGACGTCAATACAAAGAAGCGCTGATGAATCAGCCTCTACCGCAGCCGCTTGGCGCCATCTCAAGATCTTCTCTACAGCCTTTGCGCTGCAGGGCCCGTCTACTTGAGATAGAGTGCCCGAATGCAGGAGATTCGTCATCTGCGCACACACAAACCGCGTGCTCTATCACTGAAAACAGCTGGCGATCCAGCATCGACCAAAGGTGAAAAGAACCTGCGTCTTGAGGGCTCGCTCGAATGTCACGTTTTTGATTGCCATTCCAGACGAATCTAGTATGTCCAATGCCTCTTCATGCAGCGATTTGTGGCAGAATCCTGCGATGAGGTCATCCACCAACTCCTGCGGAATTAAGCCACGGTGATCTCAAAGGTTACGTGCGTGAAATGTGTCCACAGCAGCCTTGTTTCAGCGGCACGTGGCAGTGCCCTAAAAGACAGTAGGAAAACTTTGCCACCTGCGCGCATGCTTTGCCATGCAGCTCTATCATCCTGAGCCAGCTGTCTCCTGCCGTTTCCATCCTGCTCACCACCGTCACACCGAGTCCTTCATCCATGCAAGCTCCAGATTGTCCATGGGCAACATTAAAGTGCATGCAAAGCACACCTCCCTTTCTGGATTCTGGTGAAAATGAAATGAGCGAGGGCCTCCAGATTTTGTGGTACTGGAGGGTCGGGCTCGTCGTCGTCTTGCTCTTCAGGTGCCGCTGGGATCGGACGCATGAGGATGGAAGCGTGAGCACAAGATGACAGTGTGTTGTGTAATGAGTTAGAGGTCAGTTTGCGAAGCAGGGACGAGAGAGCAAGTGGCAAGGAAGCAAGAAAATCAACCGTCATCTGAGATCCTTTGCAGAGTCTTGAGCCGCACCAAAGCCACCTTTGCCCGCCCACTGACCGTCATGGCCAACTCCTCGGTCTTCGCAACGATCAAGTCGGCTGATTTGACGTCCTTGGCGCGCAGGAGGAGACACAATGCCGCCTCATACACAATCTGTGAAGATTTTTGTAAGCGTGTGCGTTGACACGTGCCCGCGCACACACGATTTGCAGTTGTCTCTGAAGAATAAATTAAACCTCGCTGTGGAGCGAGGCGACCTCCGCAAGGTGAAGAAGCTTCAAGAGGGGGGCTGCCTCCAAATGCCCGCCCGCCCGCTCAACGATTTTCCCCATCAACTCCTCGACGTTTTCTCGCGTGAGCCTGCCGTTCTCGATTAGCGCCTCCCAGCGGTTGACTGCGTTGAGGGTCGAAGTGTTGAAGGCAAGTGAAGACGCGATGATCTCGAGTTCCGCTTCGATTGTTGTCTCGAGCATCGCATCCAAAGCCATCTGCGCGGTCCTCACGTTGCCTGTGGGAAATGAGAGAGATCAAGGAAGGGAGAGAAGCGCTGACGTAGATACTAGTGAAGCAAAGGGAAATAGCAAAAAGCACGTGGGTACGCCTCTGATGATGATCTGGTTTATCATGCGCCCTGTACCTCCAAGAGAACATTGCTGATGCAGGTACCAACGCAGGGCGTGCCGCTCATCTGCTTCTCTTGTATACAGAATAGTGAGGGAGTAAGCACCTGAACTTGATTCAGCACTGATCCAAAGGGACCACATCTTCACAGCCTTGGGCTCAGAGAGGGAGAGGTTTGTGATCTCCAAAAGCCGTTCGCCTGGGCGTGGAGGGTGAAGGGTAAGGAAAAAAGCTTAACCCAAAAGACATTTCGCCGGGCTGGAGTGGTTGAGGACGGGAATGGTTTCATACTTGAACTTTGTTTAGTACCTGAGACAGGTGGCTGCTTGAGACGAATGCACACTTGGAGGTAGGTCTCCATGAAATCAACACGCGTGTGCTGATTTGTGCCAACGATAGATCAAAAACACGACAAGCGGTAGCAGCATGAGCAGGAGCCGGAGGAGGAGGAACAGACGAGTGGCTACCGAGTGCATGAATTTCTCCACCTCACTGCTTTGAAAGAGTGCTCTGAAAAGCTCGGTAGCGTGGTCAAGATACGACAGACTTGCCATGGTCTTGGCAGCCTCTAGCACATCATCTATCGCAAAAATGCGCTCTGCGGCTCCGTCCACGATTGATTGCTTCAGTTCAGGGAGCAGAAAGCTGAGCGTGTAGATAAGTCCGTCAGTCTTCCCTATAAGAGCTGTTGCTGAGCCTAGCACAAAAAACGACGCGCCCGTGGATAAGAAAGACCTGAAAAATTGAGAGCTTCCACGAGGAATACACGCGCGGATTGTCTCAATCGTCTTTTCCGAAGGCTTCAACCCCGATTGCTGCATCGCCTGGTACATGGTGATGACCTGATTGGCGAGTGTGAGTGAAGGCATGCGATCATGCGCATGTGTTTTTTCTTCATCTTCAAAGCATTTTTTTCATATTTATAGACATTTTTTGTAACTACCTATAGATCCAATGCAGCAAAGATTATGTACCAACCTCATCTATGCGATTTTCAAAGAGTGCCGCCTCCATCACGCGGTCGACAGCCTGCATTTCCTGGTCATACCGCTGCTTGGCTCCATCAGCTTTGCGGACTTCAGCAGCTGACAAGACGAGCCGAGCCCGCTTCTGGCCCTCACCCTCGCATGGCCCCTCCTGGGTCTCCACAGGATCCATAAAGTCGGGCTGCCGCATAGAAGCGTCTGTGACTCTCGCTTGGCTGTTCGCCTCGTCGTGCAGACGCTTGCGATCGGTGACGGGAGTCTCTAGGGCGAACGTCACAGCTTGAGCCTGCACCTCAAATGGGAGTGGGCAGTGTTCTTTCAGGGAGAGATATTATCTATTGAACTGAGTACCAATAAATAATCTCTGTCCCAGTAGACCTAGGTTTTGTACTGTATGAGCGCATGAAACACTCGTCATCATCTTATAATAACTACTCGCCAAAAAAGGTCAGGCTGTCAAGGCTGCAAGTTGCAAATGTGAATGCAACACCTGGGGTGCAGAAAGAGCCTGCATCTTTTCTGGGCTCGTCTTGTGAACCAGAAATTCGACTGAAGGCAGATCAAGCAGATGCACAACTTCTCCGCCAGGTGGCATCGGTGCTTGATCCTCACCCGCTTGGATGTCGACTCGCGTCGGCTCACAAGCCTCAGGTGGTGACGTGTCGTGGTCGGCCGGACACGGACTCTGACTCATGGTGAGCTGCAGCGCGGTGCTTGAAGTGTCTGAACTGCCTTTGCCTTGTCCCGGCGTTGCCACGAGCTCGGCATCTTGGTCCTCTGGCGTCGCGTCCACCTCCATTTCGACTGAAGGCAGCTGATCTTTTAGCTGCTCAACCTCTTGCATCTCAATCTGCAGCGGTGCTTGATAATCGCCGGCTTGGAAGTCGACTCGCGGCGTCTCGCACTCCTCGGGCGGTGACGTGTCGTGATCGGCCGGGTTCGTAACAAGCTGCAGCGCAGTGCTGGAAGGTTCTGGACTACCTTTGCCTTGTCCCGGCGCTGCCCCGAGCTCGGCATCTTGGTCCTCTGGCGTCTCGTCCACCTCCATTTCCATGGACGGCAGCTCTTTCGGTTGCTCAGCGCCTCCGCGACCGTGACATGGAAGCGCTCCTTGGTCCTCGCCATCGTGGATGTCGACATCTCGATGCGGCTCCGGGCTCTGCATTGTCAGTTGGAGCGCCTTAAGTGCCGATCTGTGCATCTTTTCAAACTTCGTTTGTCTTGAGGGAATTTCGGTTTTGATGGGGGTCCGATTCTTTCATGGGGGTGCGGGAGGAGGAAGTATAAACTCGGTCAAACGAAGCAAATTTTACTACCAAAATTACTGTAAAATTTGCTTCGTTTGACCGGAGTTTATACTTCCCTCCTCCGTCATTTTCTTTGTCCAAGACCACAAAAAGTTTCCTGCGGCTTGGACCTTAATTGGTGACTTTTCCTGGCGGCTTGACCTTAATTGGTGGCTTTTCGCGTGACGAGACTCAGAACCGCGGGAGGCGCGGCGACCCTCGGGGCTGCGGTATGCGGACACAGCGCAGAATTCTGGGCGCGTGCTGCTTGCGACCAGCGCAGGCAGAGTGGCAAGCCTTGGCGGCGGTTGACTAGAGCACTGGAAGCGTGCCGTGGTTTGCATGGTGACATGGTGGCGCTGACATGCGCTGCCTTCGGATCTGTCAGGTCCTACCGGACGTCAAAGCCCAGCTTTGGCGGTTCACGGTGCAGGGATGGCGGCTCATCCGCATAGGCGGTTTGGCACTCTCCGTGGCAAAATGCATGTGTTCCCCGGTGGGAGGATGGCAACATGGGGCGTTGCCGCCGCGTGCGCTGCGCTCCTGCTCGTCTCACTCAAGGGAATGGAGGCCACAGAGGTGGGGAATATGCACTCGATATCGCCTGCACATGCACTGCGACTCTATGATGCATTGTGGCCCCTTTGACGCTGCGCTCCAGCAGCAGCCGCGAGTCCAGGATGTCAGCCTGAGTGCGCGATCAGAGTGCGCGTTCGCTCACGTGCCTATGGAACGTTGTCGTGGTGTGCAGGAGAATTCATCTTTGTCTCTGGAGTCTGGTGGCGACGAACACATGCCAAAAGCCTTCCAGTGGCAGCATGTCAGTGGGCCCGCACGATCGCTGCTGTGGGCAGGGATCACCGACGCAGATCAGTCGCCCACTCTTCCCACGCACATGGCACTGCAAGAGGAAAAGCTCAAGGCGCGCCTGAAGAGTATGGACACAGTTTTAACATCCAGTTCGGCTAAGGAGGATGCCATTGATTTGGCAGAGCACAAGCTTCAGGAATACATCACGGACCAGCTCAAAGCTCTGTCACAGGACGTGCACAAAGTAAACATTCAGGATACCGACAGCATAGACAACGTGGAACCCACTGTTGGCGCTCCTGGACCGCCGGGTTATCATGGCTCAAACGGTCGTGAGGGCTTGACAGGTCTCACCGGCCCAACTGGCAGCAAGGGCCGCCCAGGTCCACAAGGAGTAGCAGGAAAAATGGGCAAAACAGGTGTGTTGGGTGACCAAGGGCCCATTGGGCCTGAGGGCCAGGCCGGATTTGCAGGTCCGTTTCCACAACGTTTCCACAAGTGACAATCTGCGCATGCTTTGCTATGACCTTCTTGCTCAAAGGCTGCGGGGTGTCTGTCTCTAGCATGGATCTCACTGCCGGACAGCCTTGCTCAAGGCGACTGCGTGTTTGGAGTAGATCTGATGCGTGGTGATATGAGCAGGAATTGCTGGTCCTGCGGGCGTTGACGGACACAAGGGCGTGGAGGGGCCCGATGGATTTGCCGGCAGCTGGACTGCAGGCAAGTACATGTGTCCTGGAGCTGGCACGGAGACCATGAGGATGGTTGACTGTGATGCCTCTGGATGCCGGTTGGAGGTCAAGTTCGAGGACGAGTGGGGTTCTGTGTGCAGCCGCGGCTTTGCTGAAATCACGGGTGAGCAAGTATGTAAGATGCTGGGGTTCCACCGAGGGGGAACGGCCATTCTGAACAAGGGTGGGGGTCGCGACATGGTGTGGCTGGCCAACGTCAAGTGCCGGGGCAATGAAGGCGACATCGGCGATTGCCAGCACAGCGTATGGGGGGCCAATGACTGCGCACATGGAGAGGACGTGGGCATCTGCTGCTGGGGAAGAGACACTGCTGCGAAGGGTGTGCGAGTTAGCCCGAGCTTCTTCCCTCGCTGCCCGTCTGCTGAGTCCCCAGAGCCTGAGGAGGACGATGAGGACGAAGAAGAGGACGAAGAAAACGACGCAAGCAAGGCCCCCAAGCCTGTCCAAAATCAAATGCGCTTGACTGACTGCTCGAGGTTCGCCTGTCGCTTAGAGGTGCTGCACGAAGAGAAGTGGGGCACTGTGTGTGAGAAGGGCTTCACAGATGGTGCTGCCGAGATGGTTTGTCAGGCTCTAGGCTTCGCCGACGGTGGTACTAGCAAAGTAGCCTGCGCTTACCAGACCAAGTACGGCAACTGCGAAGAAAACAAGATTGGCCAAGGGCCCATTTGGCTGTCACACGTCAACTGCTTTGGATTTGAGCGCGATCTCGACGGATGCTCGCACTTGCCTTGGGGGGTTGCTCCGTGCTTTCACTCGGAGGACATAGGCGTGTGCTGCAAAGGCCTGCGCTCACCCACCGGCCCCCCAACGTACAAGGTGCCCAAGGCTGGAGTAATCTCATGGGGTAATCTCGGAAGCGCAAAGGGACTTGAGGCCCCACCCGGTGGCGGTCCCCCTCTGTATGCCCCCTGGGGACAAGGCAGATTCCACCCGGTGAATGGATATCACTTCAGCAACGGACAAGGCCTCGCAGCTGATCAAGGCGAAGGCGTTGACCCGTACAGCTACACCATTTACATGCATGTTCGTTTCGGGCAAGTCAACAGGTTTGTGTAAAAGCACTTTCAACTGCTGACCAGTTGCACTGTAAAACCGTGTCTGGGTGAATTTCTGTTATGACGTTGATGCAACTGTTATGACGTTGATGCAACTGTGTCTACAGCTGGAGGAAGTTGATTTCTTCGCGCGGCTGGGGCTACAACGGGCTGTATTTGAACGACTACCTTCAGATCTCGCCTGACGCTGACATCCAGTGCTACGAGCCCATAATCCCCAAGTTGTGGTACCGCATTCTGCTGTCCCGCGACAAGGCTGGCATCGTCCGGCTGTACCTCAACGGTTACCTGTGAGTGCCCCGCTGGCAAATCAAATTACCGAACAGTGAATTGTCCTATACTGCTATGGAAAGGGGTGTTCCTGAACATTACTTACGCCCTCGAGCGCATGTAGTGACTATTGATTGCCTGCATTTGTTTCGAAAAATTGACGTTGAGCGTGATGTAGGTGTGCTGCGGGCAAACCCGAAGAATCCAACGGCTATCAGCTGAACCCGCATTCGATCTTCTTCTTCCATGGAGATGGCCAGAAGAAGCAGGCTGACGGAGATGTCAAG
>Ga0315905_10007505_pt1 | contig 11039 bp, 4 predicted proteins | sample LakEriMetagenome_5_FD_203522 | JGI IMG/M metagenome (GOLD analysis project Ga0315905, IMG submission 203522) | Freshwater fungal communities from buoy surface, Lake Erie, Ohio, United States - Buoy 4 MA121 | ecosystem: Environmental > Aquatic > Freshwater > Lake | place: USA: Lake Erie, Ohio... | reverse complement strand
ACCCCCCACTTCCCCCACCATGGCCCCAAGTCCGCCATGAAATCCCCCTCCCCTTTCCTCCTGGTCGTGCTCGCGACCTCTTTTGCGTCCCCCCTCCTCACCCACCGCGCCGTCGCCCTCGAGGCCGCCGCCGTCATCAACGAAATTCAATACCACCCCGCTGCTCCCACCGACCCGGAGTGGATCGAACTCCGCAACCGCCTCAGCATCGACGTCGACCTCACCGGCTGGCGTCTCACCGGCGGCGCTAACTTCACCTTCCCCACAGGCACCGTCCTCAAAGCCGGCGGCTTCCTCGTCCTCTCCAGCAACCCAGCCGCCCTCCAGTCCGCCTCCGGCATCACCGGGGTCCTCGGCCCATGGTCCGGCAACCTCAGCAACGCCGGCGAATCCCTCCGCCTCCGCGATCTCTCCGGCCGCCTCATGGACGAGGTCTCCTACAACGACTCAGGTTCATGGCCAGTCGGCCCCGACGGCTCCGGCAGCACTCTCTCCCGCCGCGACGGGCACCTCCCAGGCAATCAGCCCGCCGCATGGTCCGTCTCCCGCCAGTCCGGCGGCACCCCAGCCTCAGCCAACGACGCCCCGCGCTTCGCCCCACCAGTCAATCTCTTCCCGCTCGCCTCCCCATGGCGCTACCTCGACAATAGCCCCGGCCTCCCTCAAGGCTGGCAATCCTTCGAATCTTCCCCAGGCACCGACGGCTGGCTCGAAGGCCCAGGCCTCCTCGGCTTCTCCGACGCCTCCTTCACCACTCCCATCGCCACCCCCCTAACCAGCCCAGGCTCCCACCCCACCGGCACCTACTACTTCCAGAAATCCTTCACCATCACCGGCGACCCCGCAGCCTCCCAGTTCTCTCTCGAACTCCTCGCCGACGACGGCGCCGTCATCTACGTCAATGGCACGGAAATCGGCCGCCCCGGCATGCCCGCCGCCGCCATCTCCGCCACCACCGCCGCCTCCTCGGAAACCGGCAACGCCGAACCCCGCTCCCTCACCATCCCTTCCTCCGTCCTCCGCACCGGCCCTAACACCATCAGCGCCGAAGTCCACCAGGCAGGCCGCCTCATCGTCCCCTCCGCAGCCACCACCGGCCTCACGCTCGTCCAGACCGGGGGCACCATCATGGCCACCAACTTCTCGCGCCGCGCCGGAGCCACCGCCTTCGCTAAAGACGTCATCCCCGCCGCACCCACCCACTCCATCGCCGGTCTCAACAACGGCACCTACGGCAATGCCTCCTCATGGATCGGCAATTCCCTCAACTCCTTCTGCGGCATCAGCTTCGGCGCCACCCCAGTCACCCTCGGCAGCGTCGCATGGGGCCGCGACAACACCGGCCAGTTCACCGACCGCTGCGCCGGCACCTACACGCTCGAATACACCACCGTCCCCAACCCCAACGCTTCCACCACCGCATGGACCACCATCGGCTCGGTCACCTACCCCTCCAACACCTCCGCCTTCTCCATCCGCCGCGTTTATAACTTCCCTCCAGTCGAAGCCACCGGCATCCGCCTCCGCTGCCCAGGCAACAGCTTCACCGACGGCAGCTGCATCGACGAACTCGAAGCCGGCCCAACCATCGCCCCGCCCCCGCCCGTCTTCAAACTCATGAACACCGGCGGCACCATGGCCTCCCCAGCTAACATGGCCCTCACCGCCACAGCCTTCGCCAGAGACGTCATCGGCAACGGCTCATTCGCCCCCACCCACACCATCCGCGGCCTCAATGACGGGCTCTACGGCAACCCTAACTCATGGATCGGCAACTCCGCCAACTCCTTCGCCGGCATCTCCTTCCCTTCCCTCCGCCCCATCACCCGCATCGCCTTCGGCCGCGACAACACCGGCAGCTTCGCAGATCGCGCCGAGGGCCTCTACACCATCCAGTTCACCACCACCCTCAACCCCACCGCCGCCACCCCGAACACGGCATGGACCACCATCGGCACGATCATCGTCGACGCCTCCCTCGGCTCACCCGCACTCCGCCACCTCATCGAGTTCCCCACCGTCTCCGCCTCAGGCATCCGCATCATCACCCCAGGCAATGGCGTCGGCTCCGGTGCCTGCATCGACGAACTCGAAATCTACGGCCCCCAAACCCCGGACGTCGTCTGGGGCGCTTCCCTCGACTCCCGCTTCATCATCCAGCCACCCGCCGCCTCCACCCTCCGCATCTCCGAAATCTCCGGGGCTTCCGACTCCATCTGGAAATCCGAACTCACCAACACCGGCGCCTCACCCATCGATACCTCCGGCTGGATCCTCGCCGACAGCAACGCCCCTCTAACAGGCTTCTCCCTCCCTGCCCTCTCCCTCGCCCCTGGCGAATCCCTCGTCCTCGACCAGTCCCAACTCGGCTTCCGCCCAGCCCTCGGCAACCACCTCTTCCTCTTCCCAACAGACCGCTCGGGCCTCGCCGACGCAGTCACCATCCGCTCCTCCACCAGAGCCCGCGACCCCCTCGGCCGCATGCTCACCCCTTCCACTCCTTCCTTCGGGGCACCTAACACGTTCTCGCTCTCCGACGCCGTCGTCATCTCCGAGATCATGTACAACTTCCCAGGCTCCAGCGAGGAATGGATCGAACTCCTCAACCGCTCCGCCGCCCCAGTCGACCTCTCCGGCTGGCAACTCGACGACGCCGTCTCCTTCTCTTTCCCACCATCCACCATCCTCCAACCCGGTGCCCGCCTCGTCGTCGCCCGCGACGCCGCCGCCCTCACCGCCAAATGGCCCGGCATCTCCATCCTCGGCAACTTCTCCGGCAATCTCAGCAACAGCGGCGAACGCATCCTCCTCAAAGACGCCGCCGGAAACCCCGCCGACGAGGTCTCCTACGCCACCGGCGGCCAATGGCCCTCCCTCGCAGACGGCGGCGGCTCCACCCTCGAACTCCTCGACCCCGACGCCGACAACAACCACCCCTCCGCATGGACCGCCAGCGACGAATCCTCCCGCAGCTCCATGCAGTCGTTCTCCTACCGCATGCCCTCCCTCCAGCAGGTCGGCCCCTCTTTCTGGAACGAACTCCGCCTCGGCCTCCTCGACGCCGGTGTCTGTCTCATCGATGACCTCCGCGTCACCCGCGACCCCGACGGCGCTGCCCAGGAACTCGCACGCAACAGCTCCTTCGACTCCACCGCATCATGGCGTCTCCTCGGCAACCACGCCGGCAGCTCCATCATCTCCGACGGCCCCAACGGCAATGTCCTCCGCCTCGCCGCCACCGGACCCGCTGAAACCAATCACAACCACGCCGAATCCACCTTCGTCGACAACACCGCCCTCGTCAACGCCCAGACCTATCAAATCTCCTTCCGCGCCCGCTGGATCAGCGGCTGCCCTAAACTCAGCATCCGCGGCTACTACTCACGCCTCGCAAAAATCATCGACCTCCCCATCCCCTCACAACTCGGCTCCCCAGGCGCTGCCAACCCCAAAGCCGCCATCGCAGGCCCTGCCCTCTCCAATCTCCGCCACGAACCTGTCCTCCCTGCCCCTGGCCAGTCCGCCACCATCCGTGTCGACGCCGCCGACCCCCGCGGCATCGCCAGCCTCACTCTCCACTACCGCACCGACGCCGCCTTCACCGAGGTCCCCATGTCCCTCTCCGGCTCCTCATGGTCCGCCTCCATCCCTCCCCAACCCGCAGGCACCATCGTCCAGTTCCACGTCTCCGCACGCAATCTCGCCAACGGAACCTCCTTCCTCCCAGCCGCAGGCCCAGCCTCACGCGCCCTCTTCCTCACCGACGACGGTCAGCGCGCCACCACCAACGCCCGCGAATTCCGAGTCCTCATGCAGGCGGCCGACTCCACCGCCATGCTCTCTCCCCTCAATCTCCTCAGCAACTCCACCACCGGTGCCACTCTCGTCGTCGGCGGCTCCGATGTCTTCTACAACGTCGGCATCCGTCTCCAGGGCAGCGCCGCAGGCCGCTCCCGCGACGGCACAGACTACCAGGGCTTCAACATCGACCTCAACCCCGACCAACCCTACCTCGGCATCTACGAAAGCATCGGCTTCGACCGCTCCGGACGCGCCCCAGCCAACCGCCGCCCTGACGAAATCTACGCCAAACACCTCTTCCACCGCGCCGGTCTCCCCTGCACCCGCGACGACCTCGCACACCTCGTCGGACCCACCGCCACCTACTCCGGTACCTGCATCCTCCAACTCAACGGCTACAACGCCGCCTTCGCACGCGACCAGTTCGACACCGAAGGCTCCGTCTTCAACTTCGACGGCACCTACGAACCCACCACCACCACCGACGGCAATCCCGAAAGCTTCAAAAACCCCACTCCCTTCACCCACCATCAGACCGATCTCACCGACCTCGGCCCGGACAAGGAACACTACCGCGGCTTCTACGACATCCGCGTCGGCAAGGAACGCGACGACTACTCACAGCTCATCGGCATCTGTCAGTCGATGTCCCTCAACGGCGCAGCCTTCGAATCAGAAACCAACCGCCGCATCGACACCGACCAGTGGATGCGCACCACCGCCCTCGCCAATCTCCTCGGCGTCGACGACTCATGGTTCACCGGCGGCTTCCCCCACAACGCACGCTTCTTCGTCCCCACCACGGGCAAAGCCATCCTCCTCCCATGGGACATGGACTTCCTCCTGAATAAGGGCACCACCGCCGCTCTCAATCTCACCAATAACAATCTCCGCAAACTCACGCTCCTCCCTGCCAACAACCGCGCCTACCTCGCCCACATCCGCGACCTCTGCCTCACCGCCCTCGACCCCGCCTACGTCCAGTCATGGCTCACCCACTACGGCAGCGTCACCAGCCATAACTACTCCGCCTCCGTCGACTGGCTCGCCGCCCGCCGCACCTTCGCCCTCTCCCAACTCCCCGCCTCCGTCCCGTTCGCCATCTCCACGAACGGCGGCACTGACTTCTCCGTCGCCGCCCACTCCACCACCCTCGCAGGCACCGGCTGGCTCGACATCGCCTCCATCCGCCGCCGCAACAGCGCCGTCCCCCTCGCCTTCCGCTGGACCGGCCACACCACATGGTCCGCCGACCTCCCGCTCGTCTCCGGCCCTAACGCCATCACCCTCGACGCCTTCAGCCGCGACGGCACACTCCTCGGCTCCGTCAGCCTCACCATCACCGACTCCCTCCCCGCACCGCTCGCCAGAGACTTCCTCCGCATCGCCGAAATCCACTACAACCCAGCCCAACCCGCCTCACCCGCAGAACTCGCCGCCGCCACCGACAACGACGAATTCGAATTCATCGAACTCCTCAACACCGGCACCGAATCCCTCGACCTCACAGGCGTCCAGTTCACCGACGGCATCCGCTTCGCCTTCAACCCTGACACCATCCTCCCCGCAGGCGCCCGGCTCACCATCGCCCGCAACCCCGCCGCCTTCTCCGCCCGCTACGGCCCAGCCACCACCCCAGCCGGCCCCTACGCCCCCGACAATCTCAGCAACGCCGGCGAAACCGTCACTCTCGTCGACGCCGCCGGCATGATCATCCAGTCCATCACCTACGACGACTCATGGGCCCCCGCCTCCGACGGTGCCGGCCACTCACTCGTCCTCCGCAACCCAGCCAACCCAGCCGCGCCCACTCCCGCCGCATGGGCCCTCGGCAGCATCAATGGCAGCCCCGGCATCCCCGGCGGCCCGCCCCTCACCGAATTCAATCTCTGGCGTCACTCCCACTTCTCACCAGAAGCCCTCGCCAACCCGGCCATCAGCGGCCCCTCCGCAGACTCCTCCGGCGAAGGAATCCCCAATCTCCTCCGCTACGCCTCCGGTCTAACCCCATCAGACCCAGCCCCTCCCGCCTCGCCATCCATCATTACCGACGCCGCTGCGCTCCAATTCATCTTCCGCCAGCTCGCCTCCGCCACCGATCTCATCTACTCGGTCCAATCCTCCAGCGACCTCTCCTCATGGGCTCCCGTCCCCGGCACCCCCACCACTCGCTCGAATCTCGGCAACGGCACCATCGAATCCGCCCTCCCTCTCCCTAACACCACATCCCCACAGCTCTTCCGGCTCTCGGTTCAGCTGCGCCCATGATCGCTCGCCTCCTCCTCGCCCTCACCCTCACCTTCACTCTCCACGCCGCCGCAGCCCCCGGGCTCTCAGGCAAGGTCCTCGCAGGCTACCAAGGCTGGTTCCGAACCCCCTCAGACGGAACCAGCTCAGGCTGGCAGCACTACTCTCCATCCACCACCTTCACCCCGGATCACTGCCACATCGATCTCTGGCCCGATGTCCGCGAACTGCCACCCGCAGCTCGCGTCGCCACTCCATTCCGCCACCCGGACGGCGCCCAAGCAGAGGTCTTCTCCTCCACCACCCCTGCCGTCATCCAACTCCACTTCCAATGGATGCGCGACTACGGCATCGACGGCATCTTCCTCCAGCGTTTCGCCAGCACCACCCACTCCGAACACCTCCGCAATCCCCAGGACGCCATCCTCAACGAGGTCCGCTCCGCCTCCGCCGCCACCGGCCGCTCATGGACGCTCATGTACGACCTCTCCGGCCTCACCAAAGACGCCGCCGCCACCGTCATCAGCGACTGGAAACACCTCGATCAGCAATTCCACCTCACCAACTCCTCCAAAAACCCGGCTCTCCTCCGCCACCTCGACAAACCTCTCGTCGCTCTCTGGGGCTGCGGCTTCAACGACCGCCCCCCCATGCTCGATCAATGGCGGCAACTCATCGACTTCTTCAAAAACCACGCCCGCTGCTCCGTCATGCTAGGCGTCCCTGCCTACTGGCGCACACTCGACCGCGACACCATCGCCGATCCGGAATTCCTCACCATCGCCGCCTCCGCAGACGTCATCAGCCCATGGAATGTCGGCCGCTTCAACTCCCCGGATGCCGCCGCTCGCCACGCCTCCACCACCACTAAAGCCGACATCGCATGGTGCCGCGCCCGCAACATCTCCTTCCTCCCAGTCGCCTTCCCTGGCTTCAGCTGGCACAATCTCTCCGCCTCCAGAAACCGCTCCCAACCCCTCAACGCCATCCCCAGACTCGCCGGCCGCTTCCTCTGGGAACAATTCCGCTCCTACCGAAACGCCGGCGCAGACGCCGTCTACGTCGCCATGTTCGACGAACTCGACGAAGGCACCGCCATCATGAAAATCCGCCAGGACCCTCCCGCAACTCCCGCTCAGTTCGTCGCGGAACCAGATGTCCCCAGCGATCACTACCTCTGGCTCACAGGCAAGGCCGCCCACCTCTTCCAAAACCCTCCCGCCCCCTCCCCCATGCCCTCCAGATCACCCTGACCCACACCTCACCCCTCCCCTTGCCCTCACCCTCACCCCGCTGATCGTCCCCACCATGCAGGCCATCTCCGCCGCCGCCGTCCAGGACGCATGGCACGATCTCTACAACTCCTCCGACGATCACGCCGAAACCCTCGTCGACGAATTCATCCGCGAACAACCTCACCTCGCAGACCTCCTCGCCCGCGCCGAATCCTCCATCAGCACCGTCGACGACCGCGGCTTCCTCCTCCTCTACGGCACATGGGCATGGCTCGCCTTCCGCCGCGCCGGCCGCAGCAACCACCCCATCCCAGCCTCCGCCGTCGCCGCAGCCCTCGCCAGCAATCAACTCGACGCCGCATGGCTCCAGAACTCCTCCGACAAATCCCTCCTCGACTCCGCTCGCCACTTCACCCGCGGCTACCGCCAATGGCCCCTCTTCAGCGCTCTCATCCACGACATCATGCAGGGTGAACTCGAACGCGAACAATCCGCCGACGACATCACCGGCATCCTCCTCCTCCACGCCAAAACCATCGTCGACGCCCTCGACGCCTGACCCGCTAAACCCCGCCGAACCACCAGAACCCTAACCTTCCATCACCCCCGCCCGCTCCAGCCACCCCCGGCACTCCTCCGCCGTCTCCATCCCCAGCAGCGCCTCACCAAACGCCAGCAACCGCTCTTCATCAAGCCCGCCCACCAGCGGCACCAGCACCCCCGCATCCCCCGGAAACTTCCGCCCCACCTGCCGCGACGCAATCTGCACCAACCCCTCCTGCCGACCCTCCTGCCGACCCTCCTGCCGCCCATGGATGCGTCCGATCTGGATGAATGGATTCACGAGTTTTGGCATAGCGGCAAGTTCGGGTTCGTTGCTGATCACCCTATCTATTCCCGGCAATCCCGCAACGGAAGATCATAACACGCAGCACCTCTCCCCGAAGACCTCGCCTCGGGCCAAGTCAACGATCCCACCCCATTCCAGTTCACTTCAAAATCTCATCTCTGCGCCCGCCCGCTCCAGCCACCCCCGGCACTCCTCCGCCGTCTCCATCCCCAACAGCGCCTCGCCAAACGCCAGCAACCGCTCCTCATCAAGCCCGCCCAACAGCGGCACCAGCACCCCCGCATCCTTCGGAAACTTCCGCCCCACCTGCCGCGACGCAATCTGCACCAACCCCTCCTGCCGACCCTCCTGCCGCCCATGGATGCGTCCGATCTGGATGAATGGATTCACGAGTTTTGGCATAGCGGCAAGTTCGGGTTCGTTGCTGATCATCCTATCCATGGTTGCCTCAATCTGCAAGGCCTGCGATTCCTCCAGCGGAACATAGTGCTGGATAAACTCCATCACCGCATCGGTGTCTTCCACCGAAAGCCGCTGCCGCACCGACTCCGCAAGGGTCTCCACAATCGCGCACACCTGCTCCTCCGGCGTCAGCTTCATCAGCGACGTCATCGCCAGCGCCGCCACATTCCGGCTCCGCAGAAAGGGCCCAGGATCCATGCCACTGAACTGCACGACCGGACACCGGAACCGGACACTCGCAAGCTCGCCAAAATCCCAGTGCAGTTCATTCCGCACCGCCACCGCCGGCTTCGCATACGTCAGCAGCACCACCGGTAGCACTTTCATTCCATATCGAATGCAGTCCCGCATCGCATACTCCACCGCCCGCTCAATCATCGCCCCCTCCGCCCGGCTCTGACTCTCAATGTGCACCAGAAACCCAACCTCGCCATCCCGCTGCCGCAACCGGATCAGCAGATCCCCGGACCGGCGCGGCCGATGCTTCGATCCCGGATGCTCCTTGTCCAGATACTCGATCTCCTCAAGGCTCGCAAATCCCTCCAGACCAGGAAGAAACGCCCGACAGAACTCCCGAAACAGTCGCGGCTGCTGCAGCAGTTTCTTGATCAGATCGTCATGACCGGGCACTCCCGAACCAGGGCTCATGCCTCACCAATCCCTGTTTTCCCGAAATTCCGCAACCCCGCATTTTCAACTTCCCCGCATCTACTCCTCCCGCCGCTGCAGCTGCACCATCCCCAGCAACTCCTCATCACTCATCGCCAGCAGCATCCCCGCCGACCCATCCCGGTCCTCCAGCACCTCCGTCGCCAGCCGCTTCTTGTCCCGAATCAGATAGTCAATCCGCTCCTCCAGCGTCCCTTCGCAGATGAACTTGTGCACCATCACCGGCCTCGCCTGCCCAATCCGGTACGCCCGGTCCGTCGCCTGATCCTCCACCGCCGGATTCCACCAGCGGTCAAAATGAATCACATGCGACGCCGCCGTCAGCGTCAGCCCTGTCCCCCCGGCCTTCACACTGATCACAAAAAACGGCGGCCCCCCAGCCGCCTGAAACCGCTCCACCAGCTGCTGCCGCTGCACCACCGGCGTCCCTCCATGCAGCACCAGCCCAGGCATCCCCCACACCGTCTCAAGATGCGCCGCCAGCGGCCCCGTCATCTCCCGAAACTGCGTGAACACCAGCACTCTCTCCCCGCGCGACGCAATCTCCTGACAAATTTCCGCCAGCCTCCCGAACTTCCCGCTGTCCGCCGCATCATACACCGCATCCCCGCTGAACAGACTCGGATGATTGCAGATCTGCTTCAGCCGCAGCAGCGACCCTAGCACCACCCCCTGCCGCTGCACCGGATCGTCCGCCGCAGCCAGCTCCTTCGCCATCGCATTCACCGCCCTCTGATACAGTACTACCTGCCGCCGGCTCAGCAGACACCACGACGGCATTTCCGTCTTCGCCGGAAGCTCCGGCGCAATCCCCGGATCCGTCTTCATTCGCCTCAGAATGAACGGCTGCACCAGCCGCCGCAAAGGTGCCATGCCCTCCGGATGCTTCTCCAGTCGCTTCGTCAGCGCTCCAAAATCCGCCGCATTCCCCAGCAGCCCGGGATTCAGAAAATCAAACAGGCTCCACAAATCCGTCAGGCGGTTCTCCACCGGCGTCCCCGTCAGCGCCACCCGGCAACCCGCCAGCATCGTCTTCACCGCACGCGCCTGCGCCGTCCCAGGATTCTTCACCGCCTGCGCCTCATCCAGAATCACCGCATCCCATTCCACCCCGGCCAGCGCCTCAATCCTTGTCAGGACAGTGTACGTCGTGATCACCAGATCCCCGCTCCTCAACACCGCATGCGTCCCCGCATTGAACCGCCGCCACTCCGCACCCTCCATCGCTGACCGGTGCCCCACCACATACCCCAGCCCCGGCGCAAACTTCCGGATCTCCCGCGTCCAGTTTCCTAACAATGAAGCCGGCACCACCAGCAGCGACGGAAGCCGCGCCTTCCCTTCCGGCCACTCCGCCCGCCTCAGCAGCAGCCACGCAATCACCTGCAGGGTCTTCCCTAACCCCATATCGTCCGCCAGACACGCCCCCATCCCCGCAGCCGTCAATTGCCGCACCCACGCCGTCCCCGCCCGCTGATAACTCCGCAACTCCGCCAGCAAACCCGGCACCGCCGGCAACTCCTCTTTCCCCGCCTCCCTCAACCCCCGCAATCCCTCCAGCCGCGCCGCCAGCTCACCTCCCGCCACCGTCTCGCTCCACCCGCCTTCCTCCTCCGCAGGCAGGCTCGGCAACCCTCCACCCAGCCCGGACAGCATCCGCATCCCCACATGAAACGGAATCCCCCGCGCATTCGCCGCCGCCGCCATCTGCCACCGCTCCATCGCCTCCCGCAGCTTCCTCCGGTCCACTTCCACCCACTGCCCCTTCAGCGAAA
>Ga0315905_10007504_pt1 | contig 11039 bp, 4 predicted proteins | sample LakEriMetagenome_5_FD_203522 | JGI IMG/M metagenome (GOLD analysis project Ga0315905, IMG submission 203522) | Freshwater fungal communities from buoy surface, Lake Erie, Ohio, United States - Buoy 4 MA121 | ecosystem: Environmental > Aquatic > Freshwater > Lake | place: USA: Lake Erie, Ohio... | reverse complement strand
GAGTTGAGGTTTTGAAGATGGGTGGGCTGTGCGGCATTTACTGTGTGCTGTACATGCTGGCGGCGTGGGTGCTTTTTGCGGACAAGGAGCTTTGAAGCGATGAGTATTCCGCCCCGCCGCATCCTGCTTGCGCTGGCTATCATTGTGGCCGGTGGGGTGCTGCGGCTGCCATTCGAGCAGGCCCGCACGCGGGACCTTCAGGGGCGGGGCATTCTTGAGCCGCCGCTCAGTGCGTCGCTGCGGGATGAGTTGGGGCAGTCGTTTTTCATTGCGGTGCTGGGGGGATTCCGTTCGGTGGTGGCGAGTCTGGTGGAGTTGAAAACGATCCGGCCGTGGCAGGAGCGGCAGTGGGGGTTGGTGGATGAGTACTATGCGATCTGCAACAAGCTCCAGCCACGCGAGTGGCACTACTGGGACCTGAGGGCCTGGCATGCGGGATTCAATGCGGCGGACAATTACCAGTATGAGTCCGTGCGTTCGCCGGCGGTGAAGGCGATGAAGTCACGGCAGGCGTTTGTGAAGGCGATTGGGCTGATTGAGGAAGGGCTGAGGTACAATCCGAAGGTCTATCAGTTGTATGAGCGGCTTCGGTTGCTGCATACGAGCGAGCTGAATCCGGAGCCGGATTTTCTGGCGGCGTCGCGAGCGTGCGAGTTGGGTGCGGCGTGTCCCGGGGCACCGCCTTACCTGCGGCGATTTGCGGCGTATCATCTGGCTGATGTGCCTGGTCGCGAGCTTGAGGCATGGCGGCGGCTGATGGATCTGTACCGGAGTGAAGATCCGATGGACCGGTCGCCATCGGTCGGGCTGAGGCTGGCGGTGCTTGAGCCGATGGTGAGCAAACTGGATCCGTCGGCGATGCTGCCGCTGGAGATTGCGCCGCACGCGGTGAGGCTACGGGCGATCTGGAAGGCGAACCGTGAGAAGGCGCGGATGCAGCGCGTGCAGATTGGATCTCCCGTTCAGGGAGGGTACTGAGGTGCGGAGGGGTGGCGGCGGTGGCCGGATCAGGACACGAGGAAGGCTTCCCAGTCGCGGATGCCGTGGGTATTGCGGATGAAGGCGGAAGCGGGGAGTTCGCGTGGCGGGGAAGGAGCGCGGAGGAGTTGCAGGCCTGCCTCGTCGGGAGTGCGGTCGCCTTTGCGTTGGTTAATGCGTTTGCAGGCGAGGACGCAGTTTTCCCATGAGGAGGCGCCGCCGCGGCTGCGCGGGATGACGTGATCGATGTTGCCTTCGCCTGGCTGGAGACGGCGGCCGGTGTACTGGCAGACGCCGCCGTCGCGTTCCCAGAGACCGCGGAGCGAGAAGCTGAGGCGGCGGCGGGGCATTCTGGCGAAGCGTGCGAGGACGAGGACGGTGGGAGCGCGGACGGCACCGCGGACCGTCCGGACCGGGAGGTCGTGTTCCCTGACTGGGAGGGTCAGCCATTCGGTCCATTTTACTGGGCGCATGCCTTCGTCGCTGATGTCGAGACCGCTGGCTGAGCCTGCGGCCATCATCCCGAATGCTTCGGCGGGTGATTTGACGTCAATGGCCTGCCAATGCCGGTTGAGCACCAGCACAGTGGGACGGCTGAGAATATCGCTCATGGTTGCTCGGGAGTTCTTGATGACGCGGCGACTGCGGGTGTCCTGAAGGGAACATCCGGAGCGGGTCGAACTGGCCCGCTCACGCGCGCGCCGGACCTAAACGCACATCTTTTCTCCCGGCAACCGCGGGATGAGAGGGAATGTTTCTCAGGGATTGGTGAGTTGGTGGATGGTGCCGTGGAGGACGCGTTCGGTGTCCTTGCCATCGGCGCCGCGGAGACGGCAGGTGACGGAGACGCCCATGGCTGGGCGCAGAGAGGGGACGGTGAGCGTCAGTGATTTTCCGTCGCGCAGGGTGGCGGCGGTGACTGGGAGGGTGGCTTCGCCGATGTGTTCGCTGCCGTAGTTGGCGGAGCGTTTGAGGTCCCATGCGCGGACTTCGTAGCGTGCGAGGTCAGCGGAGGAGGTGGCGTCGAGGGTGTCGCTGAAGTCGAGTTGGACGGAGCCTTTTGCGAAGTGGAGGCCGATGGGTTGGAGGGCTGGTTTGCCGGTCCAGCGGACGCGGTAGAAGCCGCCGGGCTGACTTTGATTGCCGGCCCATGCGAACATGCCGCAGGCGTAGAACTGGCCGTCGGTGGGGTGGAAGCGTCCGCGCATGACGCCTGTGGGGAACTGCGGCATGGGAAGGGCGCACATACCGCCCTGGGGTTGGCTGCCGACCTTTTCGAAGGGAACGGTGTAGATTTTTCCGTAGCCGTAGGAGAGGTTGAGGAGTGAACCGTTGAGGGGTCCCCATTTGGCGTCTTTGGGGACCCAGACGAGTTCCGAGGGGGAGCGGTCGAAGGCGTTGGTGATCCAGCAGAGCGGCTGCTGCATGGCGCTGTTGCTGCTGTCGGTGATGTTGTGATAGCCGAACATGTTGCCGTAGAATTCGTCGGGGCCGGTGCCGCGGACGAGATTGATGCGGTTTTTCGGGGTCCAGTGGCCTTCCTGATCGGTGACGAAGAACGTGCCGTCCGGATTGAGGCAGACGCCGTTGGCGGCGCGGAAGCCTGTGGCGAGAATGTCGGTGTGGGTGCCGTCGGCGCTGACGCGGAGGAGCGTGCCGTGATGGGCGACGACCTCCTTGAGTGCATGGCGTGCTGATTTGGCGTAGTAGAAGTTGCCTGCGGCATCTGATTGGAGACCCATGGCGAATTCATGGAAGTGCTCGGTGACCTGGTGGTCGGAGTTGAAGCATTCGATGAAGTCGGTTTCGCCATCGGCGTTGAGGTCGTGAAGTTTTGCGAGTTGATCGCGGCAGCAGACGAAGATGGAGCCGTTGATGATCTTGAGGCCGAGTGGCTGGAAGAGGCCGGAGGCGATGCGGCGCCATTTGAGTTCGCCGAGAGGTTGCTGAGAGAGGCCTGAGACGGTCCAGACGTCGCCCATCCATGTGCAGACGGCGGCGCGGTCGGAATCGGGGTAGAAGTCGAATCCGGTGAGGCGGAGCCATGATTGCCATGGATTGGCGGCGGCGTCCGGGTGGGTGATGACGTCGGTGGCGAACGGAGCGCTGTCGTCGCCGGGGATGCCCTTGGTGATGACATCCTGAGGCCACTGTGCGGGGCCGCCTTTGGTTAGTGATGCGAGGTCGAGGGGGATGCGTGCGGCATTGATGAGGGCGGCGCGGGTGGCGTCGTCGGTGCCTTTGGTGATGCCGATGCGGAACTGCGCGGGGGTGGCGGAGGCGGGAATGGTGAGGACGTGGAAGCCGGTGGATTTTGTGAGGGTGGTGCCTTTGGCGGGGGCGTCGACCTGGAGACCGTCGGAGTCGGGGGCGATTCTGAGACTGAGGTCGTGCGGTGATTTTGTGACATTGAGCGTCCGGATGAAGAGCGGGTGTGCGCCGTATTCGATGACTTCGGCTGCTTCGAGGATGCGGGCCTTGCCGACGGAGTACTGGAGGATGCTGTGGTTGCCGTGGCGGTAGAGACCTTCGTAGCGGCACCATGAGCGGGGCAGTGGGCCGTACGGTTTGCCGTCGCGGCCGAGGAAGCGGACGTCTTCCCATGATCCGTTTTCCGGATTGGCCCATGCTGGCTGGTTAGGATTGGTGAAGAGGAGATCGCCGGTGAGGCTGGAGTGAGTGCCGTGGGAGCCGTCGAAGGCGACACCGCGCCAGTCGATGAATTTGCCGGTCATGGCGGCGGCGGCCTGGAGCGTGTCGTGTTCGTAGATCATCCATGCCCGGCCTTTGGAAACGCCGCCGGGGCCGTCGTCGAGACGTGTGGCGATGCCCTTCTGGGCGATGTTGCCGGGAGCGATCTGATAGGTCCATTGGAGGGACGAGCCGAAGTCCATCCGTTCGTATTGAGTGGCCGGGTCTTCCTTTGGTGCCTGTTCTGCGGCGAGGGACTTCATGCGGAGGGGCAGTGAAGCCAGGGAGGCGTCGTTGACGGCAGAGTATTGTGAGGCGTTGAAAGGCTTGAGGAAGGTTTCGCGGATATAATGGATGACGGCGTATTTCTGAGCTGCCGTGTACTGAGGCATGGGCATCATGAGGCCGTAGCCGTGAGTGAGGGTCTGGAACTGCCGCCATGGATCGCTGCCGTTCTTGAACGGGTCCTTGTGGAACCGGCGGGAGGTCGGCATGGAGCCTTCTTTGGATTCGGTGCCGTGGCAGGTGACGCAGAGGGTACCGTAGATGCGCGCGCCTTCGGCGAGGGTATCGGCATTCCAGCCGCGGATGAGTGCTGCATGATCGGCGGAGTCGAGAGGTTGGACCCATGCGTTGCGGATTTCCGCGCCGCCGGAGATTGTCAGGCTGAGCGGGACGGGAATGCCCGGGATGCCGCGAGGGAAGGTGGCTTCGTCGGCTTCACCTGTCCATTGATACATGGGGGTGTTGATGCTGCCGGCGTCTCCCGAGCTGAGTTGTCTGGCTTCGGAGTCGTTGAGGGCGCGTTCCCAGTAGCGGATGCCGCTGACCGCGCCTTTGGTCAGGTCGCCGAGGAAGCCGCCGGAACCGCGGCCGGTTTGAAACGTATGGCCGGCTGCATCCGGTTTGAGCATGCCGTCTTTTGCGGAGTCCGGGCGGCCGTCGATGAAGAATTGAGCCCGGCCGTTGCTGAGGCGCAGCACGGCGGTGTGGACCTTGCCGTCATTGAGGCCGGCGCGGCGGCTGGAGATTTCTCCTAACCATCCGATGTCGAAGAACAGACGGCCGTCGCGGAGGCCGACCATTTTGGCGTCGGGCTCCCATTTTTCGGGACGGCAGAAAGAGAAGAGTGCGCCTTCGCCTTCGGAGCGGAACTGGACCATTGCGGTGAAGTCGCGGTCGAAGCGCAATCCTTGGGCGGCAGGTTCGCCGGGTGTGCCGGAGCCGGACAATGGCTTTGCGTCGGTGGCTTTGCCGTCGATGGAGGCTTCGACGAAGCCGGGGCTGCCTGCGGTCATTTCGGCCCGCAATTCGAGGGTGTGCCAGTCGTGGTCGGGCTGGGCATTGAGGGCGATTGGTTCGCCTGTTCCGGCCTGCACGGTGGCCGCTGCCGACTGATCCGGAAGGCGGAATTCGAGGTGGAGCCGGAAGTTTGCGAGCGGTCGTGGATGCTGGAGAGACTGCGGTTCTTTTGCGGGGCGGAAGGTTTCGAAGACGGCGGTGCGGGTTTGTTCTGGTGTGAGCGAAGGGATCAGCGGAACCTGCGCGATCAGGGGCAAGGCGGTCAGAATGGCGGCAGACAGTAGAGGCGGAAGCAGTCTCATATTCGATGGGAGCGATGCTGACAGACTGCGGGGAGGCTGCCACTGGCGATTTTTCCGCAAACCGGGCTGAAATGCGTCGTGGCTGTTGATGGTGTGACGATGCTTCCGATTGCGGATGCAAAGCCTTCCGCTGGTAGACGTTTGGTGTTACCTCTGCAGCTTCCACCGGTTTTCCCCATGCGTTTTCTTCTTTTTCTATTCCTTGCCTGCCGCGCGTGCGGCGGGGCGTATTCGCTGTTCGATGGATCCTTCAATGGCTGGGAGGGAGACACGAAAGGTACATGGAGGATTGAGGAGAATGCCTTCACGGCGGGCAGCGTGGATCGGGAGCAGCCGCGCAATGAGTTTCTTTCGACGAAGCGGGAGTTCGGGGATTTCGACCTCAGCGTCAGCTGGAAGCTGATCGGGACGGAAGGGTTTGTGAACGGCGGCGTGCAGTTTCGGACGAAGCGGATTCCGAATGATCACGAAGTTTCCGGGTATCAGGCGGACCTTGGGGCGGGCTATGACGGTGCGCTCTATGACGAGAGCCGCCGGAACAAGATGCTGGCACTGCCTTCGAAGGAAGTGCTTGAGAAGGCGCGCAAGCCGCTTGGTGAGTGGAACCGCTACCGGATCCGAGCTGAAGGCCGGCGCATTCAGATCTGGCTCAACGGGATTCAGACGGTGGACTATACTGAGGCGGATGAGAGCATTCCGTTGAGCGGCATCATTGCGGTGCAGATCCACGGCGGCGCGAAATCCCAGGTCTGGTACAAGGACCTTGCGATTGAGGAACTGAATGTTCCCGCGGCCCCGACTGGGCCAACGGCACGATTTGCCGATCCTCAGCCTGCACCGCCGCGGGAGCCGTTTGTGGATGGGAAGTTCGTAATCCGGCAGGGCGAGGTGATTGTTTTCACCGGGGGCACGAACATGGTCCGGCTAGTAGAGGAAGGAGGTTTTGAAGGCGCGCTGGCGCTCGCTGCGAAGGAACAAAAGCCGAGATTTCGGAGCATGGCGTGGGAAGGGGATACTGTTTACGAGCAGTGGCGCGACATGAATTTCGGGTCTTGGAAGGACCAGCTTGATGCGGTCAATGCGACGTGTGTGTTTCTGTGGTTCGGGCAGATGGAGGCGCTTGACCTGAGCCGCGATGAAGCGGCGTTCGGCGCGGCGTTTGCGAAGCACTTGGACGAGATGAAGGCGATCACGCCGCGCCTTGTGGTGATGCTGCCGATGCCGTTTGATGATGCCTCGAAGAATGGGCGGCTTGTCGAGTTCTCAGCCGTGATGATGCAACTGGCTACGGAGCGAGGCGCGATTGTGCTTGAATGGCCGTCAGGTCAACCGACCCTCGGCGGTGCGTTGCGCACGATCAACGGAGTTCATGTGACGGACGGGGCATTGCGTGGTGGATTCAATCAGATGCTAGTCGGGGCGCTTGGCATGCCGTATGAGCGTGTGGGGGATTCGATGATCGGCGAGATCCGGGCGAAGAACCGGCACTGGCACGACTGCTGGAAGACGATGAACTGGGCGTTCGCGTACAGTGACCGGACGGAACAGCCGTTCGGAAAGGGAATCGGCAGCCATCCGCCGATGGCGCAGGAGTTGGAGCGGTATAAACCGTTGCTGCGCGCTGCGGACGAGGGTGTTCAGACCATGGCCGCCGGAGGAGCCATAGCGCCTGTCGAGATTGTGCTGCCGAAGCCCGGTCCGGTGCTCGATCCCGCAGAGGAACTGAAGACCTTCACGGTTCGCGACGGGTTTCAGGTGAATCTGTTTGCGAGTGAAGCCGACGGCCTTGTGAAGCCGCTTTCGATGCGCTGGGACGCGCGCGGGAGACTATGGGCAGCGTGTTCGCCATCGTATCCGCAACTTGTGCCGGGTGAAGCGCACGGCGACTATGTCCTCGTCTGCGAAGACACTGACGGGGATGGCAAGGCGGACAAGTTTCAGCGTTTTGCGAGCGGCCTGACGATGCCGATGGGCATTGAGTTTGCGACGGATGGGGGAGTGTACATCTGCGAGAGTACGCAGCTTGCGAAGTTCCGGGACACGGATGGCGACGGGCGTGCGGATGAACGGACGGTGATTTTGTCAGGATTCGGGACGGGTGATTCGCACCAGATGATCAATTCACTGCGGTGGGGGCCGGACGGATGCCTTTGGTTCAGTCAGGGATTGCACATCTTTTCCCGGATTGAGACGCCGCATGGGATCGTTCAGTTCGACCGGGCGGGGCTGTGGCGATTCGATCCGCGGACCTGGAAGCTGCAGGGATTTTTCGGCAACGCGGCGGCTGGGGCGAATTGCTGGGGTGTGACCTTCGACGATCGCGGTCAGGTGTTCCACTGTGCGGCGGACAACACGCCTGGGTTTTACACCACGCCGGGACTGGGCACGCTGGCGGTTCCGCCTTCGTACTACAACATCGGCGCGCTTGCGGTCTCGCCGGTGAAAGGCATGTGCCTTGAGTTCATCAGCAGCTCGCACCTTCCGGCTGACCTTCAGGGAGTACTCTGTAAGCCCGTGTACTTCGGCAGTCAGGTGCTGCTCTATCGATTGGCTGACGACGGCAGCGGGTTCCGCACGGACGATCTTGGACCGCTGATTACGTCGTCCAGCAATGTATTCCGGCCGCTCGGCATCCAGACTGGACCGGATGGAGCGCTTTATGTCTGCGACTGGTTCAATCCGGTCATTGGCCACTATCAGGCTAGCTATCGTGATCCGAACCGAGACAAGACGCACGGGCGCATCTGGCGGATGACGGCTAAGGATCGGCCGCTGACGTCACGTCCGGCGCTCGAGTCGATGGACGCCATCGGCCTGAGGGAACAGTTGCAGTCGCCGGAACGCTGGGTTCGCGATCAGGCCCGCCGACTTCTTGGCGGAATGGCTGACGCATTGCCCGACGAGGCTTGGCAGAACAGGGCAGACGCGTCGCGGTTGTTTGAGATGCTCTCGCTCGCGGCGATGCGCGGGGAGATTCCAGAGCCGCTGCTGCTCAAGTGCCTTTCCCATGATGATGCTGCGCTGAGGGCGTTTGCGGTGCGCGTCGGCAGCCAGTTGGTGTCTGCGGATGCCTCGCCCGATGCACTCAATGAGGGGCTTCATTTTCTAGCAAATGCCATCAATGACCCGAATCCCAGGGTTCGTCTTGAAGGGGTCATTGCTGCCGGATACTTCGGCAGTGCCCGTGCTGTCGAGGCCGCGCTTACGGTGCTGGACCACCCGCGCGACCGATTCATCGACTATGCGCTGGCCAATACGATTCGTGCCACCAAATCCGTCTGGGCTCCGGCGCTTGAGGCCGGGAAGCTGACCTTTGAGGGGAACGTGGCACACCTTGCTCACTTGCTGCAGACGGACGGAAATCCTGACACGGCTGGCGCGGTTGCGCGGATCCTTGCGAGTGGCAAGGCACCTGCGGCGAGTGTTGAATCACTCCGGGTGCTTCTGATTGGGGCTGGCAATCCGGAGCAGCTCGCCGGGGCGGTCGGTGCGGGGCCTGTGTCGGCGGCGGTTGCGGATGCGCTAACGAATGCTGCGCGTCTGCGCGGGGTGCGGCCGTCAGGTGATCTCAAGGAAATGATCACCGTGATCAAGTCCGGAGCTGATGCCGATGCCGTGTTGTCACTCGCCATGTACCGGCTCGGTGCCGCGTGGGGCATGACGGAAGTCGCCGACCATATTAGGGAATTATTCGCGTCGCCTTTCGAATCGACGGCCACCGGGGCGGTGCTGGCGTGGGCGGAATACAAAGGTGCAGAGGCGATTCCGGATCTAAGCAGGCTTGCGGAATCTGGTTCCGGCCCCGTGCGGCTGGCGGCGGCTGGCGCGATGCTGCGGCTGAACCCTGAGATGGGCCGGGGCGTTGTTGCTAGGCTGATTGCTGATGAACGGACGGCGCCGGGGGAAGCCGCGACTTTGCTCGGGCTCGCATTGACTTCAAAAGACGTGCCTGTGTGGCTGGGCGGCGAGTTTGGCAAACATCCGCCGTCTGGTGCCGCTGCCGTGGCAATGCTAAAGGGGCTGGCTTCGGCCGGAAGGCACGAACCGGTGCTTGCCGCGAGCCTCCGCAAGGCCGCCGGGCTTCCTGAGAACGCGAGCATTGTCCCGGATTACGCTCCGGAAGTTGTCCAGCGACTTGTGGCCGACGCCCGCGCCAGTGGCGATGCTCACCGCGGAGCGGCCATTTTCCGGGCTCCGCAGTCCGGTTGCCTGAGTTGCCACAAGGTCGGTGATGAGGGAGGGCTCACCGGGCCGAATCTGACGGCGGTCGGGCGTGGCATGACCCCGGAACTCATTACGGAATCGGTTTTGTGGCCTCACCGGCAGATCAAAGAAGGGTACTTTCTCACGACTCTCACGACTCGCGACAGCCGGGTGACGGCAGGATACAAGGTCCGCGAAGACGACAAGACGATCGTACTGCGGGTTCCGGGTACCGAATCGACCGAATCAGTGGCGAAGGCCGACGTTACGCAGCGCCACGACAGCGGGAGCCTGATGCCGGAAGGGCTGACCGCGTGGATGACCGATGCGCAGAGGCTCGATCTTCTCCGCTTTCTCTTCGACCTCGGCAAGTGAGGGGGGCGAATCCTGAAACACGTGGTTCGGGCCCGGCGTTTAGCGGGACAAGCTCATGAATCCCTTCGACATCCATACGCAGCGGGTCACCCGGCGCGGTTTCTTCGGCCGCTCTGCCGCTGGTCTGGGCGGTGTCGCCCTTGCGTCGCTGCTCAGGGATGATGCCGCGGCGGCGGGTGGGCTTCCGGGGCTTCCCCATTTTGCTCCGAAGGCCAAACGCGTCGTCTGCCTGTGGCAGGGCGGGGCACCTTCGCATGTCGACCTATTTGATCGGAAGCCTGTCATGGAGAAGATGGCGGGGCAGGACATTCCCGACAGCGTCCGTGGCACTACGAGGCTATCGACGATGACGGCGGGCAGCAAGCGCTGGCCGATCGTGCCGGGGATCAAGCCATTTCAGCGGTACGGCCGATGCGGTACGGAAATTAGTTCGATGCTGCCGGGGATCGGATCGATTGCGGATGATATCTGCGTGGTGCGTTCGATGAACACCGAGGCGGTGAACCACGCTCCGGGTGTCACGTTTTTCATGACAGGCTCGCAGGTCCCAGGCCGCCCCAGCATGGGTTCGTGGCTTTCCTACGGGCTCGGCTGCGAATCTCAGGACCTTCCCGCGTTTGTCGTGATGACCTCGTCTGACCGCGGCAAGACCTGTGGGCAGCTTTTTTTCGATTACTACTGGGGCGCAGGGTTTTTGCCGAGCCGCTATCAGGGAGTGCGCTTCCGCAATACGGGCGAACCGGTTCCGTATCTCGACAACCCGGCCGGCGTCAGCCGGGAGGCCCGGCGATTGCTGCTCGATGACATCAATGCACTCAACGCGGAGCACCTTGCGGACTATGGAGACCCTGAGACGGATACCCGGATTGCCCAATACGAAATGGCTTTCCGCATGCAGGCGAGCGTCCCGGATCTCCTCGATTTCTCGAATGAACCGAAGTCGGTACTCGAAATGTACGGTCCGGATGTCCTTACCAAGGGGTCTTACGCGAACAACTGCCTGATTGCCCGGCGCCTCCTTGAACGGGGCGTTCGGTTTGTGCAACTCATGCACAGCGGCTGGGATCAGCATGGCAATCTGTTCACACAACTCGAAGAGCAGTGCCGAGACACTGACCTTCCGAGCGCGGCGCTCGTCAAGGATCTCAAGCAACGGGGGTTGCTCGACGACACGCTGGTCGCATGGGG
>Ga0315905_10007500_pt1 | contig 11045 bp, 6 predicted proteins | sample LakEriMetagenome_5_FD_203522 | JGI IMG/M metagenome (GOLD analysis project Ga0315905, IMG submission 203522) | Freshwater fungal communities from buoy surface, Lake Erie, Ohio, United States - Buoy 4 MA121 | ecosystem: Environmental > Aquatic > Freshwater > Lake | place: USA: Lake Erie, Ohio... | reverse complement strand
TTTTAATTAGTTACCCTGAACTTCACATAGTTAGAGTTTGGATACTGAAATCCGTTTTTGTCTAAACCTCTAACTTCTATTGTATAATCGTGTGAAATAAACCAAGAGAAATCTATTTCTGCAAAATATTCATCATTAACTTTTGATGCCTTTGTAAAAGGAATTACATCAATTTGATTTTTACCTTGATTGACGTAAATTCTAAATTCAATATCGCCAATAATGTTTTTAAGTATCTTTGTTTGAATTAATCTTTTTGCTTTAAAAATTAATCTTTTTAATCCTGCTTTTTTAGATATAATATCATTTTGTTTTATACCTACTACATTTATAAATACTTCTGTTGAGTAAATTAATGAATCATCATTTATGTCAGGTCTTGAAATATTATATTCTCTTTCTATTACTTTATTTTTACCATTTTGAGTATAATACCATTTGGTATAAAATATTTCTTGGTCTTCATAGTTTTCAGAATCAATAAAATAAGATGTCCTATAATTAGAATAATTTAATTTTATAAAAGATGTTTGTGATGTGGTAGAATATATTATTTCATTATTTGAATCAATTAATTCAAATTTATTAACACTTGTAATAGGTGATTGAGATATGAAATAAAAATTACTTGTTTCGTCAAATTTTAAACAACAGTTTTCATCATTAACTCTATCATCATATGTTGTTTCTAAAAATGGTTCAAAAAATGTTTGTGTATATTTTGAAAAGAAAGTAACAACATTTTTAGTTTCTGCTGTTAATGATTCTGTATTTGCTGAATATGCTATACATATACCATTATTTGGTTGTCCTGAAAATAATATACCATTTACATACTCAGTAATGTCAATATCAATATCCTCATTACCAATTTCAAATCTTTGACTTGTTAATATTGATAAATTTGTTGCAGGTGCTGTGTATGTATATGATGTTTCAACTTTTGTTGAGAAATCAAAATTATCAAAAAAGAAATTGTAATTATCTGTAACACCACTTGTTCCATCAATCTTAACAGATAATGTATATGAAGTATTACCTGTAAATCCACTAGGAACTGTAAATGTATATGCTAAATCATTCCAAGCATTTTCATTAAACGCTGATGTATAATCTATTGTTGAATTTAAAGTGATTTTAGGGTCTAAACTTGGTGATACATCAAGATATATTCTTTTATAATCACACGTATAACTGCTTAAATCAAGAACTTTACCTGTTATGTAGTAAATTGTACTTGATGTAAGATTTCCTGATACTGTTATTGGTGTGCTAAAGGTAAAAAGAGTATTTGTTGGTGAATTAAAAGAATAATTTAATGGGTCTAAGTTTGATAATTTTAAAGAACTTAATCCTGAATATTTATAAAGAGTTGATGATGTTAAAATACTGTTGGTTGTATTACTTGTGATACCTGTTATATTTAATTCAAATGTTCCATAATCACCATCTATGATTTGATTTGGTGTATTTGCTGTTGTAATACCTGTTAATGTAATAATATCATCAAGATAATCAGTATTATTTAAGAAAACACCTGGTTGTGTCCAAATAATTTGTGGATTTTTTCTATTATACCAATTGGCTGCTGACTTATTCAAGTCAATTTCTCTAAATAATCTATCATTATAAACATAATCATATCCTGTTCCTTCATCAAATGCTTCTGTAAGTCCAATAAATGCTAAATCAAAACCACTTGCTCTTTTTGATGTAATAAAATCAACACCAATATAACCATCATTCAATGCAATACAGTTTTTTATTTTTAAAATATGTTTTTGTATTGTATTTTCATTTATTGTGTTGCTTGATATTTTTTGTTGTAATTTATCTAGGTCTACATTAAAAACATAACGACTTATGATAGTGGTTGCTGTTGTTTCACCACCTCCATAAGTAAGTTCAATAATAGGATTCCTTGAATTGTTAGAAAACGAATTCTTTATTAATATTGCCTGTTTTTTAAAATATGACCTGAATATCATTAGGTATTTTTGATTATGTCTTTAATTTGATTATCACTAATTTCAGGGGTTTTGTAAACACTTGAAGACATACCCTTTTCATTCTGATTGTATTGTTTATCGCCATAATACAATGAACCATTTACTAAATCAGTTCTTCCATGCTTTGCAAAATATTCATTCCAATAATCTTCAATTGATTGTGCGCCTGTTGTATTACTAATCATTTTATTTAATGATTCAAGTGGTGTTGCAGGTGTTAAATTATCAACCCTTTGTGTAAGTTCACCAACTTTACCATTGATTTGGTCAAAATTATTAGTAATCTCATCTGTTTTTTGATTTAATACTTTAAGTATTTTAACTGAATCATTAATATATTGAGTTAAATTATCAATCTTTGATGAGTGAATTTTTAATAAGTCAGATGCAGTATCTTCAAAACCTTCATTGTCTGTTATATCAACATCAATATCTGTTTTGTTTTGAATTGGTTCTTGCATTTGTGGTTCTTCATTACCTTGTTCTTCAGGTTTTTTACTTCCATCAAGAGCATCCCCTAATTCACCAAATACATCACCTGTTGATTCATCATCAAGAGCAGGTTCTTCAGCTTCTTTTACTTGACCACTTTTTACTTGGAATTCAAGTAAATATCTAAAACGGTCATATGTTTGATTTTTTTTATCTCTAATTCTCATATTATTGCTCAAATCTAACTTCTTTTAATAGTTGTCTACCATCGGTAGTTACATATTTTTTATTTATTACTTCAGTATGTTCAAACAAGCCATCCCTAACCTTTACAACTACTTCATTATCATGCTCTTGTTTTTGATTATCTTCTTCATTTGAAGAAATAATTTCAGAAAGTTTAGTATTTAAATCTTTATTTTCCATAATCACTTATTTTCTTATAATTAGTGAATATTTTGATGTTTTAAATAAATAAAATATGGAATAGTTTTTTCTACAAAAAAAGAATCTTGACCTAAAAATAAATTAGTAAAATAATTAAATATTTTATTATCAGAATCATTGTAGTAGTTTAAACCTTTTATGAATTCTTCATATTCTTCAATCTTAATAAGATTAAACCAAAAAAATTCATTCAAATTAATTATATATATTTTATTGTCTTTACTTGAAAAACAATACAACATCTTGTTTATCTGATAATAAACGTCAATATTTGATTCTGTTAAAAATTTTAATAAATCATCTTTTTTAAGAAGTTTTTTAAAAAATAAATCAAGTGTCTCAAAATTAATTAAGTCTAAATATATATTGTGAACATTTAAAATAAAATCTTCATATTTTTTTAAGAATTCAGATAAATATTCTTCAGGTGAATAACACCAATATACATTTTTTTCAATATGATTTTTGTTTAAATCAATTTGGTTTGGATATAGTTCTCTAGCCTTTTTAATCCCAACTATTAATAATGGTTTATCATATTTAATTTCATTAACAAATGAAATCTTTTTGGTAAGTGGGTAATGAGAATATGTTGACAAATATATATTTGCCTCATCAATTCCATATAAATATGCCAATTTCATAGTTGCACAAAACTACGGAAAAAATTTGGATTTGCCGTAATTTTATGTGAAAAATTAAATTCATACTAGAATTTTATTGAAGTCCATATGATTTTAAATCAACAAAAATTTCTTTGTAGAATGGGTCGTTTTTATTTCCCACTGGGTGTCCAGTTTGTTTAACTATTGCACCTAAAACAATATAGTCTTTTTGTCTATATTTATTCATGTAGGTTTCTATTTGATTTTTCCAATATGCATCATCTTTATCTTTTGTTATTTTTAATCCACCCCAACCGTAACTTCCATTAATTATAAATTTTTTAGAATCAGGAAATACTCTATTTATCTCATTAATTAATTTATCTATATTTGTTACTTCATATCCATCATTTGCACCTATAGAAAGAATAAGATTTTGTACAGGTATTTTTGCACCTATACCACTAAGTCTAGGTAGTAAATCTGTTGTAAGATGCCAACCAGGGAAAGCTAAATCACCTGCATAAGAAAACCTTACTTTAACTATTTTTTTAGTATAATTGGTTAACTCAACAGCTAAAGAATCTCCAATTGTAGCAAATTTTGCATCATTGTTTGGTATTGTACCAGTATTTGTAACATCACTATAATATGTTGGTATAAAGTTAGGTTTAACTCCACATTGTTGTATTCTTGATGTAATTAACGCTTGAACAACACTATTAACACCTACAAATACAGCATCCCTATTTACACCAAGATTACCATAATAACCTTTCTTACCTAATCCTGTTACAACATCTCCAAATTTACCTGTTGCTGTACTTGTTTTATTAATTACAGGCAATGCTGCCCATATTGCACCTATTGCTTGTACTGCTTTTTCTAAATCACCTATTTCGCCATCATTTTTACCGTTTAAATATCTTCCAATATCAGGATTATCTAGTAATAAACTATCACATAGTGTATCTTGGGTATTTGCATCAAAATTTGTTTTATCCTTAGTTAGTTTTTTTGTTAAATTATTTAATGTATCAGGATTAAATTGATATCTACCAACAGCAAAAAAATTAAAATTTGTATCTGTTTGATAAGTAATTATTTGACTTAATGTTTTATCTGTTAATTTAACAGCATCTTTAGTACGTCTAGTTACGCTTTTAATTGCATAAGTTTTACTTATATTATAAATTTCATAATCACCATTACTTTCATATTTTCCAATTAATTCTCTAATTGGTGCTAACTTAGGTCCTGTTGTTATTTCTAATATTGTTAAATCATTTAGTGTTTGAGCATAAATATCATCATTTAAAAAATTTACAAACTCTTGCGTTACAATTGGGTTTACATCTTTTTTAAGTCTATAACCTTTAAATGTTGTTTCAAGTCTTTGAGTTTCAGCATCCATATTATGTGTAACATTATAAATAATATATAACCCATCAAATAGTGGTATATATTCTTGATAATAATATTGAGTTGGTTGTATTGCTGCATTGCCAAATGGAATTTTTATTGTGGATGTGTAACTTTGTTTTTGATAAACATTTAATAATGATTGACCTTTTGGAATTGAAAATGAATTACTTGCGTTACCAATAATTTCTGACTGTATTCTTAGACCTTCATCAGTATTTTTAAGAGATTCTGTTGATACTTGAAGGTTTGAAAATACAGATTGATTTTGTATACCTGTATATTTAACTAAAAAAGCATTTAATCCATTACCTGATGTTGATGTAGTTAAATCAAATGGTATTTTATCTTTTTTAATACCATCATCTTGAATAGGTGATGTGACAGGTGAATTAGGATTACTTGATAAACCACCGACATACATTGCAACAAATTTTGGTTTTGTTTTACCTTTTTTGTCAAAGTTTATTTTAAATAAATCTTTATAATCATTTTCTGTTGTTAAAAAGTTTTGAAAAGGATAAAACCAAAAGTTATTATCTGCTAATAATCTAGCCATTGAACTAAATAAACTAACTTCATAGTCATTAGCATCATTTAGTAATGTTTTTATATCTAAAATACATAAATCAGATATATCATTATAACCTCTATCAACAAAAAGAAATGTGCTTATATTTTTATCCCTTGAAACAACTTGTTCAAAATCTTTTTTCTGAACCCCATGCAAATAGTTTTCATAAATAACTTGAAAAGATTTATAAACTGATAATTTAACTTGTGGGTCTTTTATGTAAGATGAAAAACTTTTTAATTTATCATTTAATTTTTTAGTATCTTCATCTACAAATTTTGTTATTTTTTGTAACAAAAGTTTTAAGTATTGTTTATATAGAGTAGGTGTACTATCTGTTGTATTTGTTAAACCATTTATTATTTCTAAATTTTTACCATTTAAGGTATTACTTTGTGTTGCATTTGGATATGTAGCAATTCTCCAATCATTTATAGAAACATATAAAGGTTCATATAAATAATTTAATATTTCCGTATCTTTTCTTTTAAATAAATCTGTTCTTTCACACCAAAAAGATTTTGCAGAAGTATCAACATTAGTACTAAAACCAAAATCAACATCAAATTTTACAGATTCATCATATATAAATTTACCAAATTTACTATCATTTTTTATATTCATAAAAACACCATTTAAATTTATTGAGTAAATTGTTTGTCCTGGTGTTAAACCATATAAACCTCTAACCAAACTACCTATAAATATTAAAAAACCTCTAGGAACTTGTATTATTGTCGAATATCCACATTTTTTAGCAAATGTTATAATACTAAATGGTGATTTATAAACAGCAGCATCTCTAGCATCAAATAAATATTTTATATTACCAAATTCAGTTATTTGTGTATTAAAAAAAGATTCAGAGTTAAATATTCCTTCTGTATTATCGTAATCACTTTCATTATTACTACGACCTAAATTTGTATCAGGAATATATAAAATATTATCTCTTGTTATTTTATAACCAGAATTAGCTTCATTAAGTTTCAACATATATTGAGTAATATAATCACCACTAGTTGCATTATTTACATCTATTTCTGTAGGTGATATTTCTGTGACAGTTACATAGTTATCATCAAGTGGTTGTATATAATTACTATCAGTAACTATAGGTGTTGTTGCTAATTGTAAAGCTATATTAGTTGTTGTAGTTGGTGTTTGTGGGGCTAAGACCAAAGGTATTGCTGGTGCATTAATATTTTGTATTAATATAGTATTATTTGTAATAGTCTCAATACTTCTTGCTAATTCACTACCTGTATTATTATTTATGTAATCATTACTAAAATTTTTACTTAATTCTTTAATTGTTTTTTGATAATCAACATTTAATGAAATTGCATATGCAATATTTCTTGCTTCCATACTAATTATGGAATAAAATAAACTTTTTTGAGTGTTTATATCAGTAATATTATCTAAATTTAATAAATCTTTTGTCCATTCAAGCCAATCTTTTTCTTCATCTTCAGAGCCATTCCATTTTGAATAAACTTTACTATCTACATCTATAGGTGTATTTATATTTACAAAACATAAAAATCTTTGATAAATTAATTTGTATATATCTACAAGTTGTTTACCATAAAAAACATTTTGAACACCTTCTTCTTTTATATTATTTTCTTTATAGTATTCTCTTGGATTTATTGGGATATATTTTTGTCTCCCATCTTCTTCTTTGTTTAACAAAATATCTGAAATTATATTTGCTTTAATTGACCTATAATATGCATCAATAAATTGTTCAATAAATATAATTTCAGGCCATTTTTGAAATTCAGGAACTATACCAGGATAAATTATTTGATTTCCTTGTATAACTGTTGGAAATCCCATTTTATCAAATTTTTGTGTTCTATTTTTATTATTTGTTATTATTTCTTGATATCCTTTATTACCTTCCTCAAATATTCTATTCATTAAATAATTATAATCATCTATAAGTATTTTAAAAATATTACCAATTGTAAGTCTAGTTTCACCAAGAACTTGACTTGGTATTTGAGATATTTTTATTAAATTAGCTTGTGAATTTTCTCTTCCTTTCTCTAATACTTTTTTGTTTGAATCATCAACCGCATTAACTAATAAACTGTAGTTAATTATATTTATACGTTCATAGAATCCTTTAGCAAGAATAGCTTCATCATCACCAACTTGGGCAGGTGAAGTAATAGTTGAAGAATCAACAAGTTTTTTAGGGTCATTTATAGCTTTAAGTCTACCATCTACAATTGTTTTTATATTAGCAGCATCTTTAGCTTTAAATCCATTAGGTGGAAATGGAAATGTAATTGTATTATCTTTTCTATCAAATACTACTGTTTTTATATACGGTAAAACAACATCTTTATTTTCTTCAATATCACTAAACAATTTATAAAATTCATCTTGTGTTGTAAATATTTTTAATGTATCTTCATAATTTGTTCGGTCATCTACTTCTTTTGCAAAGTCTTTTTGATTTTCCTTTTCAGTATCACTTTCTTTAATTTCTTGTACTTTTTCATATAGTTTTTTTGCATTAATAATTAATTCATGAAAACTTGTAATTTTATTATCATTTACAAAATCTGGATTAACATCTTTACCTTGAAGATATGGAACTGCCATTAAATATAATAATGGTAAATCACTAAAAGGTGAGAATCTATCACCAATAAATTTACTTGTAATTATGTAATTACCCATTTCATCAATTGAAATGTCATCTCTAACTTTTACAATTTTATAACTAATTAATGGACCAAAACCACCTTTTATATCTAAAACAAATTTTGGATAAGGTAATTGAAACATTTTAGCATACTTACTATAAAAATTATTAATTACATTACCTCTTAAATCATAAAATACAATAGTAATTTGAGGAATTTTATTAGCATCAAAAGTAATATCAACAGATTTAATGCCAAAACCTTCATAATCTTTTTTATCATCTGTTGAACTATTACCCATTAATTCATCAGTATAATTTGTTGAATAGTAGCTATTATTTCCACTTTTAAAATGACCACCTATAACAACTATTGAACTATCTTGAGGTAATGAATATGTTGTTCCTCCATCATCATCATTATCACCTAATTGAATAAAGTTAGGATTTCTTGGTCTCATATATAATTGAACAAAAGACCTTATATCTTCAAATGGTGCTATACCAAGTTTTTCTTTATTAGAATACCAAGGTGTACCATTTAGTATTTCATCATTAGGGTCAATAGGTTTAAAGTTTATATCAGACATAGAGATAAATAATATATAATAATATTTATTATAATTAGTTTTATTAGATTCTATAAGATACGATAGTTTCTATCTGTATAATATAAAACCTTTGAATCCTATGGTTTCCAAATTTTCCAATAATTACTTAGACCTTCTTGAGGTTAAAGTAATATTAGGAATAATCTCATCATATAAAGTTTCATAAACATTTATAGTATCATTTTCTTTCTTTAGAAAGAATCTATTGTATTTTTCAGGACAATTGATTGATAGATACTTCCTTACATTAAATGTAAGAGGAAATGATTGAATAAACTTAAATTTTTTATTATATTCTAATAGATTTAGAATAGATGATTTCTTTTTCATCTTAGAACCCCAAGATTTGGTTCTATTAAATTTGTTTGATATGAACGAATTTGAAACACCTAAATAATCATTATCATCGATAACAAGGCGGTTTGGATTATCCTTTTTCATTGAATCTCCCCTGGTATCAGTTTGATATATTTTTTTTAAGCGTTTTTGCTCAGATTCGTTCCCTTTCTCGTAGCGTTCCAAAAGATTGTTACTGACTAAATATTTTTGAAATTTCAAATTCCTTTTGTAAGAATATTGATACTTTAAAATTAATTTTTCAGTAGCAGTAAATGTTAAAAATTTTAATTCGTTAAAATTAGATACGTTTAAAATAAATGATGTTTTACTTTTAATATGTTTATCAAAGTTTTCGTTTAAATATACTATATGTTTAATCTTTTTTAAACCATTTATAAACAAAGTATTTGTTTTAGGATTATAGGCAAAGTATTCCTTATCAATTAAACTTTTAATATGTTTATTGACTGTTCTTTGACTAATACCTAAATGGCTTGAAACTTGGTTTTTAATTTCAGTATTTAATTTACAGTTTCCAGATGTGTGAAATGCAAAACTTAAATATGTTTTAAATTCATTAAAGTTGTAAGTCGAGGAAGACATGATTCTATTCACCATTTCTAATGGCAAATGCATGTATTCCTTAACTTTTCGCTTTGAATCCAAAATTAAAATCCGTTGGAATCAAATATAGAGTTTATTTTGGCATTGTTCCCTTTTTAATGATAATTGGAACTTGTTTTTCGATTCTCCTGTTAATTGTCGCACCAAGTTCTCTATCAATATCAATGGTTATCACATTGTTAATGGTTGGGTTACCCTCAAGCTGAACTTTTAAAGTACTATTTGCAAATAATTTTTGTAACGAATCTAATTTGGACGTATCAATCGAATTAATTTTATTTAAAACATCAAACATCTCGTTCATTCTACTAACATCGCTTTCTTTAAAGTTTTGTAAAACTTTTAATTTATCAATATTATTAAAATCAACATTGCCCAATGCTTCTAAGCCTGTAAATTCATATTTTTTAATATCTGCCCTAGATGCTTCAACAATTTGACCAATACCATAACCAATACCAGCAGCAGCAATACCAACTCCAGCAGCAGCAGCAGCAAATGAAAGTAATACAGGTATAGCAGCAGAAAGACCTGTTGTTAAACTACCTAAAACACCAACAGTACCTGCACCTGCACCTGCACCTACCGCACCGAACACACTTGCAACACCACTACTAACAAGACCAAACAAACCTCTTGTTAAACCCATTATAATAGCACCACCTGCCGTGCCTAATAACAAACCACCAATAGGTACAAGTGCTGCCGATGCGGATAATGCACCTGTTGAATCTCTAAATTTATCAACCAAACCACTAAACCATTCTAATCCTTTATTAATGTAACTTAATAAAGGTAATAATGTTGATTTTAATTGCATTATAGTATTTTGAAATGTTTGGTCAAAATTTTGTGATTCTTCTGCTCTTTGTTTTAATGTTTGTTGCTCTTGTTTAAGTAAACTAACTTGTGTTTCTGTTAATTCAGTTAATTTAACATTTTCATCACCTATTTGAATTGTTCCTATTGTGCTACCAGGTTTAAATGTAGCCAAAGATGCAATCATTTCTTTATCAGCAGGGTCAATATTACCAAATATTTGTTTTTTTGCAAATTCAATTTGATTAAATGTTTTTGCTTGTTGAACTACATCATTAATGTCTCTACCTGTTTCTTTTGCTGATGCTCTTAATATGTCATAATTTACATCACTAACATCAAACTCACCTGTTTCCTTATTAAAGGTTGCCATACCTTTTGTAAGTTTAGCCATTTCAGTAGCAAATTCTTGTGGTTTATTTCTTGCAAGGAATGAAAGTTTAAATTCATCCATTTTAGCAAACTCACCACCCAATACTCTTAAATTTGCACCTGCTT
>Ga0315905_10007497_pt1 | contig 11047 bp, 4 predicted proteins | sample LakEriMetagenome_5_FD_203522 | JGI IMG/M metagenome (GOLD analysis project Ga0315905, IMG submission 203522) | Freshwater fungal communities from buoy surface, Lake Erie, Ohio, United States - Buoy 4 MA121 | ecosystem: Environmental > Aquatic > Freshwater > Lake | place: USA: Lake Erie, Ohio... | reverse complement strand
TCAAGGGCGAGCTCGCGAGCGAGGCCCCGATCCGCTACATTCCGCTCGTTCTGGGCTATTCCTACACGCGCCCAGGCGAAAAGAGCGAGCTCGACGTCAACATCGGCGCGACGCTGGGCTTGCGCGTGATCAAGCGCCTTGTCTGCGCCGATCTCACCCAGACCGCGAACTGCACGCTCGAGGACCAGCTCTCGCTCCGCGATTTCACCGCGCGCGAGAACTTCGCGCACATCAACGCCGATATCAGGTGGACCCGGCTGATCGCCGACGACGTCAGCCTGATCTTCAAGCTGGCGGGCCAGTATGCCGACGGCCGCCTCGTCTCGAACGAGCAGTTCGGCATCGGCGGTGAAGGGTCGGTGCGCGGCTACTTCCAGTCCGAGGCGGTGGGCGACCGCGGCTACGCCGGCACGGTCCAGCTCGATGGTCCTTCCCTCGCTGGCAGCCTGCCGGACTTCGTCGGCGAGTTCAGACCCTATGTCTTTGTCGATTACGGCCTTGTCGGGATCATCAATCCGCTTCCCGACCAGCGAGCCCGCTTCGGCCAAGCCAGCGTGGGCGGAGGCCTGCGCCTGCGCCTGTTCAAGCACCTTGTCGGCGGTCTGACCGTCGGCGTTCCGCTCACCACATTGTCCGATTCCGAACGCGGCAAGGCCCGCGTCGTCTTTACAGCCAGGGGCGAATTCTGATGCACACCAGCACCTTGCGGCCTGTTTTGAAGGCCTTCTTCGCGCTCCTTGTCCTCACGATGGGGACATGGGCCTCACCGGCTGCGGCCTGGTGGCAGAAGGACTGGGCCTATCGCAAGGCGGTGATGATCGACACCAGTCCGAGCGGCGTCAACGTCAGTGGCCCAATTGGCCGCACGCTCGTGCTGGTGCGCCTGCACAGCGGCAACTTCACCTTCACCGATGCTCTCGAGAACGGGGCGGACATCCGCTTCGTCGACAGCGACGACAAGAACCCGCTTCCCTATCATATCGAGAGCTACGACTCGAAGAACGGCGTCGCGACGGTGTGGGTCAGCCTGCCGGTTCTGAACGGCGGCGAGAAGAAGCAGATCTGGCTCTACTTCGGCAACGAGAGCGCGCCTGTCGGCGAGGACGTCAAGGGCAGCTTCGACCCTGACTACACGCTTGCCTACCACTTCTCCGAAGGCCCCGGCCAGCCGACCGAGGACAAGACCGCCAACGGCAACAATGCGATCAACGCGCCCGCCGGCGTCGAGGACAGCGCGATCGTCGGTCACGGCGGCCATTTCGTCGGCCAGGGTGGAATCACGGTCAACGACGCCCCGTCGCTCGCGATGACGCCGGGCGCGCCCTTCACCTTTACGGCATGGGTCAAGCCCGACAATCTCGGCGGCGACCAGCAGCTTTTCGCGCGCGGGGGCATGGTGATCGGCATCAACGCCGGCATGCCCTATGTCGCGGTCGGCTCGGGCCGGGCGCAGGCAACTGCCGCAGTCAAGCAGGGCGACTGGTCGCACATCGGCGTCGTCGCCGATGGCACCACGCTCAAGATCTACGTGAACGGTGTCGAGGCCGGCGCGGTCTCGGTCGCGCTTCCCGCCATTGCCGGACCCATCACGCTCGGCGGCACGCTGGTCGGCTCGCTCGACGAAGTGCGCCTTTCCAAGACGGCCCGCCCGGCGGCGATGCTGCTCGCGATGGCCAATGCCGAAGGTCCCTCGACCAAGCTCGTCGGCGTGTCCGACACGGCGGAAAAGCAGGGCAACGGCGGCGGCGTGATCTTCTTCATCGTCAGCAAGCTCGAGCCGGTCGATGCGGTCATCATCGGCCTGTGCATGATCCTGCTCGCCATGGCGATCTGGCTGATGGTCGCGAAGATCCGCTACCTGAACGCGGCGGACAAGGGCAACGCCCAGTTCTTCACGCGCTTCAATGCCATGCACGAGGAACTTGTGCCGATCGCTGCGGTTCAGGGCATCACCGAGCCGGAAGTCGCGTTCATCAAGAATTCCTCGCCGCTCGCCCGCCTCTACGAGATGGGCATTGCCGAACTCGACGTGCGCCGCAAGCACGGCTCGGCCCGCGCGCTTTCAGCCGAAGCGGTGGAGGCGATGCGTGCGGCTGTCGATGCGGTCTATGTCGAGGAGAACCAGAAGCTCGACAAGCTGATGGTCATTCTCACCATCGCGATTTCGGGCGGTCCGTTCATCGGGCTGCTCGGCACCGTCATCGGCGTGATGACCGTGTTCGGCGGCGTGGCGATGGCCGGCGACGTTAACGTGAACGCCATCGCGCCGGGTATTGCCGCGGCCTTGCTCGCCACGATTGCGGGCCTCACCTGCGCAATCCCGGCGCTGTTCGGCTACAACTACCTCAACGGCCGGATTTCCGCGCTGGCCGACCAGATGCGCGTGTTCATTGACCGCCTCATCACCCGCCTCGCCGAAATGCAGGCAGACGCCGCGCAGATGCGCGAAGCGGCAGAATAAGGAGCGCGACCCATGCAGGTAGGTGGCGGCCGCAAGGCCTACGACGACATCAACATCACCCCGATGCTCGACCTCGCGTACGTGCTTCTGGTGATCTTCATCCTCATGGCGACGGCTTCGGTGCAGGGCATCAAGGTCGATCTGCCCAAGGCAAGCTCGGCGAAGAGCCTTGTCCAGCCCAAGACCATTGCGCTCACGGTCAACGACCAGGGCCAGATCTTCATGGACGCATTCCCCGTGACCCTGCCCGATCTCGAGACGCGCCTGCGCAATGCCAAGGCCTCGAACCCCGAGGTGCCGATCGTGCTCAAGGGCGATACGACGACGCAGTACGGCAAGATTATGGAAGTGCTCGATCTGTGCCGCCGGCTGGACCTGTCGAAGGTCGGGCTGGTGACAGGAAAGCCCACCGGGACCTGATCGCCAGCAGCCATGGCCAGCCGCCCTGCCTCTCCTGATCCGGTGCCGCCCGCGTTCAACCCGAACGTAAAGGCCTCGCCCAAGCTGCGCCTCATCCAGGCGGGCATTGGCGTGCTCGTGCTGCTCGCGGCCTACTGGATCTATGGAATCGTGACGGAAGTGCCGGGCGTAAAGGTGGAGCAGGCGCCGCCGCAGACTGTGGACATGCTGCCCCCGCCGCCGCCGCCACCTCCGCCGCCACCCCCGCCCGATCAACCACCGCCCGATGCGAAGCCCGATCCGGCACCGGTACCCGAGCCTGCTCCCGCGCCTGCGCCCGACCAGCCCGCACCGATGAAGATCGATGGTCCTGCCCAGGCCGGCACCGATGCCTTCGGCATGAGCGCCGGCAAAGGCGGCGGCATGGGAGGCGGCGGCAGCAACGGCACATGCCTCGCGCCCCCTTGCGGCGGCGGTTCGCCGATCGCGACCGGGTTCTACACGCGCTACCTGAGCTCCGCGCTTCAGGAGCGGGTGCAGAACAACGACAAGATCAACCGCCAGATCTTCAGCGCCGACTTTGCTGTCACGATCAGCCCGGGCGGGCAGGTCACCGCTGTCCAGTTGCTGCGCTCAAGCGGCAATTCCAAACGTGACCAGGCCCTGCTCGCCGTGCTGCAATCGATCCGGGGGCTGGATGCACCGCCCACCTCGTTCCGTTTCCCGCAGAAGATAACTGTCCGGGGCAGTCGTGGCCTCTGACCTGCACCCTATCGGGCTTCAGAGCCCCATCCGACCATGGAGTCCCGCAATGTCGCTGCGTCTTTCCGCCTCCCGCCGCGCCGGCCTTACCGCCGCGCTCGCCGCGTTGCTGGCAAGCACCGCCGCCCAGGCTCAGACCGCGCCCGAAGTGGCTGCTGCGCCTGCCGCTGCGGCGGCCCCGGCAGCCGCCCCTTCGGCTGATGCAATGACCAACCTCATCCGCCTGCTGGTCGCCAAGGGCACGCTGACGCAGGCCGACGGCGATGCCTTGCTTGCGCAGGCGCAGGCCGATGCGGACAAGGCGCGCGTGGCGGCAGCCACCCCGCCGCCACCGCCGCCGCCGCCGGAAGGTGCCGTGCGCGTGGCGCGCGTGCCCGAAGCCGTCCGCCAACAGATTCGCGACGAGATCCGCGGCGAGATCATGGCCCAGGCCGCCACCGAGGGCTGGGTGACGAAGGATCAGGCCGCGCCCGAATGGACCAGGCGCATCCGGGTGTTCGGCGATGTGCGCGTGCGCTCACAGGGCGAATTCTTCGCCGATACCAACTCGAACCAGATACTCGATTTCGAATCGATGACATTATCGGGTCTGCCTATCGATCTGGCCCGGCTCTCGTCCTACCAGTTCATCAACACGCGCAAGGACCGCACCAATCTGCGCTACCGAGCGCGGCTTGGTTTCGAAGCGCACGTCGTTGACGGCGTGACCGCGACGATCGCGCTGGGTTCGGGCGACGACAACAGCCCGATCTCGGAAAACGCGAGCCTTGGCGCGAGTTTCTCGAAGCGCCCGATCTTCGTCGATACGGCCGATATCGTCGTGAAGCCGTTCAAGTGGGCGACACTGCAATTCGGGCGGTTCGAAACGCCGTTCAACACGACTCCGCTGCTCTACGACGAGGATTTGCGGTTCGACGGCGTGTCCGCCTCGGTCAAGTGGGCCGGCGTGACGGGCAAGGATTCGGCGCTGTCGCTGACCGGCGGGGCCTTCCCGCTCGATTACGGCTCGGCGAACTTTCCCAACGTGGCGATCAACAAGCTCGGCTACCCGACCAAGTGGCTGTTTGCGGGTGAAGTCCGGCTGAAGACCCCGATGGGCAGCGGCATCAGCATCGACGCCAGCGCGGCCTATCACAGTTATACCAACGTGCAGGGCCGCCTGTCCGAACCGTGCAACCTCGATCTGGGCAATTTCTGCTCGACCGACGCGTTCCAGGCGCGCTTCCTGCGCAAGGGCAACACGCTGTTCACCCTGCGCAATCTCGTCGCCAACAGCACTGGCGTCTATCCGCAGCTGTTCGGCCTCAAGTTCGACTACAACATCCTCGATCTCAACCTCGCAGTCCGCGCGCCGATTTCGGGCGACGTCGGTGTCAAGATCGCGGGCGACTACCTCCGCAACCTCGGTTTCAAGCGCAGCGACATCTGTCAGGGCCGCTTCGACACGCCCGAGGCGTTCCTTGTCCAGCCCTACAACAACTACGGCAGCGACGGGAACACGGCGCGCAACATCTGTACCAAGACCAACCCGACCAGCTTTGTCGGCGGCAACGTCGGCTGGCTGGCCAATGCCACGATCGGCCACGCGAAAGTCTACAAGAAAGGATCGTGGAGTGCGTTCGGCGAGTATCGCTACCTTCAGAGCGATGCGGTGCTCGATGCCTATACCGATAGCGACCTTCACCTCGGCGGCACCAACGTGAAGGGCTATATCATCGGCGCGGAATACGGCGTTGCCGACCGCGTCTCGGTGCGGGGTCGCTGGTTCAGCGGCAACGAGATTGCCGGCGAGCCGCTGGCGATCGACGTGCTGCAAATCGACTTCATGGCCCGGTTCTGACGACCGGCCGCATCCTGTTTCGCATCACCAGACGCCACGCAAGCACAAGCCCAAGGGACCCGGCATGAACCAGCGCAGCGAAACCGCCAGGGGTACCAGCACCGGCAGGCGTCAGCGGCTTCTCGCCAGCGCCAGCGCGCTGGTGCTTGGCCTTGGCTGCGCTGTGCAGCCCGTACAGGCACAGCTGGCGCGGATGCAGGGTGCGGTGGGGGCCGTGCCGGTGATCACACCCGGCACCGCGGGAGGCACCGCCGCACCGCTCCCGCAGCGTTCGGTGCGCATGCAGGAAGCGCTGGCGGCCCAGCAGGCGGCGCGCGATGCGGTCAAATCGATGCGCGGCCTCGTCACCCAGGCGCGCGAGGCAGCACTCACGGCAACCCGCGCGCGGCCCACCGATGGCCTCTCGCTACGCGGGCTCAATCCCGCGGTCACCAAGGTGACGGCCTCGATCGACGATGCGACCGGCCTTGGCACCTGGCAGGGTGCATTGCTTCCCACCCAGACCGAGGCGGACGGCAAGTACACCGTCACCATCAAGCAGACCGATTCGCGCGCGCTGCTGTCTTGGAACAATTTCGACATTGGCGCGAAGACCACGCTGGTGTTCGATCAGAGCGTGGCCGGCAAGGCGCAGACCGATTGGGTCGTGCTCAACCGCGTGGTCGATCCCGGCGCGCGGCCCAGCACGATCCTCGGTTCGATCAAGGCGCCGGGCACTGTGCTCGTGCTCAACCGGTCGGGTGTGATCTTCGGCAATGGCGCGCAGGTCAACGTCAACTCGCTGCTCGCCAGCAGCCTCGAGATCGGCAACTTCGCCAAGGACATCGGCCGCTCTGCCGAAGACGCCAACTTCTTCACCGGGCTTTCGCTGAAGGAACGCAACACCGGGTATCTCGAGAACGGGTTGCTCGGCCCCTCGTCGAGCCCGGGCAAGTATACCGCGCTGCTGACCTCGAGCCTTGCCGGTTCGGGCCGCTATGTCGTGACCGATCCGAACTCGGCCTTCAGCGCCGCGCCCGAAGGCGATGTCGTGGTCGATCGCGGCGCAAGCATCAGCGCCAGCGGCGGCGGCTTTGTCATCCTCACCGCTCCCAATGTTTCCAATGACGGCCAGCTTTCTGCGCCCGAAGGCCAGGTCAGCCTGCAGGCCGGGCGCGCGATCAGCTACACGGTCTCGACCGGCAGTGCGAAGGGCGCCGATCCCGATATCCGCGGCCTCATCTTGCGCACGCTGACCGAGGATGGCGGCGCGGTCGTCAATTCCGGCCTGATCGATGTGCCGCGCGGCTATATCTCGCTGGGTTCGGACCTGGCCGGCAGCGTCGAGAACTCGGGTCTGCTCGCCTCGACCACCAGCGTCTCGCGCAATGGCACGATCTCGCTCACCGCGGGCACGATCCGCATCTCGGGCGGCAGCGATACGGCGCACGCCGGCGGCCTCGTGATCCTCGATGACCCCAGCACCGAGACGGTGCCCCAAGGCACGGCGGACGAACCGCCGTCATTCAAGACGTCGCGCATCGATATCGGCGGCGTTTACGTGTCGCTCCTCGCTGGCGGCTCCGCGCTGGGGCTGCTCGGCCCTGCCTCGGTCGATTTCGGCGCGAACGCACTGCTGCTGGCACCGGCGGCCAATGTCGCGATCGGGAGCGGGGCCTCGCAGACTTTCGATGCCGCCGCGCTCGCCTCGACCGGGCGCACCGTTTCGGCCGGCAGCATTACCGTGGGCGAGGGCGTGCGGATCGACGTCAGCGGCATCAAGGATGTCACGCTGGAGGCGAGCCGCAATGCGGTCACGATCTCGCCGCTCAAGGGCAACGAACTGCGTGACACGCCCAACTACCGCGATGTGCGCACCGATGGCACCTTCACGCTCAACGGCGAGACGGTCACCATCGATCCGCGCCGCAGCGGCGTGCGTGCGGACGGCGTCAAATGGATCGGCTCGCCGCTGATCGAGGCCGGTTCCGCGTCCAGCCAGATCGGCGTGGGCGCCGCCGAACTCATGACCAAGGGCGGCACCGTCACCTTCGGCGTCGCTTTGCTGCAGAGCGCCGATACCCTCGCGAATACGCCGCAGGTGAAGATTGCCAAGAGCGCCACCGTCGATTTCTCCGGCGGCTGGGTTCACTACAACGCCGGCTGGGTCGCCTCCTCGCGGCTCATCCGGGCTGACGGCAGCCTCATCGATATCGCCGACGCCGATCCCAACGGGGTCTACATCGGCCTCGCCGACGGGTTTACCGATCTGCAGAGCAAGTTCGGCATCGCCGATACATTCACCAACCGCGTCTTGGCCGGCCAGCGCCTCGACCCGTCCTACGACGAAGGCCGCGATGCCGGCGGCATGGTCGTCATCGGCTCGACTGCTTCGATCCGCGCGACGCTGCACGGCGATGCCTTTGCCGGCGAGCGCCAGCTGCGCGGGGGCGTGGTCGGCACGGCGGCATCCGGCAACGCGCTCGATACGCGGCAGCTCCAGTCGACCGCGCAGCAGCTGCCCTCAGGCGGGTTCCTGCGGCTAGGCTCGTTCAGCGGGCCCTCGGGCGTCGGTCTGGGCGGCGATATCCTGGTCCATGCGGCGGGAGCCCGGGATCTGCCCAAGGGGAAGGGCGTTTTCCTGCTCTCCGATCGCCAGCTCAGCGAGGCCGGGCTTTCCGCGCTCACGCTCCAGACCAGTGGCGGTGTGACCTTCGGCGAGGACAGCAACCTCGTCCTCGCCAACGGCGGCAAACTGACGGTCGATGCCGGTCGCACGATCAATTTCGACGGCACCGTCACCGCGCGCGGCGGCTCGATCGCGGCGCGCACCTACGAACTCGTCGGCACGATCTATCGCTCCGTGATTGCCGCAACCGGTTCGGTTTTCGATACCGCGGACGATGCCAAGCTCGCCTATGCAAGGGGCGAAGTGCTGCCGGGTCTGTTCGACATCAACGTCAACGGCACGCTCGATGTGGCCGGGCTTTGGAGCAACGATTTCCTCGCGCTCGGCAAGCTGCCCTCGGGACAGGCCTGGACCTCGGGCGGCGCAATCAGTCTCACCGTGGCGCCCAAGGTGTTACTTGCGGAAGGCACCGACCTCGACAGCGCCAGGTACGCGGTGGACCTCTCCGGCAGCATCCGCCTCGCCAAGGACGCGCTGCTCAACGTGTCCTCGGGCGGCTACGTCGATCCGACCGGCACGCTCGCGCTCACTGCGCATGGTGGCAGTGTCTCGCTGATCAACGCGACGACCTATGCCTCGCTGTCGCAGACGCCGGCCAATGTGAACGAGCTCTCGACCACCGATCTGGCGGTGGGCGGCGAGAACCAGAGTGTCGCCTTCTCGCCCTACTCGGCAGAGAACGGCAAGCTGGTGCGCGGCGCGCTCGCCCCGCGCGAGCAGCGGTCCACCGTCAGCTTCGAGGCGGCGAACTTCAAGGGCTTCAGCTTTGGCGGCGGCGGTACCTTCAAGCTCATCGCGCCGCAGATCGCGCTGGGCGGCACGCGCCCGCAGACAGGCTCATGGCTCGGCCTCGATTTCCTGCAGCAGACCGGTTTTGGCGGGCTTGATCTCACCACTTTCCGCAGCCGCGTCTACGATGATCTGTTCAAGGGTGGCCCAAGCGCCAATCCGGGCGGCGGCTCGGCCTTCTTTGACACCACACGCTTCGTGATCGGTGATGGCGAGACACTCAACCTCAGCCAGGCACTTCTGCCCAATTTCGTCGATCCGGCCACATCGGCGAAGCTGGCAACGCTCGCCACCGGCAGCGATGTAACCAGCGTCGTTTCGGCCAGCGTGCCGAACGAGGCCTTCGACCAGCGCGCCGCCACGCTGACGCTTGGCGGCCTCACCGAACTCACGGTGGCCAAGGGCGGCACGATCACCGGTGCGGCGGGGGCTTCGATCACCGCACCCAAGCTGCTCAACCGGGGCACGATCCGGATCGTCGGCGGCAAGATCCTCCAGCGCGCGGTCCTGCCCGAAGTGCTGTTCGGCCAGTCCATCGGCGTCAAGGATACGGCCGATGGCGGCCGCGGGCTCGACGATGTGCTGGGCGGCCGCATCGAGGGCACCGGCACGCTGCAGTACAGCGAGAGTGCCGCGTCCAAGGTCAGCGATGCGGACGGGCTGCTCACCAACGGCGAGCTGTTTTCAAAGGCCGGCTCGGACCATACGGTCTATTTCCTTGGCGCGCTCGACAAGGATCAGGGCATCAGGCTCGACACGGGCAGCGTGACGGATCTTTCGGGCGGGGCCGTGTTCGATCCGCGCGCAACCGTGGGCGCCGATGGCCGGCGCCTTGCGTTCGGCACGCTCTACGATGGGGGCTCGATCACTACGGCGAGCAGCTTCGTCAACCCGGAGAACGCCCTGTTCAGCACGCCGACGTATGGCGAGCCCCGTTATCAGGTGTTGATCGGCGGCAACCCGATCACTTATGCCGGCGGCACCGCTGGTGCGAAGATCACTGTTGGCGCCGAGGCCCTGATCGACATCCGCGGAGCCACCGCGCAGTTCGACCAGCAGGATTCGAGCGGCAATTTCGTGCTCGCCGACCAGTGGTCCAACGGCGGCTCCATCCGGGTGCTGGCAGGCGGCTCGCTGGCCGGGGCCCGGATCCGCAGCGCCGGCGGCGCCCCTGCCGCAGATGGCGGCACGCTCGAATGGTTCGCGCCGACGCTCATTTCGGCCTATGGGGACCGCGCCGGCGAAAGCGGACTGCTTTCGGCTGCGCAGATCGAGGCGGCGGGCTTCACAACGATGATCGCGCGCGGCTCGCTCACGGTCGAGGGCGGTACGCGCCTCTCGCTCGGGAAGGCCTTCATCCTCTCGTCGGCCGATCTGCCGACAAGTTCGGTCATCGACCGTGATCTGCAGGTCAGGGTCAGCCTGTCGGGCAGCGGCGATGCGGCGATCGATGCGCCGTACATTCGCCTATCCAGCCTTGCCCAGAGCGCGCCGGGCAACCTCGGCGCAGGGACGGCCGGCGCATTGACCTTTGCCGGCCAGTCGGTCGATCTCGTCGGCGGGCTGGGCTTTTCCGCAGGCGAAGTGCGCTTCGAGGCGGAGCGCGATGTGCGTCTGATCGGCGTCAAGCAGGCAGTGCCCAGCCTGACCGTGCTGACGGGCGTCACCGGCAGCATCGTTGCCAGCGGCGATATCGCGTTCAAGGCAAGCCAGGTCTACGCGACCACCGGCACCGGCAATCTCCAGGCCTTGATCGAAGACCAGCGCAACGGCACCAGCAACAGCGCGGCGCAGCCCTATCTGATCGCGAGTTCTGCCGAAAACGGCACCATCTCGTTTGCTTCGAACGGCGGCGCCGTGCCGGATTCGCCGCTCTCGGCGGGCAGCTGGCTGCGCGTGCTTGCCGCGCAGATCCGGCAGGACGGCGTGCTGCGCGCGCCGCTCGGCCTCATCGAGCTGGGCTCCTCTGCCGCGCGGCTCATTCCCGGCTCGCTCAATCTCGCGCCTGCTACCCGCAGCATCACGTTCGGCACCGGCAGCGTGACCTCGGTCAGCGGCACCGGGCTCAATGTGCCCTATGGCCAGACGACCGATCTGACCGAATACTACTTCGCTCCCGGGGTCAGCG
>Ga0315905_10007495_pt1 | contig 11048 bp, 10 predicted proteins | sample LakEriMetagenome_5_FD_203522 | JGI IMG/M metagenome (GOLD analysis project Ga0315905, IMG submission 203522) | Freshwater fungal communities from buoy surface, Lake Erie, Ohio, United States - Buoy 4 MA121 | ecosystem: Environmental > Aquatic > Freshwater > Lake | place: USA: Lake Erie, Ohio... | reverse complement strand
ATAGTTACCGAACCCGGCCCGCAGCTGGCACCGTTGGTCGTCGAAGGACCGGGCGGATTTGATGTAAGTGTGATGATGACCTCATCACGGGAGCCCTCGCAATTTGTATCTGCAATGGATACAAACAGTGACACCGAAGCCGTAACATCATACGAAAAAGGAGATCCTGTGCCAATCGGAGCCCCCCCGCTGGCCTGGCTGTACCATTTATAGGTCTGTGTAGGGCTTACCGCCCCGGTAGCCGTGAGGCTGATGGTACCCGGAGCACAGACAAATACATTCGGTGATATTGGTGTGGGACAAGCATTGATTGCAGCATGAACATTAAATCCTGTGAATGGAAAAAACATAACGGCAAACAACAATGTCCTGATTTTAACTGAAAATCTCAACAGGGGCCGCTCTTCAGATTGATGCAATCCGCCTACCATCCGGGCCGGAAAAGAAACTATTTTTATCATTGGTCAACGATCCGGGCAACAATCCCGAAAGGGCAAAAATAGAAAAAGCCATGGCTTTATAATATTTGGTATTGATTTATTCCGAAGCAACTTTGCCGGATTTGGAGGCCATTAACCTAAAGCGGTTTCGTTTGTACTGATTTTCAGATATTTTAACACTTTCAGATTATTATTATTCTTCCACTATTCTTTTCAAAACAAAATCCGCTTAAACTTGCTTTTGAATTAAATGAATCAGGCAGATGTAATCATCATTGGTGCCGGAATTTCAGGCCTTTCTGCAGCGATAGCTCTGGAAAAAGCGGGCGTGAAATATGAAATCATTGATAAATCAGACCGACCGGGTGGCCGAATCCGTACAATTCAGAAAGACGGATTCACATTGGACTACGGATTTCAGGTTATTCATCCCAATTATGAAGAGGTAAGGGAGTCAGGGGTCTGGGAAAGCCTTGATTTCAGATCTTTTCATTCTGGAGCAATCTTTTGTAAAGAAAAAAGTCTTCGATGGTATAGAAATCCCTTCCTGGATGTTAAGGGCTTTATAAAAAGCAGATTTTCTTCACCTTTCCCTTTGAAGGAAACTGCTTCTGCATTGCGGATTTTCCACGATGCATGGAGGAGCGACGAAGATTTCTGGAAATTGGCATTTGAACAGGATTGCATGAGCTACCTGAAAAACCGGGGATTTGGCGATGAAACGATCAAAAATTTTTTTGTTCCCTTTTTTGGAGGAGTTTTTCTCGACAAATCTTTGGGGGCAGGAAAACATTATTTTCTGTGGCTATTAAAGAAGTTCATGGCCGGAAGACCTGGAATTCCCAAAGGAGGAATGCAAAGCCTCCCGTTTGGGCTGGCAGCTCAATTGCCTGCCGACCGCAAATTTCATTTCGGCACATACATTCAAGCAATTGAAGATTCCGTGGTTTTTGCCAGAGATGGCAGAAGATTCAAAGGAAAATATATTATTGATGCCGCAGGATTGGAAATGCCATCACAGGTAAAATTCAATTCAACCCGCAACATATATCTTACCGGCCCTTTCAGCGACAATCTGCCCAATGCTCTCTTGTTAAATGGAAACCATGACGGCGAAATAATGCACTTTTGTTTTCCGTCGGCCTTACATCCAAGTCATGCTCCTGAAGGAAAATCGCTGGTATCTGTGACCATGAAAAATCCGGGTACGGAAATATCCACGGCGAATATTTTGCAAGAGCTTGCATATCTCTATCCGCATATTGACTGGAAAAAATGGGAGATGGTTGAGACCTTTTTCATCAGAGAGGCAGTACCTTCCTACATTAACAGTATCAGTTCCCTTTACCAGTCAAAAGGAAATATTTACAGGTGCGGAGATGTATACAGCTACCCATCCATGAATGGCGCAATGCGGAGCGGAAGGGAAGCAGCAGAAGAAATAATCAAAAAGCTGAAAAGCTGAGAAATCAACTGAGTTTTTCCAGCATGTTTACCCGGATGGAATGATTTCCTCCTTCAAAATGTGCACCCAGAAAGCGCTGAAGCATCTGCCATGCATATGCATCTGCTGTGAACCTGGCACCAAAGCAAATTATCCGGGCATCATTATGCTGCCGCATTAACGAAGCGATTTCTGTATTCCACGCAAGACCGGCACGAATTCCTGCAAAACGGTTAGCGGCCATCATCATTCCCTGTCCGCTACCGCAGACCAGAACGCCTTCCGTGGCTTTACCATCAAGAATCGATTTGGCAACAATTGAAGCAAATTCTGGATAGTGAACCGAATCAGGACCATAGCAACCCACATCGATTACCTCAATTCCAATCCCCTGAAGTTTTTCTACAAGAAAGGACTTCTGAAAAAAACCTGCATGATCTGAACCAATTGCAATAACCCTGCCCAAACCAATCTCTTTCATAAGCAAACTACAATTATCCGATGATCAAACTCTGCCCTGGTTTTATCTGATTATTTTTAAGCTTATTGAGCTTAATCAGGTCCTTGACGGTAAGCCGGTTAAACTTTTTGGTTATCGAATAGAGTGTATCCCCTTTCTGGACAGTATACATTTTCGGACGAATTTGCTGCCGGACCTTCGGCTTTACCGAAGATGCCAGCTGGGTGAATGTCTTTCTACCTGAAGATTCTTTACCTTTCTCCTTAACTGAATCGGAAACGGCGAGTCCTGATGTGGTATTGACCCGGATTTTCTGTCCAACAAAAATATGCTTTCCAAGATCTGGATTAAATTCTTTGATCTGCTCTAGGCTCATTCCATGCATTCTGGCAATATTATAAAGACCATCACCCAACTTCACCTCATAATAATGCTTTGCCTTTGGGTCTGATTCCTGACATTTCTCCGTAGGAACTGTAAGTTTTTCAGGAGCCTTGTCAGGCTTCCTGCCATCTGCATCTTTTTGATTTTGATGTACCGAAGCAGTTTGATTTTCAATTTTTGCAGAAGCAATTATCTTGTTCTCACCTGCAAGGACCTCTTTTGCAGAGGCTTTGTGCCGGTCATTATGAGCAACTTTTTCTTTTCCAGCTGCTTGCTTCTGGCTTTCCGAACTCAAAACCTCAGGCTGAACTATTGTTGATGAACTTGGGTTAGAAACCAAGTCAGCACCTGAATTATTTTTCTCCTGCTTATCAGAACTTTCCTGATTACCTGGCTTTGCAGATGATACCAGAACCGTTGGTTCTTCGTCTTTTTGCGGAACAGATACCAGATAATTTCTGGATTTTATAATTTGCTTGCCCCACAACTTGTTTAATTTACAAAAGCTCTGGTAACTCATGCCATATTTCCGCGCAGTCAGCCTTATATCAGAGCCTTTTTTCAGAAAAACCCGCGTGAACTCAGGTGAACCAGTTTGCTTTCGGCTTGCGACCTTGGGAATAACAGCAAATTTTGCCGAATCCATGAACCTGTCAAAATTAGCATCCAACAAACCACTGTGGGTTTCAGGAATCAATAGTGTACCACCTGGAAAATAATTGGATTTCAGATCATGATTATGCCGGAGGAGAACACCGGCATTCAGGCCCAGAATACTCTCAAGTTTTTCAAGGTTGCAGGATTTATCCGTACGAAATGTATCCAGTGCCGTAAAGGTAAGCACCTTATTAACATCCGGGAAAATGTTGTGCTCTCTGGCAAAATGCATGGCATATACTACCGCATAAAACTGTGGAACATAGGATCTGGTTTCTTTCGGTAGGCTGCCATAAATCTCCCAAAATCCTGTTTTACCACTCCTGCGCTGGGCCTTCAGCACATTACCGGGCCCGCAATTGTAGGCAGCCAGAGCAAGTTCCCAGTCGTGAAACATGTTGTGTAAGGACTTTAAATATTTACATGCAGCCTCTGTTGCCAGCCAGGGATTTTGCCTTTCATCAATGTGATTATTCTGGTTCAGATTCATCTGTTTACCTGTACCCGGCATAAACTGCCACAACCCTACTGCACCTGCCGGAGATTTTGCATTGTAGTTCAGGCCTGATTCCACGATGGCCAGATGTTTCAGGGCATCAGGCATCTTGTACTGTTTCAGATAATATTCGAAAATCGGATAATAGAAATGCTTTTTCTCCAGCATTGTCCTCGTGTACCCTCTTCTCCTCACTGTAAAATAGTTGATGAATCCGCAAACAGTTTCGTTTACAACCAGCGGAATATCACTATCCATGCAAGTGGCACGATCCTGTACAAGTTCAATATCAACGGCAGGAACATAATTCAGAAATAAGCTATCAAGGGGATTGGCAGCCGGATGAAATTCATGAAATGCAGTTTCATCATCATGGGCGGCTGATGGCAAAACAGGACCAACAAAATCCAGGTTCTGAGCAAAAACTTCTGATGAAATAAATGTCAAAAAACAAGCAACAGAAAGGAACAAAACCCTTGCTGCAACTTGTGTTTTTGCGGAAAAATACCTTAAAAAGCTCATTTCCTTCATTTTTCAGCGAAGTGGCCGCAATTTAAATCCTACCAGCTTCATAACCAAAGCCATGCAGACAACTGACCGATAATTCGCAATTATTAACGAACACACAGTACAATTATTGGCGGCCTGGATGCTGTTCTCATCTCCCCTTTTCTGATACAGTCCAAAGGTAGAAAATCTTCTTTCGTTTATCCGGAGAAGAAACGAAAGAGCTGAAAATCAAGAGTACTAGCTCAAATCCATAAAATAGTATTATTCAATCAGAGATTGCATATCAGTACTGTCCGAACCGCTGCTGAGTTTATGGAGAAGGTAATGCGCATTCAATCCTAACAATGGATGTTCCCAGCCTGGCATAATTTCTTCCAGGGGTTCAAGAACAAATTTTCGCAGGTGCATTGAGGGATGTGGAATCTGTAAATCAGGATGCCTGAAAATTTCATCACCACAGGCGAGTAGATCAATGTCGATGGTCCGAGGCAGCAGTTGGCCCTTTCCATCTCTCCCAAGCTGATCTTCTACCATAACACAATGCTCAAAAATCTGCCGTGCCGGCAATGTAGTTTCAAATCCAAGAACCTGATTAAGATAAGGAGGATGATTTTCAACTCCGAAGGCAGCAGTTTCACGAATTGTTGAAACAGCGAAGGGTTTTCCAAGCAAGCGTGAAAGCCGGGTTTGAGCCTGCTGCAGAAATTGAAATCTGTCACCCAGATTGGAACCAAGTGAAATCAAAACAGGCCTGTTCATTTTGTGCCTGAAATGTAAACGGGTTTGAGATAATCCGGTTCAATGGCAGCCCCATGCACTTCCCTAACTGAATTAATTTTCTGGTGGGCAATCCGGCCAACCGTAATGGCATCCGGTTCCACATGACAGTAAATCACATTTTCTGAACAAGTGGGAAACGGATGGATTTCCAGGTTACAGACCAGGCAATCGCTTTTGGAGATTTCAGCCAGCATACCCGGAATTCCATCTTCAGTAGTCCACTGAGGCGATATGACAGGGGTTAATGTGTCTTTTCTCCACAAGCCAAGGTAGAACTCTTTTTTTCTCGCCGGCATAAGGGAAAGGAAAAAGTCTGCTTCCGGATTCATTTGCTTCATTTGGTAGAATAAATTCTCAAGTGTGCCTGCCGCAAAAAACGGAATACCCGATGCAAAACTAAATCCGGATGCAAGTGCCATGCCTATGCGGAGACCAGAATAAGATCCGGGGCCACTGCCGGCAGCAATTGCAGACAGCTGATGAACTTCCATATCCTGAGAAGAAAGCAAATGTTTAATTTCATCTGCCAGTGCAGTTTCATGAAGCAAATCAGATGAGGCCCTGACTGATTTTATCACTTTATCGCCTTCAAGAAGTGCTAGAGAGAATTTTGGCCCGCTGGTTTCAAGAGCAAGTATCATCATTAACTACCTGTAAAAAAAAGCGTACGAATCAGAATTCCAGTCAAAAAGACGAGTAGCAGACCAGAAAGCCAGACGGGTTTCATCCGGGAGGCCAATTTTGTGCCTGCCAGCGCTCCGGCTGCAGCTGCGGGTGCCAGACTTAGAAATAAAGGCCAAACTATCAATCCAGTGGAAGGAATATGACTGGATGCCGGATGAACAGTAAGATTGAGCAGGGTTGAAAACATCGTAGACAGGGCAATCACACCAAATGAAATTGCCTGAGCTACGGCAACAGGAAACCTGAGCAATGTATGAAGCAATGGCACCACTACAATTCCTCCACCCAACCCGGATAAAGGAGAAACAATTCCGGAGAATAGACCGGTGAGCAGAAGCGATTTCTTTGAAAAATCAGGTACCGAATCGGGACCAGACTCTTTTTCCTTCAGTTTAAAGATCATTCGGAGAATCATATAACAAAGAATCGCAATGAAAAAATATCGAAATCCCTGTGGGGTAAGATAGCCGGGATTCACCAGAAACCGCAGAAGCAGCAAGGACACTAAGGTGGAAGAAATCCCAACCATAAGGGTTGCATTTCTGATTTGAGCATTGCCGGCAAAGCGCCTGATTCCGGCGGCTAAACTTGTAAAAAAAGTGCAGGCAAGTGAATTGGCCACCGTTAACTGAACCATTTCACTTTCCGGAAGTCCTAAGTGCCGAAGGCCTGCCGGAATAACCAGCACAAATATCAAACCACCGCCAATGCCCAGTACCCCGCCCAGAAATCCTGCTAGCAAGCCCCAGAGCAACATGGTGGGCAATAGGTAATCATGCATGGCGCAAAACTCCGGAATATTTGCTGAATTCCATACCTACGGGGCGGATTCGTGCGAAAGCCGGCAAATGAATTTGTCCATAAACGGGAATATGAGGAAATGTCATTCAGCCATAAAGCCATTTCACCTTATATTGGCGGGCCAAATTGAGGGCTGAATTGCGAAAATGCTCCTGCAATCGGCCGGATTTTTCAAACAAAAAAAAGGAATTCTAGATATCTGCAACCATGCCTTATTATGTAAGATTAGGTGATATCCCACCAAAACGCCATATACAATTCCGCCAGCCAGATGGCAGTCTATATCAGGAAGAACTCGTGAGTTCTTACGGCTTCAGCGGAATTTATTCCAATCTTTATCACCGGCAGGCTCCAACAAGAGTTATCCGGATGGGGGAATCAACGCCTTATATGGTGGAGCTGGATACTTCCTACGGCCTGAAGCAAACACATCTGAAAACCAGCGGCATGGGCCCAACAGGATCCGACTTTCTGGAAGCGAGGCTTCCACTCCTTGGAAACAAGGATGTTACCCTTTATGTGCTGCACAGCGATTCAATGGCAATGCCGTACTATTATAAAAACGCAGAGGCTGATGAGGTAATTTTTGTGCACTACGGAAGCGGAGTACTGGAGTCCCAGTTTGGAAAACTGAAATACCGTGCAGGGGATTATCTTGTGATTCCCCGGACAAGTATTTACCGGCTTCGACCTGATTCCGGCCTGAGCAGGTTTTTGATTATTGAATCTGCCAGCCCCATAGAAACCGTAAGCCGATACCGAAATGAAATGGGCCAGCTAATGGAGCATTCACCCTATTGTGAGAGGGATATCAGGCCACCATCTGAAATTTTGCTCGAGGATGGGGAAGGTGACTTTCTTGTCCGGGTAAAAAAATCAGGGGCTGTACATAATTTTCACTACGCTTATTCGCCATTTAATGTTGTTGGCTGGGATGGCTGCCTTTACCCCTACGCACTTTCAATTCATGATTTTGAACCCATTACCGGAAGGATTCATATGCCGCCACCTGTCCATCAGACTTTTCAGGCACGGGATTTTGTAATCTGTTCTTTTGTCCCCAGGCTTTTTGATTACCATCCTTTAAGCATTCCAGTGCCCTATAATCACAGCAATATTGATTCTGATGAAGTTCTTTATTATGTGGAAGGCAATTTTATGAGCCGCCGGGGAATTGATACGGGTTCATTCACCCTTCATCCCGGAGGTTTGCCTCACGGCCCCCACCCAGGAACGGTAGAAGCCGGACTTGGCGCTAAAGAAACAAAGGAAATCGCCGTTATGGTGGATACATTCCGCCCATTGTTCCCGAGCAAACAAGCTATGCAATTTCTGGATCAGAATTATCCTTACAGCTGGATTCCTTGAAAAAACCGAATTATTATTATCGGACCATTCTGGTCTTTTTCACCTTGCTGGCTGCTATTGAATTAAGCGCACAGCGCAAGGTAATTCAGTTCAGCGGGCTGGTGGTAACAGGCGAACAATCTGTGGGCGTTCCATATGCATCTGTTTTTGTTCCGAGAACAAGCCGTGGAGCCTATTCAAATGAATACGGCTTCTTTTCATTTCCATTGCTGATTGGTGATACCTGCCTGGTAAGGTCACAGGGATTCAGACCACAGAAGTATATTATCCCGAACGATGGAAGGCAAAGTATCTCTGTAGTTCTCTATCTTCAAGCCGATACAACCCTGCTTCCAGAGATTGAAATCCTGCCATTCCCAACAGAAGAAGATTTCAAACGAGCATTTCTTGCGCTGAAACTTCCTGAAACTGACCTGAACCGCATGCGGCAGAATCTCAACCCCCGTATGCTGGAAAGCATGCGTTACAATCTGGGAATGGATGGCGGGCTGAACCACCTGTATTTTTCAAGACAGCAAACAGACGCTCTTGTCAATCAGAATTTTATCCCAAATTCAACCCAACTTCTCAACCCCTTCGCCTGGGGAAGATTTCTTGATGCAGTAAAAACAGAGAAAGAAAAAAGACGCAGGAGGCTTGATGATGGGGAGGACGATTGATCGTTTTCTATTTTTCCTCCAAACTATAGTTCCAGTCCTGCCTGAGTTCCCAGTTTCCTGTTGTTTTGAAAGGCCCTGCCACTCTGACTGATTTTTTTTCAGTTCCCAGAAAATAATCCATCATAATCTCTCCTTCCATTACACCATTGGGGTTAATGGATGCCTTTATTTTATAGGTAATTTCTTCACCCCTTGCAATGCCAGCCAGCTTTAGCGTGTCCTGATTGAGAAAGATAGTGCCTTTACCAAAAATTTTTACGGAATGAACCGGCTTACCTGCATTGGAGATTGCGACTGTAATTTTCGTTCTTGCATCATCCGTTGCCATCAAAAAACAATAACACAATGGAAGAAATATCAGGATATAGGTAGACGCAAGAACACCTTTACCCTCATTGGCTTCTTCATTGGCATTTCTGAGCCAGCCCCACATAAACCAGACCACAGCCAGGACCCAGAGAAGCACACCTACCCCCATAAATGGCCGGGTGAGTACCTCGAGAAAATCTACTGAATAAAATGCAATCAATGTGGCAACGGCACAGAAAAAAATGGCACCGAGTGCAAGCCAACGCGAAATTTTTAGAAGGTCCCCGTACATCATGTTATTTATCCTGCTTTTTCTCGTATTTGAATGGACAAATGATCTCTTTAATGGTATAACTAAGACTTACCCCAATATAAAAATAAGAATCTCTGTCTGATTTATTACCAAGCTGCCTTCGCAAGACTTGCTGGTTAATGAAATTCCCGTTTGCATCCACTGCAAAGGTGCCATCCGGATTTTTTACCCTGGAATAACTTTGCTCCCGATCGCTAACCTGATCTAAATGATCGGAAAACAGAAAACGGCCTGAAGCCTGGACTCCGAGATTAAAATATTGCCCCAGCTGCTGCTTATAGCCTACACCCAAAACAAACACAGGAAACAAACTGATTCTGGGATTTGCCGGATACTTTACTGCTGGAATCGGACTATTGAGAAATAAACTATCAGGCTGAAAATTATCAGGTTCACCTAATTCTGCCATCGATAATCCAAGCCCCCCGAACAAATAAGGTGAACCAAAAACAAAGCGGTTTTTGGGGCTTCGGTAGTTAAAAAAATTATATTCACCCATCACACTCAGTTCGGCCAGATAGGTAGAGAAACCATAAGGTTCGGGGCTTGAATTAAAATAAGGATCAGGAGAATCACTTGAGAAGGCAGCAACAGAAGGAGCGAAAAGAATTCCTGCACGTAAAACTGCCGCCATACTAAGGTTGTACCTGCCAAACACTTCAGCTGCAACAGACGGTTTAACAGGCATCCAAGTAGGATTTAAATCACCCCGGTAATGCAGCATTCCTACTCCGCCTCCAAATTCAAATCGTTGCGCAGAAAGTACTCCGGTTGTAATGATAACAAAGAAATTAGCCAGTACAGATTGGGCAAAAATTCCGCCAGTAAAAGAAAAACGGGTATTCATCCCGGAGATAACGCCGATTTCCGAAAAATATTAACGGAACTTCGGTGGCTTTTGTTTAATCTCGAGAATATACGAAAGATGAAGAGCTGTAATCAGCCAATAATCCCTCCGCTTATTTCCCCTGGGAGCTGCACCGTATTCATTACCTCTGATACGGCGGAAATTGTAATAGTCTGAGGTCGGAAGATAATCAGGGTTTGTCTTATACATCGCCTTATTCTGAAGTTCGCTTACATCATAAGCAGAATCAGGATAAAGCTTTACAAAATAACTCTGATTTCGTGGAGAAAGACCATTCAATACTTTATCTCTTTCACTGATGTTGGTTGCCGGGTCTTTTCTTGCTGAAAACGATCTTGAAATAGAATTCAATGCTGCAGCCCTGCTTTGGGTTTCAATTGCAGCAATATTTTCAGCACTCCGGTTGGAAAGCATGATACCAGTATAGTTTCCCTGATCATACATTTCCTTATACACCTCTTCAGAAGGATACCTGCCGCTTACATCATCCAGATAATCGGTAAAAACAAAGCGATAACCAAGTTCGAGGCTAAGATCAAATTTGTCGAGCAGCCTGTACCGCACCCCAAAACCAAGTGGCACACCAATCTGAAACAAGGAATATGGATTAGGAGTTCCCGGAACACCGGTAAACTGTCCTTCGGTTCCGAAATCCTTCAGACCCACCCAAGCACTTTTGGGATCTCCGGGCTTTCCAACTGGTGTTTTTGTTTTCGGATTGTGCGTAAAAACACTTAAACCCATAAGGAAATAAGGGTTTACAAATGTTCTGCGCAGGTATCCACGGTCTGTTGGGAAAAGTTCAAATATCCCTACGCCAGACATTTCAAAAACATTATTACGAAAACTTAAATTCCTGATAAACCGGCCATAAT
>Ga0315905_10007494_pt1 | contig 11049 bp, 12 predicted proteins | sample LakEriMetagenome_5_FD_203522 | JGI IMG/M metagenome (GOLD analysis project Ga0315905, IMG submission 203522) | Freshwater fungal communities from buoy surface, Lake Erie, Ohio, United States - Buoy 4 MA121 | ecosystem: Environmental > Aquatic > Freshwater > Lake | place: USA: Lake Erie, Ohio... | reverse complement strand
TAGAGACTAAGAGACTAACACAGGCTAGTGTTAGTCAACTAAACTAAACCTCATAGCAATGCGCAAAAGTACTCCTTGTAGAGACTAAGAGACTAACACAGGCTAGTGTTAGTCAACTAAACTAAACCTCATAGCAATGCGCAAAAGTACTCCTTGCAGTGATTTGATATGGGCAATTTAGTACAAGTAGGACGCTGACTTTTGAGAAATGTTTCCCAGTTTTGGAGTGGACGCAGGGTTTCTTGCGCTGTTGAAGGTGTGGAGAGAACTTCTGAATATTATTGTATCTTGGACAGTATCATTATCGTATACTGCAGTACGTACTTGATTCTGAATTCCTGACGCGGTTGAAGGTGTGGAGTGAATTTCTGAAATATTATTGTTTTAAACCATGTATTTCATTCTGGCGCGCACAGGTGTGAGGGATTTCAGACCCATGCTCCTAGCCTTTTTTTTTTCCTACAGGTGTGGAGGGATTTCAGACCCATGCTCCTAGACTTTTTGTCCTCTACCGAATCCTGTCTCAGGTTTCAGGAGAGAGAGAGAGAGAGAGAGAGAGAGAGAGAGAGAGAGAAGGGGGAGGGAGGGAGAGCGGGAGAGAGAAGAGGTTCCCATCTTTTTACTAATCTGTCTACGCGCGTCTGTGTACGTCTGTGTGTGTATGTGTGTGTCTGTGTCTGTCTGTCTGTCTGGCTAAATGTCTGTTTGTCTCCACAACGCAGGTGCGGAGCGAGAGTGCCAGTGCAACAAGGCACTAGCTAAACCCTAACCCTAAACCCTAAGCCCTCAGCCCTAAGACCTCAACCCTAAGCCCTAAACCCTAAACCCTAAACCCTAAGCTCTAATCCTCAACTTTAAACCAGGTGCGGAGGGAGAGTGTGCAAGTGCAACAAGGCCCCAGCCGTTTCAACTCATAGCAGGAGTAGGTCTCTTTTGCCCTGTAGAACGTCTCTTTTACGTCTGTATAAAGGTGTGGAGGGAGAGTGCAAGTGGAACAAGGGACCACCCGTTTCATTTCTTCAGGACGCGTCATCGAAGGAAAAAAATCTCAAAAGGCAGTCACACAGTGTCCTAGCTCTCTTACTATACAGAGGCACCATAGCAGCGCCGGAAAGAGAGGGTGGTGGGGGTGGGGGGGTCAGCTAGGAGCTGACTTTTGAGACGTAACACAGACCCCTTCATTAAGGACGACACTATCTCGAAGCTTCTCGCCAGCCCGGGTGTGTGTGTGTGTGTGTGTGTGTACGTGTGTGTGTGTGTATGTGTGTGTGTGTGTGTGTGTACATATATGTACATATATAGAGAGGGAGCCAGCTCTTCCGTGCCTTTTGAGCACGCCTGCTCGCAATGTGCTTCTGCTTCCTTACCACACACACACACACACACACACACACACACGTTTGCATACACACACACACACACACACACACATAGGGTGCCACCTGAACCGGGACATGTTGGCACTTTTTTAACACACACACACACACACACACACACACACACTCACACACACTCACACACTCTCTCACACACACTCATATACACACACACACATCGTGAGACACACATACACACACACGCACACACATAGGGGCCCAGCGTTACAGGGACATGTCGGCACTTTTGCTCGAAAAGTGCTTCTGCTTTTTTACCATTCCAAGCGTGTCGTCTTCGGGTATGAACACCGAGCAGGCAGGATATGGGTATGACGAATATGTGAAGTATACATATATACATGCATACTTGCATACGTGAACATAATTAGAGGGCGGTTGAAAATCTGATACATGTGCTCCAAACGGAACGAACGCCGGGTAACTCTCTCTGCTCCTACTACCATTCCTTCTTGCGCAATCTAGCATGAGGAGGAGGATACATGCCATATGAGGAGGAGGATACATGTCATGATACACAATTTACCGCCATTCCTTCTTGCGCAACCTAGCATACCACCCCTTCTACCGCTCAGATTGCAACCAAACGATGTACAACCCCTTCAATCCCTGCAACTAAACGTTGTACAACCCATTCAACCCCTCATGAAATCACCACCGTCCTGTACCACGTACAGGCCCTTGCCGCCCATCACATCACTCGACGACCTGCTCCTGACCTCTTATGTCCTCCGAGATCGTGTCTTCCAGGGCCTGCCCGCGCTGAGTGAGGTATTGTGTGTGTGTGTGTGTATCTGCGTGTCTGGGTGGGTGGGTGGGTGGGTGGGTGGGTGGGTGTGGGTGTATGTGGTTGAGTGTGTATATATAACATATAACATATATACACAGGAGCTTCTCGACTCCATTTGCAACATCACAAGAGGGGGCGGAAAATACTCGCGTCCTCGTGCCAGGTCTCATGCAAGCGCGCGCATGTGACTGTGTCTGTGTTTGCGTGTGTAATGTGAATACATCTAGGTCTCGAAGCCAGAGCGGCGTGCTGCAGGATTTGTGTGTGTGTGTGTGTGTGTGTGTGTGTGTGTGTGTAATGTGTATATATCTATAGGTCTCGTAGCAAGAGCGGCGTGCTGCAGGATTTGTGCCAAAACTTAACGGTAACGTGGAAGCCAGAGAATCTGACAATCGACACGTGCGAGGTATGTGTGTTTACATGTGTTGTATCTATGTATCTTGTAGATATAAAGATGCAAAGATGTAGACATGTGTATGATATAAATTTGTCCTTTGTCGAGATTTATCGTGCGTGTGTGTTGGGGGGGAGAGGGCGGGGGGGGTCCGGTGAGGGGGGAGATTTATGTCTTGCTTCCTTGTACATTCCACAAAAAAAGTGATTAGTTGGTTGCTGGCCGCAGGACTAGCATACAGACAGAAAGATAGAATGATAAATATAGATAGATAGATAGATAGATATAGATATCACATGACATTGTCCTTTATCACCAGCTCTTTTGGGACCCGTGGCGCATCGAAGAGTCTCTTGCGCGCTGTGTCAGCACCATGTACATCGGGAAGGATCTACTCAGCGTGGAGGCCAAGAGCAGGGAGCAAGCAGCCGCGGCCTACACCTTGAACACTACAATAGAGTGGTGGAAAGAGTACACAACTGTGCCTCCTATGCAACACGCTGACGTGTCACGGCGTAAAGTGATCGCATACTACACCAACAGCTCGTGCAGCGCGTGCGATGCCTGTCCTCGCGTCCGCATTGACTCTCGCTCCTGGCCTCATGTCGCGCTCTCTCACACACTGCCCGCCCTTCTCGCCCCGGGCAAGCACCTCACAATGCACATTCAGCCATCTGAGGAGGACTGGCGTCTTGACGTATTTGAGGCTTCGCACGTGGACTTTTCTCTCGACTTACACATCGATGCGTGGCTGCACGCGTCCTCCGCCCCCAGCATTCGGGTTCGTGTATGCGTGTTGCGGGGCAGCGTGAAAGGGGCTGGCTGGCTGAGTGAGGGCAGCGACCTGAATGAAGGTAGGTGTCAAGCAGGCGCCACGATACACTTAATTTCGGGTCGAGGTGGAGGAGACAAAAATAATGAAGTCACTCGGATGGTTCCTCTCCCCAGATCCGCGCAGGGCTGGACAGTGGTGGTGAGCAATCTGGGAGTCGGTTCCACCAGACTCTGCCGCCCGGGAAATGCGGCATTTGAGGACGGAAAGCCATGTATCCCAGAGCTTGGGCAAAATGAAGTCAACCTCCGAGCGTATGCGCAAATTAAAACTGTTGGGACTTGCTGTGGAGTTGTTGGAGACACGCCGGCCCAAGTATTCGAGAATACGCGATCCCTGGGCGAGTTCAGTTCGCACGTTGAGGGCCTCGGCAGCGCAGACACCTGTGCTCGGAAGTCGGTGGAATATTGTGACGGGACGCAGCATTCAGGGAGGCAGCTTGACTTGTGCTCCGTTTGTGGAGGCTCGTGTTTCGAACCGACATGCTCTAAGGAGGCGTGTGTCGAGACCTCCTCCACGCCCTCGCTGCTGCGTCTTCGATACAACGGGGAGTTCTTGCAATCTCCTAGGTGGGGCGTTCCGCCGGGGATTGTTGAAAGGGACTACATGTTCAAAATCCCAAAGAAACGGCCCGAGGCCTGTCCCAACCTTGCGTGCAAGCCTTTGTGTCTGAGTACAGAGGATACGCCCAGTTTGTTTCCGGATTGCTATGGCCGACGTGATGCGTATAAAATTGACACGCGAGTGCTTGCCACTGGGATGGGCACTGTGGAATTCAAACGAGGCCATTTCTCCTTTGATATCAGACCTGAGGGTGCGGGTGAAGTTGCAGCACCCTCAAACATGGCTGCGGGGAGCCGGCACAATCAGAAATGGTTGCTGGAGTTAACATGCTTTCGAGACCCAGAGCTGCATCGCCGATACCAGCGTGATGCCTCGCGCGGCACCAAGGCCAACTGGGCTGGGGATTCCAAAGCTGACAAGGTTATTTTATTACCCGCAAAATGAGAACACGCGAATACAAATCGGTCAGAGGCGTGCGTTGAAGCTAGGCAACTTTCGCCACGTGATAGCATCTGAGTGCTGAGGCTCCAGATTCGTGTGCGCCCAAGTTGCCTGCGAGCCGAATCTTTGACTTTTGCCTATGGCTTGCAGGGAGGCTGGGCTGCGGGAGGAGGAGGGACGTGGACACATCCCAGCATCAAGCCCGAGGCTCCGTCAAGTATACTCCTGCCTGAGGGAGGCGCTGTGCCGTTCACGAGGGGAAATTCCACTGACGACGAATCTAGTTTTGCAACGCTCATAGTGAATGGGACGACAGAAGAGCTGCTGCAGGCTTTCGACGGGCTGACCTTTCAGGTGCATTCATCGGAGCAGGAGGCCAAGTCAGGCAGGACCATCACAAGGGTGCTGCGCTTCCGCATGGAGTTTCTCGATGCTGGTGCCTTGTTCGCTCGGTACAAAAGCTTGGAAGAGAAACATGTCGTTGCCATAGATACTTCTGGAACCACGTGCAAGCCCGGCTGGAAAGGCGAGTTCTGCAACATAGTTGCAACCGACCTGGAAGTAGAGTTAGCTCTGCACCCCACCGACGCTGCGGATCAGCAGGTCCCAATCCCACAATTTCCGGGCCGAACCCTTTCCCGCGGGGGCGAAGGAACGCACGTGACAGCGACAGCCGTGGGAAAGACATTGCTACCACGCTCGTCGGCACCCTCTCCCGACAATCCCGCCTATGCGGATGGCGCAGGGAGGCGGATACAGGACTATGACTCCGCCGCCTGCAATGCTCGTCTTGCATATTTTGACATTGGTGCGGGTTCGAGCCCCTACCTCGTTCCCCCGCCTTCTTTGCTTGACATGTACGGCATCGCGTACAATGAGACGGGAGCACGCGTGTTTTTGAACGCGTGGACCAGCCAAGAAACCGTGTGGTGGGACCGTAACCATCTGGCTGATGATCCGGGTGTCAAGGTGTGTGTGTATGTGTGTGTGTGTGTGTGCTCGCGCGCTATTTCTCTCCCGTGATCCGGTATCAAAGTGCCTGTTTCAGTGTGTGTGTGCGCGCACACACACACACGCACATACACAAACATTCCCTCTCGTGCGAGCGTCATGTCATTTATACGCATACGAATGTACATGCACATGAACATGTACACTCTAGAGTATCATGGAATAAAAATTATTTGTTTTCAAACGTCTCCTCCTCTTCCTCCTCCAGGTCCCTCTACAGGCAGACCTGAGGAACTCACGCAGCATTATCAACCGCTACACCCAACAAGCTGTCGACATTGACGCCTTTGTCTTCCACCATCCAGATTTTGTGGTGATTGTTCCGGGTGGCGATAGCTCTCTCCCGCATAGCCGGTGCTAACAAAGAGAGAGGGAAAGAGTAAGGGAGAGGGGGAGGGGGAGAGAAAGTGAGAGAGACAGACAGCGACAGAGTATGCCAGAAATTCAGAGAGAGAGAGAGAGAGAGAGATCCATCACACCCTACCTACACACACAAGTACACAAACATACACACACACAGACCCGCGAGTGCCGAAGGACAGCAAGAGAATCAAAATAGAAATGAGATTTCCGCTCCCGGAACTTGCAAGAACTGTATCACGGTAGGTATCTCTCAAGGCTGGCCGCAGGAACTCGCGGCATCTTCCGAGATGCTAATGACTCAATGTCGCAGTGATGACTGCCCCCAAAGTCAAGACAATGTCAATCTATGTGGCGCTGCCGCTGCCTCCAATCCCTTCCTCCTCCCTGGCTGCTGCAAAGCACGTTACAACGAAGAAAATTACAGGCCATCAGCGCTACACCCCACATCAGCGACGGGCGGAGGCATAGTCAGTCAAGCCCCATGGCTGGCTGATTCCTTCGGTGGCACCGGAGGCTCACAGTCTGAAGGCCTGTATGGCGCTGTTGATGCGACTCAATACCGGCGACTAAAGCCCGACTTAGTAGCGCCTGGCATAAACATTGTCAGTGCACGCTCGGATGGCGACCCCATGTCTCAAGGAACTAACGGCTGTAGAACATGCGTGGGCACCATCCCCCACGACCAACCCCCCCGCGATACCGCAGCCCTGGTCGCAATGAGTGGCTCGAAGCAGGCAGCAGCAGTGGTCGCGGCGGCGGCCTTATTGGTTCGCCAATACTTTGAGGCGGGCTTCTATCCTCTGGGCCGCATCGACTCGGGAATTATCCATATGCCCAGCGCAGCACTGGTGAGAGCGGTTTTGTTGACAGGCACTGCTGCCGTAGACCGCGTATACGACGCCGACGGGAGTGCTCGAGACATATCGAGCACAGTGCGCCCTAACTTTGATGCAGGGTTCGGACGGCTACAACTCTCGAAGGTACTACGGATAGACGCATCGGTGCAATTGAAAGATGCTCCGGGCTGCAAATGCCTTGGAGAGAATTCCGGTTTCTTCGCAATGGACCATCCAGACGACGATCCAGAAACCTGGCGAACTGGCCGCTTCGACACCGACTACGGCTCGCGATGCGCCCCGTGGGACGCCATGCCCGGCAGGATTCCTGCCTGCAACACTTCCTTCTCTCGGAATCAGCGCTCGCCGAACGAAACATGTTGCAAGTCGTGGTGCTTTGTCTCGGACTCATGCAGCTTGGGCGAAATCAAACCTTATCTGCCGGGTGTGCACGTGGCCTATGAAATATGCAAGAATCAGGAGGAGGTGCTCGAAGACTGTCCCTTTCGCGATAAGTCGGTAAAACGCTTAGTCAATCTGCATGTCATAGACCACATTATCTCAGACGACACCAGTCCAGACGCCTGGGGGACCTACGCCACAGCACAGGAGGGCCCCATTGGGAACTCCTTGGCAGAAAACGAGACCATTTCATACAATCTGACGATCCTCGGCGCCAGTATGCAAGACCCGCTGGTTATCACAATGACTTTCACGGACCCACCCGGCGAGCTGTCGCGTGGTGACGTATTAGTGAATGATCTGGATCTCGTCATCACCATAATTCCCATCCTCGCTCCCTCCCCAGATCTGGTGCGCGACGAACCCGATAAGTTCAAACGAAACCGAAACATGTCCGTCACATATTGGGGCAACGAGCAGACCGGGGGAGACCGACACAACACGGCAGAGCAAGTTCGTGTGAACTCTTTTGGCCCCGCCGAGGTCATCGTGACAATTAAGGCAAAGCGGGTTGTTGTCGGTCATGAATTACGCTATCCACCGTCGCGCCAAATCAAATCGAAACCAACCACTAAGGATGCCAACAAGACGGCAGTTGCTGCTAATAAGACAGGCACAACGGGGGAGAGCAGTACGCGGCCGGCCTGCCAAACCTTTGCGCTTGTCATTACCGGCGACCTACTGCACTTGCCCGGCTCTAATCTACCCCTGACAAGTTCCTCTCTGCCGCTCCCCCCCGGCATCTGTGGGCGCCCAGATCCTCCCCCCGACCAAGCCACATCCCGGCTAACATCCACACAAATACTGCTAATCATCATCGCTTGCTCTGTCGTAGGGGCGCTTGCAATGTGCATATTTCTCATGGCGCTCTATTACTGGCGTGGCAAGCGCAAAGAAAGAGAAAATTTCGAAAGGGCTCCACCGAACGTGCAGTACAAGCCCCCGGTGACACCGGTCTCCGCACTTCGATATCCCGATGAAATCGGCAAAGCATTTGAGGTTGGAACGCTAGGCTATGTTCGAGCGTCGCAGTTCGACCCGCCGCGAGATGTGATGGAGGCTAATGAGAGGGGCGGCGTGGCGGGGGAAGATGGGATCAAGAACCGACAAGTGCGCGCACTGAAGTCTGTATACAAAAAAGCGGAAGGTCTTAGCGCCGAGCAGAAGTTGCGGGAAATGCAGAAACACGGGATCGGAAGCAACACCTTTACTCAGCCCTTTGCTGCAGTCTTACACAACGTGCAGTCCGCAAAATTCACAGGCAGGCTCATAACGTCAGGCGATCTTTTCGAGAACTCTATCAGCCAAGAAGGAGCACAGTCCATAGAAGAAAAAAGGGTCGACAAGAATGTTCAGGAGGAGCTGCGGCGTGCTGTATCCAACACAGGCCAGCCTCACCACGGATTCGCGCCCCCGCTTCGAGCAACCTGTTCTTCCACTTCCTACAAACCCCGCGAGGCCTTTGACCCTCAGCTCGCAAGGAGGATCAATGACCAGGTGCAGGACATGCTGGAAACGGCGCTAGGAGAGGGAACCCAAGGAGTGCAAGTAGGTAGAGCGGGAGGTGGGGGAGGAGCTCTGTCGAAGGCCATGAATTATCGGGAACATCCAGGAGACCAGAACTCGTTAGTGCTGGTGCCAAGAGTTCATCCCCTAGTCAACCTTAAGGGCCGAGCACCGTCAGCTCCATGTGTGTGCCTGTCCTGACTTTTTCCGTTGTCTGTGTCTGTGTCTGTGTCTGTTACAGACAAGATTGTGCTTATGTCTCTTTCTCTGTCTGCGGCAGTGGGTAAGCTGCACGAGCTCATACATACACGAGATGTACATACCGGGTATGTCCTGCTCCTTTAATCTCGATCCAGTGGCCCAGCACCCTCTTTCAGCCCCGCTCTCGCGCTCTGGCCCTATCGTCCCTGCCTACACCTGCAATCCACGTGGAGGCAACTAACAGTGCATCAGGACAGGGATTTCGGCATTCTCCTCCTCTAACTTGTGCGTGTCTGCGGTTGGGGAGTGGTTGTGAGAACAGCAATAGAGTTGTCAGAGTCGCCCCCGTCGGAGCTCCTTCCTTCCGCTTCCAAGGCACAAGCAGCAGCCTTAGTCACGGTGGACAGACCGCACAAACACGTTATGCGAGAGGTGCGCTGGATGCCAAATGCAAGCGCACGCCGCAAGCACGCGCACGCTTGAAAACACGACCGTCCCCCCAAAGTAGTTGAATGCAACGCCTGTGTTGTGTCACGGAAACGCGGGTACACACGCATGCGCGCGAAGAAACATGCAACAATTTCGGTAACAAAAAACAAATTGTAGCTATTGTTATCACAGGAAAAGAAGAAACAGTTGCTACGCCAGGCCTTTGGATCGTCGCAAGTATGACCGGACAAGAAGGTGACGAAGCCTCAAGGCAATTGCACCACAAAGTGATCAATCTTGCTTGAGCTGACACGAACTATGTAGATAGACTGCCACGAACTAGATAGACTCCTGACCGATAGAATCTGTTCTACGGAGAAGACATTCTACGATTCAACAAGAATAGTTTTCGACGGATTTAAAACAGGACAGATAGTTTATCAGAAAGAGAGAAAGTCTCTCGAGCTATCCATCATTCTCCCACGTACGCGTGACACGTGACGGCACCATCATGCAGGCAGCATCTTGACTGCGGCCATCACCGTTCTCCGACCAGGAGGATCAGGAATAGGAGGGACAAAAGGAAGAGGGGAGGGTTCTGGTCGTGAAGATGAAGGAAGAGGAGGTGGCGGAGCATTGTGCTTTATTCCCGTTCCTAATGTCTAAAATACCACCCTTCAACGTCGCCGTGGCATGGGGCTGCACGGTAGGTCGGTCCGAAACCCGAGAGCTAGCATTTGGATGTGCCGCTGCAGATCCAGGAGAGGCTCGGCGGATTGTGCGCCTAGCGGATTGTGCGCCTAGTCCGCGGCGGATTGTGCGCCTAGTCCGCGGCGCTCACATTCTGTTAGAGTTGAATATTCTGGGGTCTACAATTTAGGGGATATCGGTAATACCGGTCTGGGGTTCATGAGTAAATCGGGGCTATGGGCTGACGGACGGCACCAGAGGGACCAGGGTGGTCCGGGCCGGAGGAAGCGGGGTATCCTGGGTTGTGGGAACGTCAATAAACGAGATAGTGGGCCGACCGTGAACCGGTGCCCGCCGATGCTTCATGTCTGTGTGAAGGATCTCCGTGTCCAAGGGTTCGACGTGCTACATTCGTATCAAGTGGTCGCGAAGTAAAGACACGGGGTGATGGCGCGCAGCATGGAGTAGCGGTGCCCGCACGACACGCTTCCGTGCAGGGGGACTGTCTGATCACCAGTCTGCTCGCGACCTCGCAGGAGAGACGATTGACCTTTAGTGGTTGACGATCGTAGTCGAGGAGGCCACTGTTTCGGGACGAGAGGAACCTGTTCGCTGCAGTGTTGCAGGTTGGGCTGATTTTGTGCCACACATTGACTTCGATTTTCGGCGGTGTGTCATCCGTCGAGGGGCAAGGTAGTTTTCGCGCACAGTTTTGAGACGACCGCGGGACGCTGCGGGTGCTGTACCTCGATCTCAAAAAAAAAAATTGTGTTGTTTATTGGTACTCAATTTAGTATCCTCTACACTTCCATGTATTCGCCAGCCGCGGCCGCGTCTCCGTGTGCTTGGTGTTTTGTGATTTCGTGTAGGTATGCACTCAGGCGTTTATAGGTTTCTTGGCCTTTGAACTCCTGGTTAATAATGCCTCCTCTGATACTTTGGCCTTCTCACTCCGCCTTGTGCCCACCTGCCGCAGACTTTCCCGCGACTCGCGCGGGCCCCTCCGCCGCCCCATCCTTAGCCCATCCTCCATTCCCTGGGACCTCCTCCTCCACCCTTCCTCCTTACTGCCTCCTCTGACACTCTGGCTTTCTCACTTCGCCTCATGCCTCCCCAGTCTGTAACAGGCGCCCTTT
>Ga0315905_10007493_pt1 | contig 11049 bp, 7 predicted proteins | sample LakEriMetagenome_5_FD_203522 | JGI IMG/M metagenome (GOLD analysis project Ga0315905, IMG submission 203522) | Freshwater fungal communities from buoy surface, Lake Erie, Ohio, United States - Buoy 4 MA121 | ecosystem: Environmental > Aquatic > Freshwater > Lake | place: USA: Lake Erie, Ohio... | reverse complement strand
TTTCGCAGGAAGTCCACCTCCACGGTCAACTGCCCGATCCTGAAGTGCAGCGCGCTGCGTTCCTGCTCGAAGTCCTCGCCCTCCGTCTTGCTTTTGCCTGGTCCGAAAACGCCGGTGGCGGCCTCGGTCATGGTCTTCTTCCACATGGTCTTCTTCCATTCGGAGACCTGCACCGGATGGAACTGGTAGTCCTTAGCAATTTGCTGGATGGATTTGACGCCCTTGAGCGCCTCAAGCGCCACGCGGGCCTTGAATTCGGGATCGTGTCTTCTGCGTTTGGCTTTCATTTGGTGTGGTTGGGTTCGGGTTGCTCCCCGCTCCCAACCTCCACAAACTATAGCTTGGCTCCTGGCCCGAATTTCGGGGTCCGCCTCACACGGTGCAGTCCACTCCGGAGAGCGGAGCCCGCGCCGGCTGCGACGGGTATAAACGCCGCAAAGGCTCCAAAGTGCCTGTTGCCGTCGGTACCCTCGGACACCTGCTGGCGCTGAAGATCACGCCTGCGAACGAACAGGAGCGGGCACAAGGGGCAGACCTTGCGCGCGATGTCCAGAAAGCCACCGGCGAGAATGTCTCTATCGCTTATGTGGATCAGGGCTATGCCGGGCAGGACGCCGCACAACAGGCAGCTCGGCATCACCCCGATCACTCACTTCGCAAACATCCAAAACCTTCCACACAGGGAAAGGCAACAGGAGTCCCGGCCCACCGCGGGAGAAACAGGGACAGCAGACTGGCAGCGAGCACCAGGATGAACCGGCAGTCTAGCAGGGCCCGGTTCCCGCGCTGCACTCTGCAAACAGCGATTCCGGACACTGTGGAATGCTTTGTAAAGCTCACTGAGCTAAAAAGATCCAGCTGCCTGCAACGTGATGGATAAGATCCCGCAGCCGGAAGCCGCCGGGTTTCAACTCGCTGACGATGCGGTCCACCTCGCCGCGGTCGTGAGGCGTGAGGACCCGGCCGCTGGCGTAGGTGAGCATCTTTTCCACGAGGTTGCGGGCGACTTGTTCCTCTTTCTCCAACAGCACGCGTTTCATTTCGACGATGTCGGCGATGCTGCTGCCATCGGTGAGCGTGGAGGACGAGTCGATCTTCAGAGCTTTGTCGCCGGTCTTGTAGTGGGTGCGCCAGAGCCCGAGTTCGTCGAAGTTTTCAAAAGCGAAGCCGAGCGGGTCGATTTTGTCGTGGCACGCGCGGCAGGACTCCTGGGCGCGGTGGGCTTCGAGTTGTTCGCGGATGGTGCGGGCGCCGCGCAGGTCGGGCGAAAGCGGTTCAATGTTGGGCGGCGGCGGGTTGGGCGGGGTGCCGAGGACGCTTTCGAGCATCCACACGCCGCGGACGATGGGCGAGGTGTCCACGCCATTCGCCGTCGCGGTCATCATCGCCGGCATCGTCAACATGCCGCCGCCGTGGGGTGGTCTCGCCGGGACCTTGCGGAAGGCATCGCCCCACACGTCGTCGCGCTGGTAAATCCACTGCGCGGTGCGCTCGTTGAGAAACGTGTAGTCGGAATCAATGATGTCACGGACGGGTCCGTTGCGGCGCACGAGATCGGAAAAGTAGGCGTCGCTTTGCTTGAGCATCTGCCCCTCCATCTGGCGGTGAAAATAGAATCCGCCCGGCGGTGGCATGGTGCCTAGCTTGTCGAGCCGCAACCAGCGTTCGGTGAAGCGCCTGATGAATGACGCCGCGTTGCGGTGATCGAGCATGCGCTCGACCTGAGCGCGGCGCACGGCGGGGTCGGACAGCTTTTCTGAGGCGGCGAGCGACAGGAGATCTTCATCGGGCATGGATGACCACAGAAAGTAGCTGAGACGCGAGGCGATGCCGAACTGCGGGGCGCCTTCGCTGTCCCGGAGGTAGTAGAAGTTCGGCGAAGCGAGCATGGCGGTGTAAGCGGTGCGCAGTGACTCCTCGCGGGACGCACCCGCTTTCATCTGCTGCTCCGCGAGCGCGAGATAGCGTGCCGTTTCCTCCGCTGTAACCGGCCTGCGCCATGCACGGCGGGCGAAATTCTGAATCATGTCTGCCGCAGGTTCCTTACCGGTCCTGCCATAAAGAAACACATGGCTGCGCGGCGGCCACGCATCGAAAACCGGCTCAATGGTGAGGCTGTGGATGCGGATGTGCGGTCCGGCATAGCCGCCGGCGAAAAGCGCCTGCGCCATATCGTGGCGATACGCGTCCTTCTCCGTGTCCGTAGCGTTGTCCCTCGGGCGCGGTCGGAAGCTCACCGGAAAATACTTCTCCACCAGCTTCTCGACGCTCAAGCTGCGTTCGTAGGGGGCATTCTCCCAGCCGAGCCACGGCAGCCATTTCGCGTCGATCCACGTTTCGATTGCATAGGCGCGAGTCCTGCCGTCGTCGGGCAGGTCCCACTGTATGAGTTGCGCAGTGTTGGGATTGCCTTCACTGTAAGCACCACGGCTCGAGTCGATTAGATGCAGGCCCAGAAGCATCTTCTCATCCTGACGGCTGCGTATCAATTCTCCCCACGGATGCTGCTGGTGATGGGCCGATGCCTCGACGGTGATACGGTAGCGACCGGAGACTCCCACGCCGGCCCCTGCGATGCCGCTCGGCACGATGCGTCCAATGCTCGTCGCCGCTCCTGGCTCGCGATACCGCTCCAGCAGCACGTCGTAGTCCTTGTTGAAGCGCCGCGACAGTTCCTCCATGCCGCCCGGCCCTTCCGTGCGGATGTGACCTGCGAAGCGCCGTGTCTCCACGTTCGGTCTATCGCCCGGCACGGCGGCCAACTGCAGACACTCCTCCGCCGCGCCAATGAGCATCTTGAGCAGAAAGTCGGACATGACGAGCCGGCTACCGATATTGTCGAAGCCATGCTCCAACTCGTCGGCGGGAAACTCGCGGATGGGGTCATCGCTGTGCCGCGACACACTGCCGTCACCATTCGCATCCTCGGGCTTCGGCATGCCGAGATTCCGGAAAAGAGGCTGCTCCAGATACAGCAGATCGCGCAGGGTGTTGCGCAGTTCGATGCGGTTGAGCCGTCGGATGACCGGCTCGGCAGGAGCGCTGGAATGATTGGCGTACTGCCGGGAGAGTTCCGCGGAGAGCAACGAGACGACTTTCTGCTTCTCCGCAGCGTCCGGCTGCGGCTGTTTGGGCGGAGGCATTTCGTTTTGCCGCAGTTGATCGAGCACATCCTGCCAGACCTTCAGGTTGTCGGTCCTGGAAAAATCAAATGGCGTCGTATCGAGTCGGAGGTCAGCCTTTTGCTTCTCAGGGCCATGGCAGCTGTAGCAGTGCTGCTTGAGGAAGGGCTGCAGGTCGTCAGCTGCAGCGGTCGCCGAGAAGCAAAGGAATAAGGCAAGGGAATGGATGGCAGAGGAATATTTTGAAGACATTCCTTTGCCATCCATTCCCTTGCCATTCCTAATCCTTATTGAGTGGAGTCCAGCGTTTCGCATTCGATTGTTGAATGATTGAAGTTGAACCAGTGCATCGCGCTCAGTTCCAGATGGCTGATCAGCCGTGACAGATGAGTCCGGAAGTCGGCGATGCCGCGCGTGATTGATGTGCACACAAAAGCCATGCCGGGCGCATGAGACTGCACAACATGAGTCCCAAGATCCCCACCTGGAATGCGCTGGAGGCAGTGCGTCTCGCCGCCGTTGAAGTGGACCATGGCCTCATTGTAGAGCCGGAAGCTGAGGTGCGTTCCCCAGTCGGCGATAATGTTATGCAGCTGCTTTAAAAGAAGCTCGCAGGCTGCGGATTTCGGAAGCCAGCCGGATGTCTGAAATCGCGCCCCGCTTCGCTTCAGATCCGTCAGCGGGTTGTAACAGAGCTTTCCCTGCACGCGCTCAGTGCGGAAGTTGATCAGCTTCGCCCGGTTGGTCTCTCCAAGCATGGCGTAGTGCAGCGCCTGAGCTTCGTGCTCCGGAACAAGCGCCGCCACGGTCTTCAGTTCGTAGAGCAGGTGATTCACGACCAAATCAAAGTAGCAGGTCTTTTGAAACGAACCGTGGGCCGCTTTGACCGGAACCTGCGTGTGAACTTCGTAACCGGCCGCCCGCAGAGTGCCCGCCATCTCATTTTCATACACCCGCTCATCAAAAAGCCGTCCCAGCTTGTTCTGCGCAGCGTAGGCGTGGCTCATCACCACCGCGTCGAGCTGATCAAACTCGTCCGGTGACAGTTGGCGCAATGCGATGGAACGTTCGATGGGCATATCTGTTATTTGGCAAGGGAATGGATGGCAGAGGAATGCTTTGCATTGATTCCTTTGCCATCCATTCCCTTGCCATTCCTCATCATCACGCCTTGGCCTCCAATCCCCGCAGCGTCCCGGTGCTCGTCCCGAAGCGCTCAGCCTCCACACCGAAGTGCTGTGCGATGCTCAGCAGCAGATTCGCCGCCGGCAGCCGATCCGTCCTCCCTTCAGGCAACACCCGATGCTCGCCCAGCTTGAATCCCCCGCCTGCGAGCAATATGGGCAGGTTGCGCGTCGTGTGCTGGCCGGTGGCCATGCCGCAGCCGTAGAGAATTGTCGTGTGGTCGAAAAGCGTGCCGCCATTGAGCGGGTCGGGCTGCGCCTTGAGGAGCGACATCAGATGAGCCATCATCGCGACCTGATAGCCCTCGATGGCCTTGAGCGCCGCGACCTCCTGTTCCCGTTCGCCGTGATGGGAGAACCCGTGATAGCCGCCGCTGAGCCCGAAGTCCCCGTTCACGAATCCGCTAGTGAGCGTAAACACCCGCGACGAGTCTGTCTGAATCGCCAGCGCAATGAGTTCAATCATGGCCTTCAGGTCCTTCTCCGTTCCCTTGCTCTGCGGCGGCTCGGCGATGCCCGCTTTCGGCTTCGGGCGATCAAGCCACGGCTCATCCTGTGTTATCTTTCTCTCCTGTCCGCGCACCGCCTCCAGATACTCGCCGAACTTCGCTTTGTCCGCCGCGCCCAGTGACTTCTCCACAGCCTTCGCCTCATCCATCACGACATCGAGAATACTCCCGTGACGTGCGAAGCGCGCATGCGCCGCAGCCTTGTCCTTCGCATCGTCGTCCACGAACAGCGCGCGATACATGGCCCGTAGATCCATCGACGGCACCTGCACACCCGTGCGCGTAAAGCTGATGAGATTCGCGTCGTTCACCGCCAGCGTCATGGACGGAAACCGCGTTGCCGCCCCGACATGCTCCGCGAACCGCTGGTCGAGGCTCATGTTCATATCGGGAAAATTCGGAGCCACCACCGGCATCACGCCGCTGAGCAGCGACGGTACACACGCATGGCCGCCCTGCAGGCCATGGTCGAGATTGGAGAACACCGTGAAGTCCGCCCGATGCGGCTCCAGCGGCTTGAGCGTCGCAGGCAGCTCAAACTCCCGCCCGCCCTGCACCGGAAAGAACGCCTGTGGATAAACGCCGTAGTTGTTCGACAGCGCCACAAAGCGCTTCACCGGCTTCTTTGCCGCCTCTTTCGCTATCGCCCGCGGAAGCAGAGACTCCATCAAAGGCAGGGAAATGACAACGCCTGCATTGCGCAGGAAGCGGCGGCGGGTGTGTGGTGTGTTCAGTTGGAAAGCTGACATGAGATATGGGTTGCTGTCCTGTTAATTGGTTTGGCGCTTGTTGCCTTCAGGTCGTTCATGCCAGCACGCCCTTCACCACTTCGCCGAAGACATCGGTGAGGCGGAAGTCGCGGCCCTGGAACCGGTAGGTGAGCCGCTTGTGGTCGATACCCATGAGATGCATGAGGGTGGCCTGGAAATCGTGGACGTGGACTTTGTCCGCCACGGCATCCATGCCGAGATCGTCGGACGCGCCATAGGTCAGGCCGGGCTTCACGCCGCCGCCGGCCATCCAGACGGTGAAAGCATACGGATGGTGATCCCGGCCCCATTTGGGACGGTCGTTGAAATTCCCCTGAATGAAGGGAGTGCGACCGAATTCACCGCCCCAGATGACGAGCGTGTCGTCGAGCAGGCCGCGTTGTTTGAGGTCCATGACGAGTGCGGCGCTGGCGCGGTCCGTGTCTTTGCACTGCGTGTAGAGTTCGGTGGTGATGGAATTATGCTGGTCCCATCCAGCGTGCATGAGCTGGACGCAGCGTGAGCCCCGCTCAATGAGGCGGCGCGCCATGAGGCAGTTGTAGGCAAAGGTCCCGGGTTCCTTCACATCCGGGCCGTAGCTTTCCAGCACGGAGGCCGGCTCGTTGCTGAAGTCCGCCAGTTCCGGCACGCTGGTCTGCATACGGAAGGACATCTCATACTGCGCGATGCGTGCGGCGATTTCCGGGTCGCCAAAGTCATTGAGTTTCTGTGTGTTCAGCTTTGCGAGATCGTCGAGCATGTCCCGTTTCATGTCGCGATCCACGCCAGCGGGGTCGGAAAGATAAAGCACGGGCTCGCGGCTGCCGCGGAACTTCACGCCCTGGTGGCGCGACGGCAGAAAGCCGGAGCCCCAGTAGAAATCGTAAAAGATCTGGCCGCAGCTGGTGCCTTTACTCACCGACGTCATCACGACGAAGGCCGGCAGGTTTTCCGCCTCCGAACCCAGCCCGTAGCTGAGCCATGCGCCGAGCGATGGCCGCCCGGGCAACTGGCCACCGCTGAGCAGGAAGGAGATCGCCGGGGCGTGATTCACGGCATCCGTGTGCATGGACTTGATGAAGCAAAGCTCATCCGCAATCGCCGCCGTGTGCGGCATCAGCGCACTGACCCATGCCCCGGAGGCACCGTGCTGTTTGAACGGTTCCACGGGCGCCAGCATCAGCTTGCCTCCCGCGGCTCCGGTCATGGTGCTGAAGCGCTTCCCGCTGATGGCGGAATCCGGCACTGGCTGGCCGTGCATTTCCTTCAGTTTTGGTTTCCAGTCGAACATGTCCACATGCGTGGGACCTCCGTTCATGAAGAGGTAAATGACGCGCTTTGCCTTGGGCGCGAATCCGGGGAATCCACTCACTGCGGGAGGCGCGGACGCCTGCAGGCCATCGCGGCTCAGCAGGTGCGCCAGCGCGGCGGTGCCGATACCGGTGGCGGTACGTCCGAAGAATTCACGCCTTGTGAGGTGCAGTCTGGCCTGGTCTATGGGATGCATCGGTTACTCAAGGTTGAGGGTTTCATCCATGTTCAGAATGGTCAGGGCCGTCATCGTCCATGCAGCCAGTTCCGGAGTGCGCTCGGGCTCTGGCGGCACCACGGTGCCCTCGCCGAGGAACTTGATGGCGCGATCCGGACTGGCTGAGAAACGCTGCCGGTGGCGTTCCATCCCGCTGAGGAGCACGGCCGATTGCTCTGCACTGGCGCTGCGTCCGAGGACACGCTCGAACATGGCATTCACGCGGGCTCCGGCGTCCTTCTTGTCAGCGGTCACCAGAGCGAGGGCTCTTGCCGCCTCTACGAAAGTGACGTCATTAGTGGTGGCGAGGGCATGCAGCGGAGTGTTGGTGCGCAGCGGCTTCACCGAACAGACTAGGCGGGAACCGGTGTCGAAAAACATAGTCGGCCCGACGATGCGCCGCCAGAAGGTGTAAAGACTGCGGCGGTGGAGGTCATCCCCTGTGCTGCGGTTATACTTCCTGGCTCCGAAGGTGGCTTCCTCCCAGACGCCGTCCGGCTGGTAGGGGTTCACGTTCCACCCGCCGTCCATGGGCCGGAGCAGTCCGCTGGCCGCTAGTGCCTGATCGCGGATCATTGCGGATGGCATGCGGAAGCGCGGCCCGCGGGCCAGCAGCTTGTTGAAGGGATCCTGCTCCAGCATTGCGGGTGTGCCCCTCGAACTCTGCTTCCACGTATTGCTTGTCAGGATGATCCGCAGCAGTTGCTTAACATTCCAACCTGAATCGCGAAACTCCGCCGCCAGCCAGTCGAGCAGCGCAGGCTGCACGGGGAACTCCGCCTGCACTCCAAAGTCCTCCGATGACTTCACGAGACCAGTTCCGAACAGCATCTGCCAGAAGCGATTCACCGTGACCCGGGCCGTGAGCGGGTTCTCACGCGAAACGATCCACTGCGCGAGGCCGAGCCTGTTGCGCGGAGCCTCCGGTGGAAGTGTCGCGAGGAAGCCAGGCAGCGCGGCGGAAACTTCATCCCCTGGCTTGTTGTAGAGTCCATGACTGAGGATGAATGTTTTCCGCGGCATTGCCTGATCCGCCATGATCATGACTTTTGGTCCTTCGTTGCCGATGTCTCTCCGGCGCTTCTCCAGCTCGCCGACTTCCCTGGCGAGCGCAGCCACCGTTGGTTCAGACGCTTCCCATGCGGTCGTCAGGGATTTGCGTTGCTCGTCGGTGAGTTGTTCAGGCGCAATGCGCAGAATTACCACTAGCGCGGAATTGGTCTCGGGCTTGCCCGCCGCCCTGGCGGCCTCGGCCTCGGTCAGGATCTGCTTTTCCCATGCCGGCCTGCGCGGCTCCGCATCCTTTCGTGCCGCGTCAAGCGACTGACGCTTTGCGGCCAGAGATTTATCCACCTCAGCGAGCAGTTGCGCTTCATTAGCAGGTGGTATCCGCAGCACGGGCGGTGTCTGCGCATCGCCACCGCCACCGTCCACGGGCGTCTGGTTGAAGAACGCTGTCAGGCTGTAGTAGTCGCGGTTCGTCAGCGGGTCGAACTTGTGATCATGGCAGCGGCAGCAGTTGAAGGTCAGGCCCAGCCACACCGTGCCTGTGGTCTCCGCCATATCGAAAACATAGTCCACACGGTTTTCTTCGGGGATGCGTCCGCCCTCGCCATTGATCGCGTGGTTCCGGAGAAACGCCGTGGCCAGCTTCTGCTCGTCCGTGGCGTTGGGGAGCAGATCGCCCGCGAGCTGCCAGATTGTGAATTCGTCCCACGGCATGTTGCGGTTGAAGGCCTTCACAACCCAGTCGCGCCACGGCCACATCGTGCGGTCGTTGTCACCCTGGTATCCGTTCGAGTCAGCGTAGCGAGACGCTTCCATCCAGTCCCACGCCATCCGCTCGCCATAGGCCCGCGAGGCCAGCAGCTGGTCCACCTGTTTTTCCCATGCCGCAGGCGAAGTATCGGCCAGCCACGAGGCCATTCCGTCAGGAGTCGGGGGAAGACCGGTGAGCGACAGACTAGCCCGGCGCAGCAGCGTGCGGGGATCCGTCTCCGGCGAAAAATCCATTCCATCGCGCTTCAGCGTCGCACCGACCAAAACGTCCACGGGATTCCCCGGCTCCTTTATCGTCGGGCGTTCCAGCGACGTGAAAGCCCAGTGCTTTCCCCACGGTGCACCTTCAGCAATCCACCGCTGCAGAGTCGCAATCTGCGACGGCGTCAAATCCTTGTGCGCCTCCGGCGGCGGCATCAGCTCGTCCGGGTCCTTCGACAATATGCGCTGAATGATCAGGCTCTTTTCCGGTGCCCCGGGGACGATGGCGGCCCCGTTATTCCCCGCTGCCTTCGCAGCCGCCTCGTCGTCCAGCCGCAGATCCGCCTTCCGGTGCTTCTCATCCGGGCCATGACAATAGAAACACCGGTCCGAAAGCACCGGCAACACCTCGCGACTGAAATTGACCGGCTCCGCCGCGGCGAACCCTGACAGAGCGAGCCCAACGCTCCCGGCAAGGAGGATGGACGGTTTGCGGAATTCGAACGCGGGCATGTTGGGAAATTTAGTAAGTGGTGCTGAGGTTTCTGCTGGAATCACATAGGCAAAGTCCGCACGGTGCTGCTCCAGCGCTTTGAGCGCCGGTGACATCTCATACTCGCGTCCGCCCAGCTTCGGAAAGAACCCCTGCGGGTAGACGCCGTAGTTGTTTGAAAGGGCTACGAAGTGAAAGGGCTACGAAGCGCTTCACTGGCTTCTTTCCCGCATCTTTCGCTATCGCACGCGTAAGCAGAGACTCCATCACGGGCAGGGAAACGACAACGCCTGCATTGCGCAGGAAGCGGCGGCGGGTGTGTGGTGTGTTCACGGGCAAAGATCAGGACAGGTGCTGCATCGAAGGCGTGAGCGCGAAGGCGTCGGGAGCGTTCGCAACGCGCAGCTGCGGCAGCTCAAGTGAGGAAATCATTGGAGTGATGCTTTTCATTTTTTAGGGACGAGGCTGTTCAAGTACATTTCCACGGCCGTGTAGCCTTCGGCTTTCACCGCGTTGCCATCTTTGGGGTCGTCCGGATTCAACCCGTTCTGCTTTTCCCATTCATCCGGCATTCCGTCGCGGTCGGTGTCTTTGGGAGCGGTACCGGAGGCCAGTTCCGGCCAGCCGCCGACTTCCTTTTGGCTGTCGATGCGGCGGTGCGTGCGGGCTTTGACTCCGGCGAGGACCCGCTCGTCTGCGGCGTCGCGGGCATTGCTGACACCGGCATTCGCGAGGACCAGCGCGTAGGCCTCCTCTGCGGAATGCGTAGCGGGGCGGTCGGCAGGCGGGACGATTTCGGCGGGCTGCTTGAATTTCTCGGGCGTCACCCTGCCGGTGTATTTGCCGCCGCGCACTCCCCACTCGAAAGCATCGTAGTTACTGGCGGTCCACTCGGGCATATCTTCGAAAACATTGCTGCTGAGGAAACCGAAGGTGACATCGTCGGTCATCGCTTTGGGCTGGATGGGCAGTTCCTTTTTGTAGGGCTTCGAGTTCGGGCCGGGACGCCAATAGTTGCCGATGACGTTGAAGCGGCCTGAGGAGAGATTACAGGCACCTTCCCAATTGTAGATGACGTTGTTGCGGAAGTCGAATATGGCAGTCGCTTCCCCCTGAGCTGACAACTCGCCACCGAGCGTGGGATGCCGGTCGCGGCTGCTGAAGAGCAGGTTGTGATGGATGCTGATGTTGCCTTGGACTTTGCGGAACGACATCAGCATCGCATGCGGCTCCTTTTTGTGGTGCGTGCTGTCATTGAGCGCTTCGCCGAAGAGACACCACTGAATGGTGAATCGGTCGGCGGCATAGACATCCATGATGCCATCCACGCCCCACGTCGCCGTGACGTGGTCGAGAATGATGTCGCGGCAGGTCCCTTCCTCCGGGCCGAAATTGAGCACGTCGCTGGAGGTCCTGGTTTCATCGCCGAGGCGGAAGCGCATGTAGCGCACGATGACATCCGAGTACTTGCGGAAACTGACGCC
>Ga0315905_10007492_pt1 | contig 11051 bp, 18 predicted proteins | sample LakEriMetagenome_5_FD_203522 | JGI IMG/M metagenome (GOLD analysis project Ga0315905, IMG submission 203522) | Freshwater fungal communities from buoy surface, Lake Erie, Ohio, United States - Buoy 4 MA121 | ecosystem: Environmental > Aquatic > Freshwater > Lake | place: USA: Lake Erie, Ohio... | reverse complement strand
TGTGTCCGTGATGTGTGTTACGCGAAGTCAAGGCGCACGCTCTGGCGTGCGCGTGGCTGACAGGGGGCGCGTGGGGCATGGCAGTTGTGGCCTTCAGCCATGGTGCTAGCCGATGAGTTTGCCTCGGGCCGCCTTGGCGTCGCCGACAAGCGGTCTGTCGTGCGCAGCTGCAACAGTATCAGTCTACTCAGTCTTGCGTCCAGTGTGGATTGCGTGTCAGTCTTCTGTCGTGTGTGGTGTGTGCCTTGGGTTTTGTGTGCCTTGGGTGTGCCTTGGGTTTTGGGTCTCCTCAACAATCAGCGTGATTGCTTGTTTCTCAAGATTCGCGTGTGGCTGAAAGAGGCAGGATCAGAGCGACGGAGCACGAGCGGAGGGCATATTGCATGCGGTGGGCAACGTGTGGAGGAAAAGGCTGCTTGCACATGGACTAACGAGGGAGCAACCGGCAACTGCCAGGGTGCTGGAGCTCAGTGGGGGGCTAGGGCTGCCCGCGGTCACGGCTGCTGTCATGGGCGCTGAGCACGTGATGGTCACAGAATACGACGACGCGTGCCTGGCTGAGGTGGAGCGCAACGCACTCGCCAACCAAGTGGGCCTGCGCACGAGCCTCTTTGACTGGTTCCGGTACCCTCCGCCCATCTCCCCTTCTCTTCCTTCGACACGCGGCGGCCAACCCTGGCGCGCGCCAAGACCCTCGTCCCGCCCACCCTTGCCCTCCCTCGATTTCTCACCTCGGCTTGCCACTGCCGTCATCTTGCGGTGCAAGGGGAAGGTGAAAAAGACATCTGGGTGCGCTGAGATAGACACCAACTCGTGCACAGGCCCACTGGTTCCGACATCATGATGGCTGTGGTAGACCTAACCCCCCAAAAAAGGAAAAACACGTCCATGTCTGCCGCAGAAGTCGCCTCACCCGTGGCCCTACTCCCCGCTTGCACGCTGTCATTGTCCGCTCCGACTCGCACAGCGCCCACTCCCATCTCCTGCAACTGTCCCTCTTAGACCGCTTGCTCTGAATCGCCTTCCACTACGCTCCTCGCCCTAAACGCCTGCGGGGGACAGGACGAGTGGGACGTGATCTGCTTAGCAGATGTCATGTACGAAGACAGCTTCGTTAAACCCGTGGCCCATGCTGTGCGCAAGCTCCTCCGCCAAAATCAGCACTCGAAAGTAGGTGCCCCGCTCCAAAGTCGCTGCCTCAGCGCGCCCTCGCCGTCTTTCGCTCACCCTCGCAACGCGAGGGCGTAGGCGCTCACTCTGACCTGTCTTGCACTTGGCGTCCACTTGCCCTGATACCACGTGCCACGTGTCTTGTGTCTTGATACCATGTGACTTGTGACATACGTGACACTTAGCCTGCACTTGCCCGCATACCGTCTTGCCCACTTTACTTGCCCTCTTTACTTGCTTGCCATGGTCTGCATGCCAGGTTGTCTTTGTTGATCCTCAGCGCAAAAACCTCCCAGAGTTCTGTGAGCAACTGCGCGCCCTCAACCTCGAGGTGCATCGCTCTCAACATCTCTTTTTCCAACATCTCTTTCTACGCACCACACATATCCTACGCACCACGCATCCCGCATATGCCTGTACACAGTTTGTCTGTACCCAGAATGTGCATGTACACAAGGACACACACACCACACACAGGTGGAGCACAGGCAACGGCGCATGGTGGTATACAAAGCAGACAGCGACTCGGCAATCAAGAGCGAACGGCATGTCATTTCAATCCTCCACATCACGTGTTCGCGGGACTGATGGCGAGGCGAAAGAAGAAGAATGCCTCGTGAGCGTCCACGGCATGGACGCAACCACGCTGGGCCTGTGTGGCACGCATCACGAGATGCGGCTGTGCTGGCGATGGCGTCCCGCCCCTCACTCCTCGACGCCTCCTCCCGTCTCCGTCTTGCTCTATCAGCGCGTCCAAGTAAAGAATAGGTTTAATCAAAGCCTATTAAGGCCAAGGGAAGGGTAGCAAGCTTGAGTGCAAGCGTATGCGGAGGGCGCTCGAGGACGGCGTGACGCTGGCCGCCGGCCATGGGGACGGCAGCTGGCTGTATCTTTGCCTCCTGCCTTTGCCTCCTGCCTTTTATTCTTGGGGCACCTTTCGTCGTAACTTGACGAATTGCAATGTTTGCTTTGGCTTGCCACAGTTGAGGCCCTCAGGGAAGGCCGCCTGTCACATCACACGGCACAGCACCGGACCACCGCAAACACAGCACGAGAGCACCGCCAACAGACCCATGTTAGTCCACAGCAGCCCAGCGAGCTACACGGCCTGATGTCTTGCTCTCACGGTACAAACCCCCTCCCACTCGTGCGCGCCAGCCAGGCTCGGGGCATGAAAGCACGGGCAAGAGGCAAAGGAGGCCAACGAGGAGAAGACGCGATGAGAATGTAAAAAAAACCTTCTCGTCCGTGACCACATAACCACGCGCCTGGTACCAGGCCAGGATGTCTAGGCGGTTGTCGAGCACCATCATGCACGTCTCTTTGGCGCCCAGCACTTCCTCAGCAAAGTGGTGGGCTGCGTCAAGGAGGGCGCTCCCGAGGCCGCACGACTGCAAGTCAGGGTCCACGGCAAACATGCCCACCTCGGCATCGCCGTTGTCGAGTTGCTCAACTTTGATGCACCCAGCAAGCCGCTCCTTGTGCTGGGCAACGAGCACCACGGCATCGTTGCCTTGGAGCGTCTTGCGCATGTCCTCAGCCGAGATGCGGACCCCGTCGATAAATTGCATCTCACCTGTCCATCCCTGTGCGGCAGTACAAGACACAGTGAGCCGCCGCTGCAGGAGCGAGCAGCCTCTGCAGCTGCGCACCATACTGGTGGCAGCTGATCCTGACTTTGCCCGGCATCCTGGCCCTACGTTTGATCCCTAGCCTTACGATTAAAGCGGCATGCCCAGTCACGGGTAGTCTACCAATGCTTTTAGTGTAGACGCGGTCCAGGCTGCCACTGTGACAGCCTGTGACAGCGCTCTGGCGGCAAAGCGCTGCTGTGGTAGCGCTCTGGGGCAAGTCGGGCGTGGGTACGCACCTGTTGGCCTTCCTTGCCACGGTACGCCCAATTGACGACTTTGGTGAGCTCTTCAGTCATCTCGGGCTCAGCCGAAACGATGTCGAACTTAATCCTTTCCTTCTTCGGTCTCCCAGGGGTGACGGCCTGCGGACTGGAAATGGCAGCTGGAGCGGTTGCCGCCTCGGGCGCCTTGGCCTCCTTGGCGGCTTTATAGGCCATCGCCGCGTCCATGGCGGCCTGCTTCGGCTTCAGAGGCTCGGAAGTATACGAGAGCGCGTCCGCCATTGCCTTTGCGTTACGCGCCTGCTGCAGATAGCGCGTCTTCGAGGCCCTGTCCGCGAGCCCGCGCTGCGTCAACCGCTTGCGCCTTGCAGAGACCACTCTGCGGAAGGTGCGGCCCCGCAGCCTCGCGACGGGCTGAACCAGGTGCGTGCGTGAGTGCGTGCCGTGCGTGCTCGCACTCACAAGGGTCGCGGGCGCGCGGGCGCCTTACCCCGGTGGCAGCTTGTTGGCCTTGGTGATCAGCTCCACGGCAAGATTCTGGTACTTTTTGAGCTTCTGCTCCTTGCTCAATCCAGCGTCCGCGTCCGCGCTAGCCTGCAGCGCCGGGCGCGGCGGCTTGCGCAAGCCGCGGGCAGGCGCCCGCAGCGCTCCCGCCTTTCGATGCGCCAGCGCGGGCAGCGAGAAGCAGCGGCACCCCGGCGCAAGGCACGCCAGGATCGTCGCCGCCAGCAGCCCAGTCCGCATAGATGCTACGCAGTAGTCTCGGTGCGGCGCGGCTAGTCCAGCAACGGCCTGCTTGTATTTCTGTCCACCACACTTCGGGCTGGTTGAATTTTTTGATTTTAGCGCGAATCGCACGGGCAAAGAGAAGGCCCCTTCTCTTTGTGTCGTTTTCCCGATCACGCGCGCCCAGCCCGTGGTGCTCCTGGCCGCCGTCCTCGCCTGCATCGGGAAAATGCCGGACGATTCCTGCGCAGCGAAGCCGTCGGCTGCGCTCAAGCCTCTCTCGCTCATCGTGGCGTGCACCAGCGAGGGCGGCATCGGCAACGGCGGCGAGCTGCCCTGGCGAATCCCCGGGGACATGGCCTACTTCAAGCGCATCACCACCGACCCGGAGCCTGCGGGCGCGGGCGGACGGCTCAACGCCGTTGTCATGGGCCGCAAGACGTGGGAGTCGATTCCCTCCAAGTTCCGCCCGCTCCCCAACCGCATCAACGTGGTCTTGTCGCGCAACCCCGCCGCGCTGGACCTCCCGGCGGGCGTGCTGCGGGCGGCGTCCATTGAGGACGCGCTTGCCGCCGTCGACAACCGGGCCGACATCGATCAGTGCTTCGTGATCGGCGGCGCCGAGGTGTACAAGCAGGCCCTGGGCCTGGAGCGTCTGTGCAAGGTGCGTGCAGCGATTGGTGGAGAGCCAGTCGGCCAGCCCCGAGTGGAAGCTGTTTGCTGTGGCTCTGGGCCGGCAATGTGCGCGGGTGGGAGGCTGCGCCGTGATGCGGGTTTGTCTCTTGGGGCAGGTGTATCGGACGCTGGTGCACGGCTCGCACCAGTGCGACGCCTTCATTCCGGCAGAGCTGCCACCGTGCTTTGAGCGGGATTCTGGTGAGCGGGTGGTGGTATGCAAGTGCTGTGCACGGGGGGAATCTTTCTCTTCGGGCGAGGGACTGACGGCTGTGCGTGCGGCTCGAAGCAGAAGGCGAGCCGCTCAACTGCATCAAGGAAGAGAACGCGATCAAGTACGAATTCCAGGTCTTCGTCAACAAGCGCGCCCTGCGACAGACAGTCGCCCCCAAGCGTGCGCAGGCAGGATCTGCGAACCAGCAGCACGCAGAGTACCAATACTTGAATCTGATCCGGGACATCCTGGAGACGGGCGTCCTCAAGGGCGACAGGACGGGTACGGGCACCATCGGCAAGTTTGGCACCCACATGCGCTTCGATCTGCGCAGCTCTTTTCCTCTCCTTACTACAAAGCGTGTCTTCTGGCGAGGCGTGGCTGAGGAGCTTCTGTGGTTCATTTCGGGCAACACCAACGCCAACTATCTTCGGTGCTTTCAGCCTCCGCGCTCTCTTCGACGCTGCGTGCGCGTTTCCTGCCCCTCCTGCTGCTCCTGCTGTGCGCGCCTGCCTGTCTCACGCCGGCAACTGACTGGCGGCGCTAGCTGGAATGGTGCAGGGACAAGGACATCCATATATGGGACGGCAACGGGTCAAAGGAGTTCCTCACAAAGCTCGGGCTCGGGCACCGCGAGGAGGGGGACCTTGGCCCCGTTTATGGCTTTCAGTGGCGGCACTTTGGTGCCGAGTATACCGACATGCATGCCGACTACACTGGCAAAGGCGTCGATCAGCTGGCCCACGTCATTAAGACGATCAAGACCAACCCCAACGATCGGCGCATCGTCCTCACTGCGTGGAACCCGGCCGATCTCGGCATCATGGCCTTGCCGCCGTGCCACATGTTCTGCCAATTCTATGTTGATACCCAGCGGGGTGAGCTGTCTTGCCAGATGTATCAGCGTTCGTGCGACATGGGGCTGGGGGTGCCCTTCAACATCGCCTCGTATGCTCTCCTTACCTGCATCATCGCGCACTGCTGCCACCTCAAGCCTGCCGAGTTCATCCATACCATGGGCGACACTCATGTTTACAGCAATCACGTGGAGGCGCTAAAGATTCAGCTGGAGCGGGAACCGCGGCCGTTCCCGACCCTCAAGATCAATCCGGACGTGCGCGACATCGACAGCTTCCAGTTCTCAGATTTCACCATCGAAGGCTACGACCCGCACCCAAAGATCGCTATGGACATGGCTGTCTGATTTGCTCCACGCTGCACGCGCGACCCATTTAGCCGTTATCGCCGTTGAGGAAGAAAGCTTTGACGTGAGGGTGAATAAACACCAGTCAATCCATGTTGGGGGAAACACTAGTCATTCCCCTCCCCGTGTGCGTTGTTGCCTGTGCAATACACCTCGACATGAAAGGACAACACGCCCAACAAGCCCCCAAGCGGTGGTGGAGCGCATGCCACCGGGCGCCAGATTGTAGGTAGATGCGTGTATTAATGGAGGGGTAGACACAAGAAGACAGCAAAAGCAGCAAGGGAGGGCAATGAGCCGCCTATCGACTCCCTCTAGCTGCCTCAAATGACACCCACTCTCCCAGAAGGGAAACCAAAGTTGCAAGGACACTGTAGACGGCAGCTCCAGACAACCCCCTCAGCCTTGATTTGTCTTTTTCGAATTGCCAAACATGCTGAACATCTGCCAAGAGCAGTATGGGCATGACCTTCAGGGCGTCTTTTCTGACTCATTGTGTCGCGGCCTAGCAGCACACGGCAGGCACACACGCGGGGCATGGAGGAGGAGCAAGGAACATGGGCAACAAGTGCAACATACGCAACACGCGCAACACGGGCTTGCGACGAGACGGCGCACGGGATACCGAGTTGCTCTTCCTTAAGGGCGGGGGCGCGCCGTTGGAAGCGCCTCCCGTGATGCTCTCGGCCGCCTTGGCTTCCGCTTCAGGTGCCCGCGGCGCAGGCGCTGCGCTTGCCGTTTGCTTGGCGACATTCTGCGGTGCGCTGGAACCCGCCGTGGACTTGCTGGCTGCCGTTGACTTGGTGGCTTGCACGCCCGCCTTTCCTAGGCGTTCTCGCAAGCGGCTAGCTTCTTGCGATGCTTTCTTCGCCTCTTCACTTCGGTCCTGTCCGTCATGTTTCACGCTTCCAGAGGTGAGCTTCGTGTCATCTTGATGTGAGTTGTGCAAGCAAATGAGACTACCACAAATGAGACTACCACAGCGTCTTTGCCCCAGCGTCTGTGCCTCTGCGTCTTTGCGAGCCCTGGCAACTTGCCTGACGCAGCAAGTTGTTGGCAAGATCATGTTGCCAAGTTTCCCAGCATCTCCAGCTCCCCGAGCAGGGAAGCAACCATAGCGCTCGGAGCATCGAAGCAGCCATAGCGCCGCCCCGCCCGGTGCTTCCGGCGATGCTGTTGTCGAGAACGGAAAACAGAGGTGCGGGAGGTGCGGGGTAAAGACCTGTTGGAGCAGACACTGGGCGAGGACCTCATGGCACTCGGCGCTGCGCGCAACAGCCTTGGAAGAGTTGGGCGCCGTCTGACACAACTGTGTCGCGTGGCCAGTGTCAGTCCACCCATCTGCCGTCACCTACCCAACCCAAAGCACGAGGGCGAGTGGACCACGAGAGCAGCCCTCAACAAATACTGGCACCAACCCAAGCAACCAATGTTGCAGCACGCGCCTGGGAGGCACTACGCAAGAGAGAGAGTAGTAAAGACCTGAATGGAGCTCGTGAGCGCCTCCACGGCGGCAGCCAGAGATTTAAGGCGGAGGTGGGCTTTGCCAAGATAGAGGAGGGCGTGAGAGGCCTTGTCGACATCATCGGTTTGCCGGGCCATCTGCTCGAGCATCTCCCGCCTCAGTCATGCCACTACACCACCCTCGCACCCCACGCCCATTCCACGGCAGACACGCACGGGCAGGGAGCATTGCAAACTGACGAGCAACCAACGAGCAACGAAACTAACGAGCAACGAAACCTAACGAGCACCCAGTATTGCCCACCTGCCAAGCAGGCCCACAGCGCCATCGCGCGCAACAGCCTGCTAGGCCCCTCATGCGTGTTGCCTGCCGCTGCAGCGAGACCAGACAACCAGACACGACAGACGCTATGAGGGGAGGGAGGAGGGAAAGGAGTCGAGGTGACCTCGTTGAGTTGAGCACCGTACTCGAGAGTGAGCTTGTTGTCACCGAGCTTGTCGTATTCCACCACCAGGGCCGCCAGACACGTTTTGCCTCCCTGCCATACAAGATCTTGAGAAGCCGGGTGCTGTGACGCGTGTAGAGCAGTATGCGCATAGGCCGTGGCGACGAGCACGGACAAGGGAGGGCAAGGGAGCAAGCAACGCATGACAGCAGGCAGCAGCCAGGGGCAAGCAGAAGGCGAGCACGGAGCGACGCGGGCAACGGCCGGCGAGGGAGGCAGAGGAAGCTTCTGACGCGAGGGAGGCAGAGGAGACTTGGATATGGCAAACAACTTACTTTCATGTCGCCAATACCCCGCTTCACGGCAAGGCAGTCGATCCAGTTTTTGGCTGATTTGTCGGCATTGCCCAGCGCAGACTCGAGCTCGGCAGTTTGCTGCAGGGCTTGTGCCTCGCCGATTTTGTCTTGCATCTGGCGGTAGAGTTGGAGCGCTTCCTGCAGCTGCACCACACCCATTGGTGACATGCCCGCCTCCTTGGCTGCCAGGCACAGGGCGCGAGCCACGTTGCAATTATCCCCCATGTCCTGGAAGAGGTCGATGGCAATTTTGATCTTGCCAATGCCAGTCGTCGCGTTGTCGTGCAGACATGCTATCTGGCCGGCGACCAGAGTGCACTCAGCAACGCCTGCATTCATGCCCAACTTCTTCGACGCCTCTAGCGACAGGCGCAGCTTCTCGTTCGCCTTTTGCAAGTCATCAGGAGAGTGCTTGGCCAAGAGCAGCGCCAGGTTGCATTGGTGCGCCGCAAGCCCAACCACGTCGTCGGAAGCAAAGGCGATCTTCTCGGCTTGCTGCAGGCAATCAATGGCACGCTCGCCCTGCGAGGCCTGAGAGAAGAGGAGACCTAGCTCTGAGAGCGCCTCGCCCAAGGCATGCGGGTCGAGGAAGATCTTGGTGCCAGCAAGCAAGGTGGTCTCGGCCAAGATATCACGTGCCTTCTGCATCTGCTCGAGCGCACCGTTGAGGTCGCCAGACAGGGCCATTATGCGGCCGAGCAAGACCTCGGCACGCCCAATGTCGAGCACCTCGGAGTTCTCGGCCGAAATCTGTCGGGCCTGCTGCACAACGTGCTGGGCCTGCCCAAGGCTGCCCATCTTCATGTACACTTGGCCGAGGAGACACAAGCATTCTGAAGTGGCTTTGGCATCGCCGAGCGACTGGCGAATCTTGAGGCCTTCCTCTACTTGCTCGTGCGCTAGCTTGGTGTCACCGAGCTGCAAGTTGACACGCGACAAGCCGCACAGCCCCCGCGCCTCGCCCATGGGATCCAGCTGCTCCCGGCACTTCCTGCACGCCTCCTCGAAGTGCGCCTTTGCTTGCTCGTATGCGCCCTGCACAAAATGAACGTCGGCAATCTCTTCGAGGCACTGAGCCACAGTGGTGCCCGAGCCAGCCTTCTTGGCGAGGGCCAGCGCCTCCTCCAGACACTTGATGGCCGTGCCAGTATCCCCGCGATAGAAGTTGAGCCGCCCGAGTTGCAGGGTGCATTGCGCCTCGCTGTCGCGGTCACCAAGATCGGCAAAGATGTTGAGGGCGCGCTCATAGTGGTCGAGAGCCCGCTTCGTAATCCACAGACCAGAGTAGATTTCGCCGAAGGTGATGACGATGCGGCCCTCGCAGGTGGGACGGCCTTCGTTGACCGCGGCCGAGTTGCCGCGTTTGAGCACGTCGACGGCCTGTGAGATGTCACCCAGGCGAGCGTACGCCTTGGCGAGAGCAATAGCTGCGTCGCACTCGTCCTCGATCGGGAACTCGGCAGGGCGCTGGCCCTGGTTGCGCTCTGTTGCCTCTTGCACCATACTTAAGTAGGTATCAAGATCCTCGGCTGCCGCACGCGTGTTGGCGCACGCAAGGTTGGCACAGCCCTTGCGCAGCTGCGCCACCGCGAGGCCCTCTCTGGACCCCGACAAGAGACGAAGGTTGTGGCACTTGGTGAAGTTTTCTGCGGCCTGCTGCAGCTGGTCGATGGAGGCGTATGCGCATCCAAGCGACCAGTAAGAGTTGGCCTGCGCTCCTTGGTCATTTTGCTCCAGCTGCACCGCCAGATTGTTCTCGTACATGGTGACGGCGCGCAAGGCATCCTCGTGCTTCGCGACGCGCACCAGGGTGGAGACCAGGCTGGCGGTGCCGGCAACACGGTCGGGCTTGTCGCCTTCCGTCACTAGCTCCCCCCCGAGACCTTGCCGCAGGAACTCCGTAGCCTTGGGCACATTGCCCAGGCGATAGTAGGCCATGGCAATGAGGTTGGAGCACTCGTAGGCACCATGCTTATCGCCGAGCTCATCAGCAAGGTGGATGCAGCGATTCAGCACGTGCACGGCTTCTTCATAGCGCTCAAGCCCAAGGTAGCTCGAGCCCAGCCCCAGGGCAATGTCAGCCCCGATTTCGACGCGAGCGCGGGAACCCTCGCGCCAGACCTCGCCCAGCGTCACGCCTGCCTTCTTGAAGGCTTCGAGAGCATGATGGTTTTCCCCCTGCATGAGTTTGATATTGCCAAGCCGCACGTAGGCCTGAGCCTGGCCATCCTGGTCTTTGAGCGCCTTGCGTATCAACAGCGCCTTCTGTGCATGCGCCGTCGCTGCCACCATATCCACGTCCATTTGCGCGTCGGCAAGCTCAATGTGGGCGGCACCCTCGGCGACCTTGTCCCCACGTTGGCGCGCATCGTTGAGGGTCTCACCCAATTCTTTGACCAGGAAGCGCACCTCCTCCTCGGGGAAGAGCTGCTGCATGAGGTGGATCATCTGCGCCGCCTGGAACGCATCGCCCAGCCGCATGTGCGACGCCTTGAGGCACTGCAGGCAGTTCATCGCCGCCCGCCCGACCTTGGCCGCCCGGAAGAGCTGCAGCGCGGTTTCGAAGTAGCCGATGGCCTGCTTGGTTTCGCTCTTGGCGTGCATGAGAGCGCCGAGGTTGTGGTAGCACCGCGCCTCCTGCAACTTGTCGCCACGGCCCGTAAGGAGGGAGAGGGCAGATTCATAGCAGACTTTGGCGCGGTCAAAGTCCTTGAGATGCATCGACACGGTGCCAATGTTCATGTGACAGACGGCCTTGTCCGAGCCAAGCACCTGCGACCGGCAGAGCAGCAGGGCCTTCTCGTACATGTCGATGGCGGCATTGTAGTCTTGCTGCTCGCACGCGCAAGTAGCCAGGTTGATGAGGACTTTGGCCTCGTTGCCATCCAGCTCCAAGTGCTCCATCAGCTTTTGAGCCTCCTCTAGGTGCGCTGTCGAGTTG
>Ga0315905_10007490_pt1 | contig 11053 bp, 14 predicted proteins | sample LakEriMetagenome_5_FD_203522 | JGI IMG/M metagenome (GOLD analysis project Ga0315905, IMG submission 203522) | Freshwater fungal communities from buoy surface, Lake Erie, Ohio, United States - Buoy 4 MA121 | ecosystem: Environmental > Aquatic > Freshwater > Lake | place: USA: Lake Erie, Ohio... | reverse complement strand
CATAATTCATTGTTCTAACGTCTGTGACACGTACATTGTACAATTTCTCGATAGCGTTTTTTATTTCAATTTTATTTGCCTTAAAATCAACTGCAAAAGTGTAAGCGTTTCTTTTTTCAGAAAGACCTGAAGCTTTTTCAGTAATAATAGGTTTCTTTATAATTGTCTTCATTTTCTACAATTAATTCAAAATACTTTCAATTTTCTCAATGGAACTAACAGCTAAAACAACCTTTTGAGCATTCAAAACATCAAAAGTATTAACGGAATCAGCTGTTACGACTTTAACTTTATTAAGGTTACGAGCAGATAAATAAACCTGATCATTCTTACTTCCTAAAATAAGTAATACCTTTTGATTATCTAACTTCAGAGAAGAAACCAAATTCAAAAATTCTTTAGTTCTTGGTAAATCATAGTTCAAATCTTCTAAAACCATTAATGAATCATTTTGAACTTTATAAGAGAAAGCTGATTTTCTAGCTAACCTTCTAACCTTTGTGTTCAATTTAAATTCATAGTCTCTTGGTCTTGGTCCAAAAATTCTACCTCCACCTACTCTTGTTCCGGATTTAGAACTACCTGCTCTTGCACCACCAGTACCTTTTTGTTTTTTCAATTTTTTGGTTGAACCTGCAACCTCATTTCTTTCTTTAGATTTGTGGGTACCTTGACGACGATTTGCCAAATGTAAACGAACATCTAAATAAATTGCATGATCATTCGGAGTAATTCCAAAAACATCATCAGACAAAGTTGCCTTACTTGAAGTAGCTTCTCCTTTTACGTTATATATTTTTGTTTCCATTACTTCTTAATTGTTACAGTTGAACCTTTAGCACCTGGAATTGAGCCTTTTACAATGATTATATTGCGATCTGCAATAACTTTCAAAATTTGAAGATTAGATTGGTTAACTCTTTTATTTCCCATTTGACCAGCCATTCGCATACCTTTAAATACGCGCGCCGGATAAGAACAAGCACCAATTGAACCCGGAGCTCGAAGTCTATTGTGCTGACCATGTGTTGCCTGACCAACTCCACCGAAGTTATGACGCCTTACAACACCTTGGAAACCTTTACCCTTAGAAGTACCATTTACATCAACAAACTCTCCTTCTTCAAATAACACAGCACTTACCTCATCTCCTAAAGAAACACCTTCAAAACCACTAAATTCAACTAATGTCATTTTAGGAGAAGTATTTGCTTTTTTGAAATGACCTAAAAGCGCTTTGGGAGTGTTTTTTTCTTTACGAACACCGTATCCTAATTGGACAGATTCGTAACCATCTTTTTCAGTTGTCTTAACTTGTGTTACAACACAAGGACCAGCTTCAATAATTGTGCATGGTAACGCCTTACCCTCGGCACTGAATATGCTAGTCATACCAACTTTTTTACCTATAATTCCTGGCATTTTCTACGTTATTAATAATTAAACTTTAATCTCTACATCAACACCACTTGGCAATTCCAGTTTCATTAAGGCATCAACTGTCTTAGATGAAGAACTGTATATATCAAGTAATCTTTTATAAGAACTTAATTCAAATTGCTCTCTTGCTTTCTTGTTTACGTGCGGTGAACGTAATACTGTAAAAATCTTTTTGTTTGTTGGTAATGGTATTGGACCACTTACCACTGCTCCTGTAGATTTAACAGTTTTAACGATTTTCTCAGCTGATTTATCAACTAGATTATGATCGTACGACTTTAATTTTATTCTAATTTTTTGGCTCATCTTATTCTTAATTAAGCTGTAACTTTACCATTTACTTTTGAAACTACCTCATCTGCAACATTTTTTGGGGCTTCTGCATAGTGAGAGAATTCCATTGATGAATTTGCTCTCCCAGATGTTATCGTTCTCAATTGAGTAACGTATCCAAACATTTCTGAAAGTGGAACATCAGCTTTCAACACTTTAGCACCAGCTCTGTCATCCATACCTTTCATCATACCCCTTCTTCTGTTCAAATCGGCAACAACATCACCCATGTTTTCTTCTGGAGTAACAACTTCAAGCTTCATGATTGGCTCAAGAAGAACCGGACGACAATTTTTTAAAGCCGCTCTATACGCCATTTTAGCGCATAGTTCAAATGATAGAGAATCGGAGTCAACAGCGTGAAAAGATCCATCTACTAACTCAACCTTCATGGCATCTACTGGGAATCCAGCTAACACACCATTTTTCATTGAATCCTTAAAGCCTTTTTCAACAGAAGGAATAAATTCACGAGGAACATTACCACCCTTGATGCTATTTACAAACTCTAAACCTACTTTTTCAGTATTGTCCTGAGGTGAAATTTTCACAACGATATCCGCAAATTTACCACGACCACCTGATTGCTTTTTGTACACTTCTCTATGATCAACTGAAGAAGTAATATTCTCTCTGTAAGCAACTTGAGGTGCACCTTGATTTACCTCCACTTTGAATTCTCTTTTCAAACGATCAACAATAATTTCTAAGTGAAGCTCACCCATTCCACTAATGATAGTTTGACCAGTATCTTCGTCAGTGTTTACTCGGAAGGTTGGATCCTCTTCAGATAACTTAGAAAGTCCTATTGATAATCTATCTGTATCTGCTTGTGTCTTAGGCTCGATTGCTAAACCAATAACCGGCTCAGGGAACACCATTGATTCTAAAATGATTGGAGCATTCTCAGCACACAAGGTATCTCCTGTTTTAATATCTTTAAATCCAACAACCGCACCGATATCCCCAGCCCCAAGTACAGGAATCTGGTTTTGTTTATTTGCGTGCATTTGGAAAATTCGAGAAATTCTTTCTTTATTATCAGATCTCGTGTTAAGGACATAAGAACCAGCCTCAAGCTTTCCAGAATACGCTCGCACAAAACACAAACGTCCAACGAATGGATCCGTAGCAATTTTAAATGCCAAACCAGCAAATGGTTCGTCATACGATGGCTTACGCACTACCTCTTGATCAGTTTTAGGATTAATCCCTGTAATTCCTTCGATATCCAAAGGCGATGGCAAAATTTCCATTACCATATCCAACATCGCTTGAACACCTTTATTTTTGAAAGATGAACCACACATCATTGGAACTACTTTCCCAGAAATTGTAGCTTCTCTTAAGGCATCTAATATTTCTCTTTCAGTTAAAGAATTTTCATCTTCAAAGAATTTCTCCATTAAAGACTCATCAAATTCAGCAACAGCTTCTAATAATTCGCTTCTTAATTGACGAGCTTCATCAAGAATATCAGCAGGAATTTCAACTTCTTTGAATGTCATTCCAAAATCATCTTCATTCCAAACAATCCCTTTAAAGTTAATTAAATCAACAACTCCTTTAAAATTATCTTCTTCACCGATATTTAATTGTAATGGAAGCGCATGACTTCCTAACATATCTTTAACTTGTTTGCAAACAGCAAGAAAATCAGCTCCTTGACGATCCATTTTATTCACGAATCCAATTCGAGGTACATTATAATTGTTTGCTAATCTCCAGTTTGTCTCTGATTGTGGTTCAACACCATCAACAGCAGAGAACAAGAAAACAAGACCATCAAGTACACGTAATGAACGGTTTACTTCAACCGTAAAGTCAACGTGTCCTGGAGTGTCAATAATATTCATGTGGTACGTTTGACCACGGTAGTTCCAGTTCAATGTTGTTGCAGCAGAAGTAATTGTAATACCTCTTTCTTGCTCTTGTTCCATCCAGTCCATTGTAGCGGCACCATCGTGAACTTCACCGATTTTATGACTAACACCACCGTAAAATAAAATACGTTCGGTTGTAGTAGTTTTACCTGCATCAATGTGAGCAGCAATACCAATGTTTCTTGTATATTTGAGATCTCTTGCCATTTCTTAGAATCTAAAATGTGAAAATGCTTTATTCGCCTCAGCCATTCTTGTTGTATCTTCTTTCTTCTTGTATGCCGCGCCTTCTTCTTTGGAAGCTGCAATAATTTCAGAAGCTAATTTTTGAGCCATTGTTTTTTCGTTTCTTTTTCGAGAATACCCAATTAGCCATTTCATAGCTAAAGATGCTTTTCTTTCCTCACGAACAGGAGTTGGAATTTGAAAGGTAGCCCCTCCTACTCTTCTACTTCTAACTTCTACTGAAGGAGTTACATTCTCAACCGCTTTTCTCCAAACATCAAGACCATCTTGATCTTCGATTTTCTTATCAACGATTTCAATTGCATCGTAAAAAATACGAAATGCTAAACTTTTCTTTCCGTCAAGCATTAAGTTATTTACAAACTTTGTTACAACCACATCGTTAAATTTTGGATCTGGAAGTATCGTTATTTTTTTGGCTTTTCTTCTTCTCATTACTCAGAAAAAACTATTGTTATTATTTTTGTTTAGGTCTTTTAGTTCCATATTTAGAACGTCTTTGTGTTCTCCCCTGAACACCAGCTGTATCCTCTGCTCCACGAACGATGTGATATCTTACACCTGGTAAATCTTTTACCCTACCACCTCTCACTAATACTAAGGAGTGTTCTTGTAAGTTATGTCCTTCACCACCGATGTACGCATTCACCTCTTTTCCATTTGTCAAACGAACCCTTGCAACTTTACGCATTGCAGAGTTTGGTTTCTTTGGAGTAGTTGTATATACACGAACACAAACACCTTTTCTTTGAGGACAAGAATCTAATGCTGCGGACTTACTTTTCTTTACTACTGTTGTTCTGCCTTTGCGAACTAACTGCTGAATTGTAGGCATATCAATTTTATCAATTAAATTTTACTTTTCACACTTTTGGGGGTGCAAAGATACTACAATTATTCTTTTCTACAAGTTAAAGTTAAAAAAAAACCGATTTTTTTTCATTGTGCTATTGAAATTATTGAAACGCAATGATTTACACTAGATTTTTGATTATTTATTTCAAACCTTTGTAAATGATTAGACAGTTTTTTTGATTAGGCTTTGAAAGTTAGATGAATGAACTGTATTTTTGCATTATTAATAATAGCATTTTATTGTAATGATTTTACCTATAGTTGCATACGGAGATCCTATCCTAAAGAAACTTTCCGAGGAAATTGATGAAAATTATGTGGATTTAAATCTGCTTATTGACAATATGTTTGAAACCATGTATAACGCGAAAGGGGTCGGTTTGGCAGCACCTCAAATTGGAAAAAACATACGTTTATTTATAGTAGATGGAAGTCCTTTTGCAGATGAAGAGGATGCAAAAGAAATAGACCCCCGTGCAGTTGGGATTGAAAAGTTTAAAAAAGTATTTATTAATCCAATTATTGAAAATGAGAATGGCGAAAAATGGGGATTTAATGAAGGGTGCCTGTCGATTCCTAAGATACGAGAAGATGTTTACCGACATGAAAATGTGGAAATAAGTTATTTTGATGAAAATTGGAATTTTCATGAGGAGCTATTTACTGGATATGCTGCAAGAATTATCCAACATGAATATGATCACTTGGAAGGGGTGCTTTTTACAGATCATTTATCTGTATTGAAACGAAAACTTTTACAAAAAAGACTTCAAAATATTTCTAAAGGTGCAGTTGATACTGATTATAAAATGAAATTCCCTCAAAAAAAATGAAAAATAAAAACATTCAAATTTTCTTACTACTCCTTGCTCTGATTGTAGTTTCTTGTAATGACGGAGACTCAACTGTTAACGCTAAAAAACCAACCACTCAAGCAAGAAAGAATCCCACAACAAAAGAGGAACTCTGGAAGGAAATCAAAATAGCGGAAGATTCCATGTACAAAAAGCAGCAGAGAAACAGAGCGAGTAATGTTCATTATATGGCTTATTTTTCACGATTGGTTGAATATTACAATAAGTATCCTAAAGACGCAAAAGCAGATTCTTGTTTAATGGCCATTTGCACTACTGAAACTGGATATCCAATAGGACATGGAAAACATCTTGTTATGCAAGAACAATATGGAGATACACTCCTTATAAAATATCCGGAATCAAAATTTAAAATTTTTGTTATTCAAGATTTAATCTTCAAATACGATCAAGCCATTAATAATAAAAGGGATATTAAGAAAATTAAATCTTATTATGATATGTGGTTAAAATCTTTACCCAAAACACCTGAAGGAGAGCAGGAAAAGAAAGAAATTCAGGAGCGCTTAAAAAATATTAATGAGCCAGTTAAATTATCTAAATAATCGCTTGACAATTATTTTGTTAATTATGTGTTAAATCAAAAAATCAAATAGTCAAACTCTTTATATTTGTTTAAAATTAAAATCAGCAAAAATGAAAAACTTATTTTTATCTATCGGTTTAGTTGTAGCAGGAATGTTTGTTTCTGGAAATGCAACTGCTCAAGTGGAACTTTCTAAAGGTCCAAAAATTAAATTTAACAAAGAAGTTCATGATTACGGTCAAGTGAAATATGATGGTGATGGGACTTGTACATTCGACTTTACAAACGAAGGAAACGAAGCATTAGTTATTTCAAATGCAAAAGGATCTTGTGGTTGTACAGTTCCTGAGTGGCCAAAAGAACCTATTGCACCAGGAGCATCAGCATCAATCAAGGTTAAATATGACACAAAAAGACCAGGCGCAATTAATAAATCTGTAACAATCACATCAAATGCAGTAAATGTTGAAGGTGGAATTGTTACTGTTAGAATCAAGGGAGAAGTATTACCAGCTCCAGATAGCGGTGCTCCAGTTAATAACTCAGGTGCTCCAACAAATAACTAAGATTTGAAAGGTTTAATCCTAATTATTCTTTTAATATTAACCGCTCCTGTTTTCACACAGAGAGCGGTTTTTTATGCTCCAAACAAAACTATTCGTTTCCCGAAAACAAACGAAGGAGAGAAATTAAAGTACCGTTATCTTGTTAAAAACATGGGAAAAGTTCCCTTAGAATTATACGGGTTCGAAGCTGAATGCACGTGTACTGAAGTTACTCTACCTAAAAGTCCAATCAAACCAGGTGAACAAGATTTTATTGATGTCACCTTTGATACTAATGGGAAATACTATTTTCAAGATCGAATAATCTACCTCTCAGCGAATACGCGAAAAAAAAGAGAGAAACTAAGATTTAAAGTGTTTGTTATTCCTAAGGATTAAGTTAACATAAGAAATTACGTTAAGTTATTTATTTCATATTAAGAATTAAAATTATTTCAAATAGCTTTACCTTTGTAGCACAATGAATCAATTTAAGAAAGTTGCTTTTTATACCCTCGGTTGCAAATTAAATTTTTCAGAAACATCTACACTAGCTCGATTATTTGAGGAGGGAGGTTATGCAAAAGTAGATTTTGAAGAAAATCCTGATGTTTTCATAATTAATACTTGTTCGGTCACTGAAAATGCAGATAAAAAATGTAAGCAATTGGTAAAACGTGCTCAGAAAATCAATTCTGAAGCGCTGATTGCCATTGTCGGTTGTTATGCCCAACTTAAGCCTGAAGAAATTGGCAAGATTCCAGGTGTTGATATTGTACTTGGTGCAAATGAAAAATTCAATGTGTTAGATCACCTTGACAAACTACAAACAAAACCCGGAAAGTCTATCATTAAATATGATTCAATAAAGAAAACCACTAAGTTTGTCCCGTCTTTTTCATATGGTGATAGAACAAGGTCGTTTTTAAAGGTACAAGACGGTTGCGATTACTTTTGTACGTTTTGTACTATTCCTTTGGCCCGAGGAAAGAGTCGCAATGCAACGATTGAACAAACAGTTAACGAATCTAGAAAAATAGCAGCTACTGACGTTAAAGAAATTGTTTTAACAGGAGTAAATATTGGCGATTTTGGACAGGATGGCTCTGAAAATTTTCATGAACTTGTTCTAGCTTTAGATGAAGTTGAAGGAATTGAGCGATTTCGAATATCGTCTATTGAACCCAACCTGCTTTCGAATGAAATAATTGACTTTTGCTTGACCAAATCAAAAAGATTCGTTCCTCATTTTCATATTCCTCTTCAATCTGGAAGCAACGCCATGTTAAAAGCTATGAGAAGGAAATACGAAAGAGAACTATACGCAGAGCGAGTGGAAACTATTAAAAGAAAGAATCCTGATTGCTGCATTGGCGTTGATGTAATAGTTGGTTTTCCTGGTGAAACAGATGAAGAATTCTCAAAAACTGTTGAATTCTTAAAAGTTTTAGACATCTCTTATTTACACGTTTTTACCTATTCGGAAAGAGCAAATACAACAGCGATTAAAATGGGTGATTCTGTTCCAATGGATATTAGACGTGAACGAAGTAAAATTCTTCATTTACTTTCGGATAGAAAAAAAAGACATTTTTACGAACAAAATAGAGGTCAAATTCGTACTGCCTTAATCGAAAGTGAACAAGATGAAGGATGGATGTATGGTTTTACTAATAATTATGTAAAAGTTAGAATTCCATTTGATTTATCTTTGGCTAATAAATTAGTTGAAGTAAAACTAACAAAGGTAAATTCAGATGATTCAATGGATTGTGAAATTGTAAAATATTAAAAGTGAGTAATTGTTACATTACGCGGCGCGAGACATTTAATGCGGCACATAAGCTATGGAGAGAGGATTGGAGTCAGGAAAAAAATGATGAGGTTTTTGGAAAATGCAGCAACCACAACTGGCATGGTCATAATTTCACTTTATATGTAACCGTTAAAGGGTTGCCGCATGCAGAATCAGGATTTGTGATTAACCTGAAAGATTTGAGTAAGATTATTAAAGATTTAATAATTGAACCATTAGATCATAAGAATTTAAACCTAGATGTACCTTTTATGAAAGGGATTTTGGCATCAACAGAAAATTTGGTAATTGAGATTTGGAAAATATTGGAAAATCCTATTCGTGAAGCAGGAGGCGAACTTGCAAGAATTAAATTGATTGAAACAGAGAATAACTTCGTTGAATATTACGGAGGCAAAGAACCCTACTAAAATGACAGAAAATAAAGAAATTGAAAAGCGTGTTAATAAAATAACATCCTTGTACACGGATATACTTACCAATTTAGGTGAAGATGTAGAGCGTGAAGGACTTATAAAAACTCCGGAGCGAGTGGCGAAATCACTACAATTTTTAACAAGCGGCAATCAAGTTAATCCGGATGATATAATGAATGAAGCCATTTTTCATGAGGAATATTCAGAAATGGTGATCGTAAAAGATATTGAAATTTATTCGCTTTGTGAACATCACATGTTGCCCTTTTTTGGAAAAGCCCATATAGCGTATATACCAGCAGGTAAAATTGTAGGATTGAGTAAGATACCTCGTGTTGTTGATGCTTATGCTCGTCGATTGCAAGTTCAAGAAAGATTGACGATAGAGATTCGTGATTGCGTTCAACGTACCCTTAATCCAAAAGGAGTGGCAGTAGTAATCGAATGCGCGCACATGTGCATGCAAATGCGAGGTGTTCAAAAACAAAACTCACGCACAGCTACAAGTGCATTTACAGGGATTTTTTTAAATAATGATGCTACTAGAAAAGAATTTATTACCTTAGTACAAACAAAAAATAATTAGTTATGAGCAATTACTTAAATCAAGAAACCTATACGCAAGAATCAACACGTGTATTTTTTAGAAATGTTTATTCCTACATGTTTGGTGCACTATCAATCTCAGGATTAATCGCCTACATGGCGGGGAATAAGGAGTTTATTGGAACTTACTTTTTAAATGCTGAAGGAACTGGACTTTCCGCACTATTCTACGTTGTTGTTTTTGCGCCTGTAGGCCTTGGATTATTAATTCAAATGGCATACAACAGATTATCAATGACAGCTTTATTAGCTTTGTTTGTTGCATACGCTGGACTAATGGGATTGAGTCTATCAACAATTTTCTTAATTTATAAGATTAGCGCAATAGCAATGACTTTCTTTGTTTCAGCAGGAGCATTTGCTGCAATGGCAATATTGGGATATACCACAAAAACGGATTTAACCAAATTTGGAAGTTTACTTTATATGGTTTTCATCGGTATGTTTATCGCTGGTATAGTTAATTTATTCATACAAAGTGATGGATTTAGCTTTATTATATCAGTTTTAGGAGTATTTGTATTTACTGGATTAACTGCTTATCAAATGCAGCAATTAAAAATGGTGGCTCAAACACCAGGGATTTCTGAAGAGGATAGAAACAAATTATCTTTGATCGGAGGATTGCAACTGTATATATTGTTTATAAACTTATTCCTTTCTCTACTACGTATTCTTGGGAATAGAAATTAATAAAATAAATAAATTATGAAAGAGTCCACCTTTGGACTCTTTTTTTTTGCTTTAACTTCTCATAAATACATTATAATTTATTTCTAACTATATTCGTTCAATGAAAGCAAATTCAAACAAGCAAGTTGTACTAATTATTGTTGTTGCCGCTCTTGGATATTTCGTTGACATCTATGACCTTGTGCTATTTGGTGTAGTAAAATCGGAAAGTTTAGATCAAATTATGGTTGGTACAGATGCATTGTCTAAAGCAAATACCGGAAAGTTTTTATTCAACATGCAAATGCTTGGAATGTTAATTGGCGGGCTTTTGTGGGGGATTCTCGGGGACAAAAAAGGAAGATTAAAGGTGCTTTTTGGATCAATTCTCCTCTATTCTGTAGCAAATCTTGCCAATGCATTTGTTACTGATGTACCAACGTATGCAATAGTAAGAATAATAGCAGGTATTGGACTTGCCGGGGAACTTGGAGCGGGAATTACACTTGTTTCAGAGATGATGTCAAAAGAAAAGCGTGGATATGGAACTATGGTCATTGTTACTTTTGGGGCGCTTGGAGCAGTAGTTGCTTCACTCGTTGGATCAAAAGGTCAAACAATCGGAAATGTTCTTACAGAAATCACAGGTCAAAATTTTGCTAATTGGCAAGTCGCCTACATTATTGGTGGACTTATGGGACTTATTTTACTTTTGATGCGCGTTGGAACTATTGAATCTAATTTCTTTCAAAATATCAAGCATGAAAGTGGGATAAAAAAAGGAGATTTGCGCTTGATTTTTCTAAATAAAAATAATCTGAAAAAATATATTCATTGCAT
>Ga0315905_10007489_pt1 | contig 11053 bp, 10 predicted proteins | sample LakEriMetagenome_5_FD_203522 | JGI IMG/M metagenome (GOLD analysis project Ga0315905, IMG submission 203522) | Freshwater fungal communities from buoy surface, Lake Erie, Ohio, United States - Buoy 4 MA121 | ecosystem: Environmental > Aquatic > Freshwater > Lake | place: USA: Lake Erie, Ohio... | reverse complement strand
GCAGGCTGATTAATAACATGTTCAATAGCTCCCAAGGAAGGCTCGCTACCGTCATAGCTATGTGCATAAAAAGATAATTGATTATTAAAATGATTAAAGGCTAACACATAGCGATAAACAAAATAGTGAATGGACGGGATCTCCGTTTCCTTGCTTTTGCCCCTCATCTCGATGTCTTCAAAATATTGAACCGCATCATACGATATATGACCAAAAAGTCCATTGGCCATGGGCGAATCTCCCGCCTCCTTTGTAAAAGAAAAACGATCAGAAAAGTTTTTTAAAGCCATAATGGCTTGTTGGCGCGACGCCAACACAAATGTCTCCTCACTACCATCCGGAAATTTTTGAACCACCACCGACTGATCTAATGTAAAACTGGCAATCGGCTCAAAAGCGATATGAGAAAAACCATGCTCACGGCCATGGTAATCAGCAGATTCCAAAATCACCGAGTTTTTGAAATTCTTCCGAATTTTAAGAAATAAGCCTATCGGCGTCATCGTATCGGCCAAAAGCGTTTTTCTACTCGTTTTTATATGTATTTTTTGTGTCGTAGACATGTTTCTAAATTGAATACAAATTAATAAAAAAAGGCTTACTGAGAACAGCAAGCCTTTGTAAAACATATCATATGTGCACACAGCAAAACTGTTCAAGGGTTTATTACCCTTGCCAACCGTTTTTGTTGTATGCTGCTTTTATCATTTTGTTATAATTTTTACAAATGTAAAATGAAATCTATTAAATAAAAACTTTAACCTATTAAATCCCACAAATTTCCATACAAGTCCTCGAAAACAAGGACTTTACCATATTCCTCTTGCGAAGGCGCACGCACAATCGTGATGGCTTGTTGGCGCAAATTTTCATAATCCCTTTCAAAATCATCCGTGTGTAAAAATAAAAATACACGCCCTCCTGTTTGATTACCAACTCTCGATTTTTGTTCCTCTGTCGCGGCCTTCGCTAAAAGCAATTGGCAGCTCCCCTCTCCAGGTGGTTGGATTAAAACCCAACGCTTCACCTCACTCAATGTCGTATCTTCAATTAATTTGAAACCTAATTTTTGGGTATACCAATGAATCGCCTCATCATAATCAGCCACCACCAAAGCAATATGCATCAATCGTTGGTTCATATCTTAATTTTCGTCTCGGCCAACAAAATTGAACGGAGAGATCAATTTCAATTCATTTTTGATCGCTTCACTAACCGCTAAGCCATCAATAAATTGATGAAAAACAGCTTGATCTATTTTGCCATGATGACGCGTTAAATCCTTGAGCGCCTCATACGGTTTTGGATAGGACTCCCTACGAAGTACTGTTTGTATCGCTTCTGCAATGACAACCCAATTATCCTCTAAATCCTGAGTGATTTTTGATTCATTTAATTCCAACTTCCCTAATCCTTTTTGTAATGAATTCAAGGCAATCAACGTGTGCGCCAAAGGCATCCCCACATTCCTTAAAACAGTAGAATCTGTTAAGTCGCGCTGCAACCTAGATATAGGTAATTTTGCTGATAAGAACTCGAAAGTGGCATTTGATAAGGCCAAATTACCCTCCGCATTTTCAAAATCGATGGGGTTTACTTTATGAGGCATGGCAGAAGAACCTATTTCTCCCACCTTAATTTTTTGCTTAAAATAACCCATGGAAATGTATTGCCATACGTCGCGAGAAAGGTCAATTAAAATCGTATTCAACCTTTTTAAGCCATCAAAATAGGCTGCCAAATTATCGTAATGTTCAATTTGTGTCGTATACTTGGATCGCACAATACCTAAATTGCTATGCAATTTCGCGGCAAATTGGGGCCAATTTATATCCGGAAAAGCGACTTGGTGTGCATTGAAATTTCCAGTAGCGCCGCCAAATTTTCCCGTAAAAGGAATTTGAGCCAAAAGGTCTAATTGGCGATTCAACCTTTCCACAAATACCATCACTTCCTTGCCAAGCCGAGTAGGTGACGCGGGCTGGCCATGTGTATGTGCAAGCAATGGAATATCTTTCCAATCCTTTGCATAGCTAGAAAGGATTTCAATGACTGAAATATAAGTAGGTAAAATAACGTTATGATGTGCCTCCGCGATGGACATCGGGATAGCTGAATTGTTGATGTCTTGAGAGGTCAATCCAAAATGAATAAATTCTACGTAGGCCGACAAGTCCCCGTGCTTTTCAGAAAGCGAAAGCATTTTTTCTTTAATAAAATACTCAACCGCCTTGACGTCATGGTTGGTGATCTTCTCCTTTTCCTTAATCCACTGCGCATCCGCCTCAGAAAATTGGAGATATAAATTTCGTAGGTCAACAAAAGCGCCTGTAGGAAAACTAGCTAACGGTTTTAATGGGATTTCACAAAGTGCAATAAAGTATTCAATTTCAACGCGAACGCGGTATTGAATTAAACCAAATTCAGAAAAATAAGGCGCCAAAACAGCTGTTTGTCGACGATACCTCCCGTCCACGGGAGAAATAGCACTTAGTAAATTTAATTCCATGTGATTCCTTTCAAAGTGTAAAGGTACAAAATTTGTCTTGGAAGAGGGTTTAATCAAAAGATTTTGAATGATTTAGATAGGGATTTTCCTAATTTTTTAGGAAATTTAGCAAAATACCTGATATGCTAAGTCCAAAATACCTATCCCTTGTTCTAGCTATTGTCATTGCCGGAGTAACGACTGCCTTCATTTCGTTTTTACCCACCTCAGATACAGCCACCCTATTTGTGTGTTTTACTAGTTGTCTGATTTTTGGAACTATTCTCATTTATTTTGCCTTGGACTATTTAGTTTTCAAGGAGGTTAATTTGTTATATGACCGTATCAAACAAATAAAAAAGAAGAATTTTTCTGTCATCCCACGATCTCAATTGATCGAAAAAGACAATCCCATTGCCTTATTAACGGAAGAATTAAACTCCTATGTTACGACCAAAGAAGACGAGGTGAAGGAATTGAGAAAATCAGCTAAATACCGACAAGAATTTTTAGCGGATGTATCACATGAATTGAAAACCCCCATTTTTGCCGCTCAAGGTTTTGTGCATACTCTGCTAGATAATCCCGAAGAAGGTATTGAAATTAGAACCAAATTTTTAGAAAAAGCGGCAAAGAGTCTCGATGGATTAGATGTTTTAGTGAAAGACTTGTTGACCGTTTCCCAGATAGAAACGGGTGCCATTAAGATCGACAAAAAATCGATCGATTTGCGCCCCATCATTTTGGATATTTTTGAACAATTAGAAGCGAAAGCCAAATCAAAAAAAGTGTCATTGAAGTTGACCGGCAAGGAAGGTCCCCTATTAGTCAAAGCAGATGGCCAACGCATGGAACAGGTGCTGGTTAATTTAGTTGAGAATGGGATCAAATATGGAAATCAGGAAGGCAAGGTGAATGTGCTGATCGAAGAACGAAAGAAAAATCTTCAAATTTCAGTGAAAGATAATGGGCCAGGAATTCCTGCTGAACATCTACCCAGATTATTTGAACGCTTTTACCGAGTGGATAAAAGTAGGGCTAAAATGAGTGGTGGTTCTGGCTTAGGCTTATCGATCGTCAAACACATCGTGAAAGCTCATGGAAGCCAAATCACGGTCATCTCTAAAGTTGACAAAGGAACTAGCTTCAGCTTTAAACTTGAAAAGGCTTAAATAAATCTTACGCAGCGCCCTCCGTTAGTCTTTCCGTATTTTCCGCAATCCTCAATTGCTCAATAAATTCACCTATTTCTCCGTCCAAGACGGTTGGCAAATTATAAACTGTCAATCCGATGCGATGATCGGTCACACGACCCTGTGGATAATTATACGTTCTTATCTTATCGGAGCGGTCCCCCGAACCAACTAAGGATTTTCGCGCACCGGCAATTTCTGCATTACGTTTGGCCAACTCAATTTCATAAAGTCTTGAACGCAACACGGTCATGGCCTTATCAAAATTCTTAATTTGAGAACGTTCATCTTGGCATTGAACCACAAGCCCAGAGGGAATGTGCGTCACACGCACTGCTGAATAAGTCGTATTCACCGACTGACCACCCGCGCCAGACGAACAGAAAGTGTCCTTTCTAATATCACTCATATTAATCTGCACATCCACTTCATCCGCCTCTGGCATCACAGCCACCGAAGCGGCCGACGTATGAATTCTACCTGCAGATTCAGTCGCTGGTACCCGCTGAACGCGGTGAACACCCGACTCAAATTTCATTTTGGCATATACATCCTCGCCTTGAACCGAGGCAATAATCTCTTTATATCCGCCGGCCGACCCTTCCGTAAAATCCATGATTTGGAAAGTCCACCCCATCTTTTCAGCATAGCGCTGATACATTCTAAATAAATCACCTGCAAAAATACTGGCTTCATCCCCACCGGTACCTCCTCGAACTTCCAAAATACAATCTTTGGAGTCATTCGGATCCCGAGGGATTAACATCTCTTTTAAAACCTCATTCATATCCTTCTCAGCTGGAACTAATTCGTCCAACTCCGCCTTGGCCATATCCCTAAAATCTTCGTCCTTTTCTGTGGCAATAACATCCTTTGCCTCCTCGATCGACTTCAATAAATTTAAATAGGTAGCATACTGATCAACAATTTTTTGCAAATCCTTATATTCCTTACTTAACGTTTTAAATTTCTTTAAGTCTGATACGACTTCCGGCATGGCGATCTGTTGCTCCACTTCTAAAAAACGTTCCCTAATGGCCTCCAACTGCTCAAGCATGATTTTCTATTTTAAAAATTTTTGCAAAGATAACAATTAGTTGAATACCTTTGCGCAACGCTTTTTTATTATGTCCCTATCAAAACTCTTCTTGCTCTTTTTTATCTTAGGATTCAGCTCCTGTGACTTTACAACACGCATTGATACGGCTGCTGCAGTAAAAGAAATGAAAGCCAAACAGGTTAAGCGCGTGCTTCCAGAACAAATTGTAAACCAGGTAGATACTTGGGGCTTAGGTGTTCAAAAAGAAATAGAAAAAAAGCTACGTGAAAAATCGGCTTTGGACTTGGCAAGCCTTTCAAAAAAATATGGGATTTCAATTCTCGTAGGAAAAGCCACCGAACTCAAAACCCAAGTGGGTGATCAAAAAATCAAAGAAATTTTAGATGCATTGGATTATAGTCAATCAATCCAACAAGAAATTCCACCCAGCATACAGAAAAATGCAAGTGGCGATAGCCTCTTTTACATTTTTACCCATCCAGTGGCTCACACGATTATTTTAGGATTCAGCAAAGTCCGTGTCATTCAAGAGATGGACCGACCGCTAATCAAGTGATTGGGATTTGATTAAGGCCAACATCTGTTTATAGATTTCTTGCATTTCTGGACGATCAATGAGTGATTGTTGGTCCATGACCATTCTCCCATCTTGTAATTTTGCGGCTTCTTGAGCCGGAGAAATAGGATGATTCGAGAAAAATGACTTCATGTAATTTTCGACAACCCCTTGGATTAACTGAGGTTCTAATTCAATTGAGGTCAACAATTCTTTCGCTTGGTTCCATAGTTGCTGCGTAAAAGTACCCGCCATCAACATCGCCAAATGAATCTTTTTCCGTTCCTCTCCATTGACTAAATAAATCGCATCGGAGACATCTTTGGCAAGAGCCAACAAACTAGTTTCCGTCTCCTCCACCAGCACCTCAACACATATAGGAGTGTTTGAAAGATTTAACTTCCTCCCCGTTAGGACATGCTGGACTGGAAAAAATACCCCAATCTGGTTCATGCTTTCCCGAAGTGGATCGTACAAAAGCATCGATTCTGCCAATTGGGCTGTGCCTGAAACCAAGACTAAAATTCCATATTTGGGCAATATAAGCTCCGGTAAAACTTGGGGGTATGCGGACTCTGGGATACACATAAAAAACACTTCTGATGTAGATTCAGAAAAATCTAAATGTTCTTGTACCCGTGCATTATATAAAAAACTACCTAATTCTTTTGCCTTTTTGGGGTCTCGACTGAAAACTTCTTGGACAGAATTTCCTGCATTTTCAAATGCTTGAGATAAATGCCAAGCCACATTTCCTGCGCCAATAAATGAAATTTTCATACTTAATAGATGGGTTCTCTCTTAGATCCCACAAACGGAATCCATTGTTGGTCCAAAATTCCGGAAAAATTTCGCAAAAACATAACAAAAGATGGTTTGAAAGGATGGCGTGCTAAATGCATCCCTGCCTCCTCTGGAGTAAGGTCTCCCTTCTTCGAATTACAGTATTTACAAGCAGTCGTTAAATTATCCCAAGAAGTTCTACCCTGCCTGGATTTTGGCATTACATGGTCTAATGTCAAATGGTCTTTAGATCCGCAATATTGACACGTATTCGCATCGCGCTTAAAAATATTTTGTCGGGTTAAAACGACGCCTTTGTATGGAAAATAAACATATCGATGTAGGCGAATGACAGAGGGGAAAGGGAAAGTTTGTGAGATCGAGTGCAATTTTGCAGTGCTTGATTCGGCGACTAATTCGGCCTTGTTTAGGTAGACCAACAAGAATGCTTTGGGCATCGAACAAATCGTGAGGGCACTGTAATCTTGATTGAGAACTAACACTTTCTGACTCATAGACAAAAATTATTTTTCGCTTTTTTCGCAAATCCTCTACTCGTTTTAAAGGTAAGAAAATTATCAAATGATTGACATCAATTCCAAAGAAAAATAATATTTTTTTAATCGCTTTTGTCCACAGGGTTCGAGGGTATTGTTCATTCTTTGTAGATTTGCAAAAAAAAGAAAAAACACATGTCCCAGCTGATTGAAAAGATTAAGGAAATAGCCCAGAAAAATACGTTGGCTGTGATCGGAAATCGCCATCACCTACATCAAAATCCTGAACTTTCTTACCATGAAGTAGAGACTCAGGCCTATGTGTTGGCCCAACTCAATTCCATGGGAATTCAAGCAGAGCGCATCGCTAATACTGGGTTAATCGCTAAGATAGAAGGCAAGAATCCGACTAAACGTGTTATTGCTTTACGCGCCGACATGGACGCGTTGCCCATTTTTGAAGCAAATGATGTACCTTATAAATCTCAAAAAGAAGGCGTTATGCATGCCTGCGGACATGATGTACATACTTCTTCTTTGCTCGGCACGGCGAAAATATTACAAGAAATACGTGGAGAATTTGAGGGGACGATAAAATTGCTTTTTCAGCCTGCGGAGGAAAAAGCACCTGGGGGAGCCAGCGTTATGATTCAGGATGGTGCTTTGCAAAATCCGGTTCCGGCTGGGATTTTAGGCCAACATGTCGCTCCGAATATCCCGGTGGGGAAAATCGGTTTTCGGGAAGGTATGTACATGGCCAGCGCGGATGAGTTGTACTTGACGGTGAAAGGAAAAGGTGGCCATGGCGCCATGCCAGATATTTGCGTAGATCCGATTTTGATTGCTTCGCACATCATTGTGGCCATGCAACAAATCATTTCTCGAAATAAAAATCCAAGATTACCATCGGTGTTAACCTTTGGAAAAATCGAGGGTTTGGGAGCGACCAACATCATTCCTGATGAGGTTAAAATCCAAGGCACTTTCCGGGCGATGGATGAAGAGTGGCGCGCGGATGGCTTGGCAAAAATGAAAAAATTAGCCGAAGGAATGGCCGAGGCGATGGGCGGTACTTGCGTATTCGAGGTATTAAAAGGCTATCCCTTTTTACAAAATAATCCTGCTTTAACCCGACGCATGAAAGAAGCGGCGATTGAATACATGGGCAAGGATCAGGTGATCGACCTAGATATTTGGATGGCGGCGGAGGATTTCGCTTGGTACACGCATCACGTAGATGCATGTTTTTACCGTTTAGGGACTCGCAATGAGGCTCGCGGAATCGTCAGTGGGGTGCATACGCCAACCTTTGATATCGATGAAGAAGCTTTGGAAATCGGACCCGGACTGATGGCGTGGTTGGCCATTACTGAGCTCAATTATCTGACTATTGACCCACAATAGTAAAATTAATTATATCAACTTCTTGTTCTTGAATATCAGTTTTTAAAAGGCTAATCTGGTCGAGATTCTTTAGCTTTACTAACTTTTGAAAAGTTAGTAAAGCTTGAAATGAGGGTCTTGGATCATTATTTTTTTCATCCAAAATTTACGATTTTTCAGCACGAAAAATATCCTTTTTTATTGGACTAATTAGACGCGAAGTATCGCGTCTCTACAAAAGCTAATCGTTTGATTAAAACTCCATCGGGTCAGGATGCTTAAATTGATATTTTAACTCCTTCGTTATTTTTTCCCCGGAAACAATTTTGCCTCCTAAACAGGGCTGTGAATAGTCCCAAGTTCCCGCAGGCATATTGCGTTTTTCGATATCGGTTTCGCCGACCTCCCCTTTTGTTGGATGAATAGGCGCTACTATATTATAAATACCCTTATTTATTTTTTCAACGGTTAGCGCACATAGTGCAACCACATCATCTTTATGTACATAATTGACCGGACAATTTGCCCCATCGTTTCTACGGCCTGAGAAATATTTGGCAACAAATCGATCTCCCCCCATTAAACCCCCTAATCGTAAAGTAACACTAGGTATTTTAGACGCCTGAATCAATGACTCAGCTTGGGCCATCAGCGAAGTTTCGACTATGGAGGATTTTTCATCCACGATATCAGAAACATTTTGATAGATGGAAGTGGACGAAAGAAAAATGATTTTTTTCACAATCTTCTCATCCAAAACGCTGAGCCAATCCTGCAATATTTGCAAATAAAATTCTTCTGAATTCTTTTTTCTACGCGGAGGTATCGCCCAAATTTGAATTTCAGACTGATTCATCTCATCCCAAAGGCCCTTATCCATATTGGGCTCTGCCCTAAATTCCACCACCTTTATATTGGGATGTTTGGCTTGTTTGTGCGCAGACGATGCTGATACGGTTACTTCGAATTCCGCTAAGGCTAATTTAAATGCTAAAGGTGCTCCTACCCAACCGCCCCCGTAAATACTGATGTTTTTTTTCATAATTTTTTGCACCTTTGGAACAAAAGAACAACAAATTTAGTTGTAAATCACATTAGCGAGCACCATCCTATGAATAAATTGTTTTTTGTTCCCTTTTTATCACTTATCATTTTTGCGATTGATTATTATGTTTGGCAAGCATTTCGCACGGCAACCCAACAATCCACTGCTCAAATCCAGTTAATTACCCGATATGGATATTGGGGTTTTACGGGTTTGATCATTGCTGGAGTTTGGGCATATAATTTCTTACCCTTAAGTTTTTGGAAAAACGAAATTCGAATAACTTTTATGGCCATGGTGATGATTAGTGTGATCACCAAATTATTCATCATCATATTTTTATTGATTGAGGACATTACCCGCATCATTCGTTGGTCCTTCCAAAATGTAAAAATGCGCATTAGCTCCGACGAATATGCTCCGGGAAATATTAGCAGAAACGAATTTCTTTCCAAAGCCGCATTGGCCGTTGGCGCCGTACCAGCCGCCACATTTGCCTTTGGAATCATTTCTGGTGCGCATGATTATCGCGTTGAAAAAATCTCTTTAAAAATCCCAAACCTACCTAAAGCTTTCAAAGGCATGCGAATTGCCCAAGTTTCCGATATTCACACAGGAAGCTTTTTCAATAAAACAGCCGTCAAAGGGGGAGTTGAAATGATGATGCGAGAGAAGGCAGATGTGATCTTTTTTACGGGAGATTTGGTCAATAATGAGGCCAAAGAAGTAAAAGATTATTTTGAGATCTTTTCAAAATTAAAAGCCCCCTTAGGAGTTTTTAGCACCTTAGGAAACCACGACTATGGAGATTATGTTCGTTGGAATTCCCCGGCAGCCAAAAAGCAGAATTTAAAAGATTTAATGAAAGCCCACGAATTAATGGGCTATGATTTATTAATGGATGAACATCGGTTCATTGAAGAGTCTGGTGAAAAATTAGCCATCATAGGAGTGCAAAATATTGGCGTGGGTCGTTTCCCATGGTATGGTAATTTAGGAAAGGCCCATGCGGGTACGGAAGAAGCGTCAACAAAATTGCTCCTTTCGCACGATCCAACTCATTGGAATGCCGAAGTGACCAAGAAATTCAAGGATATTGATGTCGCTTTTGCAGGCCATACCCATGGAACACAATTTGGCGTGAAGATTGGCAATTATAAATGGTCCCCAGCACAATACGTATATAAGCAATGGGCAGGGCTATATCAAGAAGGTGAACAGCAGATTTATGTGAATCGAGGATATGGGTATTTAGGATATCCTGGCCGAGTGGGTATGCCACCAGAAATTACGGTGTTTACGCTAGGTTAAATTTGACAGACAAATTTGCCCACGATTCAATCCATAAATTCTGAATTTTAAATAATTCGTTTGCCCATTAGCAAAAAAGTGCTATTTTTGCGTCCCAGTTAATTGGTTTCGTGGCCGAGCGGCTAGGCAGAGGTCTGCAAAACCTTCTACAGCGGTTCGAATCCGCTCGAAACCTCAAAAAACCTTCCTAGCGAAGGTTTTTTTGTTTGTGTTAAAATTTTACTACTTAAGCTAAAAATAATTCAATAATCTTTTATGCTTATTTCAAAAAATTCTAAATAAGGGACTAATCCTTAAAAAATCCTGAAATTGAATGGCCAATTAATTGTTTCTTATTATTTCAGATAGTAATTTTGGCCTCTGATTTAAATAGAGAATTCTAAGCTTATGTTTTGTAAAAAATCAACTCTCGTTACCTTTCTTTTTTCATTAGCCTTATTATTTGCAACAGCAAGTGCATCTTATTCACAAGATGCGGCCGAAGGAGAATCATTATTTAAAAACAATTGTGCGGCATGCCATAATACATCCGATGAGGCTTTAGTTGGCCCTGGATTAAAAGGTATTTCTGAGCGACGTCCCATCGAATGGATCGTTTCTTGGGTCCATAATCCTCAGGCTATGATCGCATCAGGCGACAAATATGCCAATGATTTGTATAACAAATATAACAAAGCGGCGATGACCCCGTATCCCAACTTCACTGAGGGGCAAATCAAGGGAATTGTTGCTTACAT
>Ga0315905_10007488_pt1 | contig 11053 bp, 8 predicted proteins | sample LakEriMetagenome_5_FD_203522 | JGI IMG/M metagenome (GOLD analysis project Ga0315905, IMG submission 203522) | Freshwater fungal communities from buoy surface, Lake Erie, Ohio, United States - Buoy 4 MA121 | ecosystem: Environmental > Aquatic > Freshwater > Lake | place: USA: Lake Erie, Ohio... | reverse complement strand
ACCTGCAAAAGCTGACGGGATGGCTGGGCGCATTTGATGTGTCTTGGACCGAAAACAATCCGATCAATTTGGATTTGTGCACCCGCTGCAATGCTTGTGTGGAGGCCTGCCCCGAAAACGCCATTGGCCTGGACTATCAAATTGACATGAACGCGTGTAATTCAAGCCGCGCGTGCGTCAAAGTTTGCCAAGCGGCCGGCGCCATTGATTTCAATCGTGTGGCTGCAGAAGCCACAGAAAAGTTTGATTTGATTTTGGACCTCAGAGGCGCTGGCGCAACAGGCCCTGGCTTTTTGCAACACGCGACGCCCCAAGGCTATTTCAAGTGGGATGGCCAAGATCTCTCCACCCTGCTCAAGTTGCGCGATATGGTGGGAGAGTTTGAAAAACCCAAGTTCTTCGCCTACAAGCAAAAGCTTTGCGCGCACAGCCGCAACGAAACCGTGGGTTGCAATGCGTGCGTTGACATCTGTTCAGCTGAGGCCATCTCTAGCGACAAATCGCGGCAACAAATTAAAGTCAATCCCAACCTTTGTGTCGGTTGCGGTGCGTGCACCACAGTGTGCCCCACAGGTGCACTGACCTTCGCATATCCCAAAGCGCAAGAGCAAGGTTTAAAAATCAAAACCTTGTTGTCCACCTACCACGCTGCTGGCGGAAAAGATGCCACGCTCTTGCTCCATAGCCAAGAGGGGGGCCAAGCATGCATCGAAGCATTGGGCCGCTCAGCGCAATTGAAATTGGCACAGGGCGTGCCGGCCAATGTGATTCCCATGTCTCTGTGGCACACCGCCAGTTTGGGCTTGGAAGTTTGGCTCACGGCCATTGCCTATGGTGCTAAGCAAGTGTTGGTGCTCAACACCCACGAAGAAGCACCGCAATATGTGGAGGGCTTAGAAGCGCAAATGGCGGTTGCCCAAAGCTTGCTGGCGGGCTTGGGCTACACCGGTGAGCATTTTCAAACGATCAAGGCCAAGAGTGCCATGGATTTGGATGCCAGTTTGCAGGCCAACTTGCAAGCGCAGAAACAAGCGTCTGTACAGAGCAAAAATCAAGTGCCCGCTGTGTTTGCCAAATACGCAGTGGCCCCAGAAAAGCGCGGCACGCTTGAACTGGCCTTGGACCATTTGAGCGAGCATGCACCTGCTGTTTTAAATGATGTCAACAAAGTCATCGAACTGCCCAAACCTGCACCCATGGGCAGTTTGAAAGTCAATGCCGAAAAATGCACGCTTTGCTTAAGTTGTGTCAGTGCCTGCCCGGCCAGTGCGTTGCAAGACAATCCTGAGTTGCCGCAGTTGCGTTTCATTGAAAAGAATTGTGTGCAGTGCGGCTTGTGTGCCACCACCTGCCCAGAGGATGCCATTGAGTTAGTGCCTCGCTTCTTGCGAACGCCCGAGCGGAAACAAGCGCAGGTGCTGAACCAATCGCAACCCTACGGCTGTGTGAAATGCGGCAAACCCTTTGGCACCTTGAAGGCCATTGAAGCCATGTTGGGAAAATTGGCAGGACACAGTATGTTTCAAGGTGCGGCCTTGGAGCGTCTCAAAATGTGTGGCGACTGCCGCGTGATTGACATTTATTCAAACGCTGACGAAGCCAAAATTGCGAATATTCCGCCCAAGGGCTGAAGCTTTGAACGCCTGCCCAAAACTTTTTACCGAATCAAAACGCCATGACTTCTAACTTGCTATCTTCCTCAGCGCTGGACGAAGAAACCGCGCGCGCAGAAATTTATGGCTTGTTAGCCCAGCTTTTTTACCAGGAGCCATCACCTGAATTTCTGGCTCAGATGCGAGTGGCCGTGACTGACGCGCCTGTGGCTGGGGGTTTTTTGGAGGAACCTTGGCGGCAAGTGGTCGCGGCTGCTCGCCAATGCTCGGACGATGAAGTTGCCAATGAATACAACAAGCTGTTCGGAGGGGTGGGTAAACCCGAGGTCTATTTGTATGCCTCACATTACGTCAGTGGCTTCCTCAACGACAAGCCAGTGGCCCGTTTGAGGGATGATTTGGCCGCTTTGGGGCTGGAGCGAGACGACAGCATGGCAGAGACCGAAGATCATTTTGCTTGCTTGTGCGAAGTCATGCGTTATTTGATTGCGGGCGACGACGTGTCGGTTTCCAACCTGACGCACCAAGGGGCTTTTTTCGCAGCGCACATTCAGCCTTGGGCCCATGAGATGACCGAGGCCATTGCCAAACACCCTGCAGCGAAATTTTTTGCTGCTCTGGCGGAATTTACACACGCATTTCTTGGAATTGAGGCGCAAGGTTTCGATTTGCTAACTTAGGACTTCGCGCCTAAGGGTTTTCCCATTGTTTCTGGCTTGTAACCTGTTACGATTAGGTGGGTATGCAAAGAATTTCCTAAGCATCTTTCGAGGAAACATTCATGAGTTCTCAAAATCCAAAAGTTTCTCGTCGCACATTGTTTGCCGGCGCTGGAACAGTCGGTGTTGTGGCCGCGGCCACCAGCCTCCTACCTCAAGTCCAAGATTTAGCGCCACAAGCTATCAAGAAAGCCAAGCCTGAGCGGGGCGGTGGCTACGAGCTCTCAGAGCACGTCAAGCGTTATTACAAGACCACTTTGGTCTAAGTCCTTTCTCAAACACTCACCTCTTCTGGAGAGTTTCATGTTGTTGACCAAAAAGAATTCTGGCACCTCTGGTGCGTCATCGTCACCGTTTGTGCACAGCCTGCGCCGTGGCCTCACTCAAGCACTGCCCACCCTCGACCGCCGCACCTTTTTGCGCCGTTCTGGTTTGGGTGTGGGTGTTGGCTTAGCCGCATCGCAACTTAGCTTGGTGAAAAAAGCCCAAGCAGGTATGACAAACGGAAGTGCAATGGGTGCTGGCAAAGTGGAAGTCAAGCGCACCATTTGTACCCATTGCTCAGTCGGCTGCGCGGTAGACGCGGTGGTTGAAAATGGTGTCTGGGTTCGCCAAGAGCCAGTGTTCGACTCGCCCATCAATTTAGGCGCTCACTGTGCCAAAGGTGCTGCATTGCGCGAACATGGCCACGGTGAATACCGCCTGCGTTACCCCATGAAGTTGGTCAACGGCAAATACGAGCGCATTAGCTGGGACGTGGCCCTGAAAGAAATCACAGATCGCATGGCGGACCTGCGCAAAACCAGCGGCCCTGACAGCGTTTACTATGTTGGTTCTTCCAAGCACAACAACGAACAAGCTTATTTGCTGCGCAAATTCGTGAGCTTCTGGGGTACCAACAATACCGACCACCAAGCGCGTATTTGCCACTCCACCACCGTGGCCGGCGTGGCCAATACATGGGGCTACGGCGCCATGACCAATTCGTACAACGACATGCAAAACAGCAAGTGCGCCATGTACATTGGCTCTAACGCTGCCGAAGCTCACCCCGTCAGCATGTTGCACATGTTGCATGCCAAAGAAAACGGCTGCAAGATGATCGTGGTCGATCCGCGCTTCACGCGCACAGCGGCCAGAGCCGACGAATTCGTTCGCATTCGCTCAGGTACCGACATTCCTTTCTTATTTGGTTTGCTGTATCACATCTTCAAAAATGGATGGGAAGACAAGAAGTACATCAACGACCGCGTGTTTGGCATGGAGGCTGTCAAGGCCGACATCATGGCCAAGTGGACACCCGACAAGGTGGAAGAAGCTTGCGGCGTCAACGAAGCGCAAGTGTTCAAAGTAGCCAAGATGCTGCACGACAACAACCCTAGCACCATCGTGTGGTGCATGGGCCAAACACAGCACACCATTGGTAACGCCATTGTTCGCGCCTCTTGTATTTTGCAATTGGCTCTGGGCAACGTGGGCAAGACAGGTGGCGGCACCAACATTTTCCGCGGCCACGACAATGTGCAAGGCGCTACCGATGTGGGTCCTAACCCCGATTCATTGCCTGGCTACTATGGCCTTGCCGAAGGTTCTTGGAAGCACTTTGCCAAAGCTTGGGATGTCGATTTTGAATGGATCAAGGGTCGGTATGCATCGCCCGCCATGATGGGCAAAAACGGCATCACCGTGTCGCGTTGGATTGATGGCGTGCTCGAGAAAAATGAGCTGATTGACCAAGACAGCAATTTGCGCGGCGTGTTCTTTTGGGGCCATGCACCCAACTCCCAAACACGCGGCTTGGAAATGAAGCGTGCCATGGACAAGCTCGACTTGTTGGTGGTGGTCGACCCTTATCCGTCTGCCACAGCAGCCATGGCAGCCATGCCTGGCAAGCCAGAAGATGTGAACCCCAACCGTGCGGTGTACTTATTGCCTGCAGCCACACAATTTGAAACCAGCGGTTCGTGCACGGCTTCCAATCGCTCCATTCAATGGCGCGAGAAGGTCATTGAGCCTTTGTGGGAAAGCCGTTCAGATCACATGATCATGTACCAGTTGGCCGAGAAACTGGGCTTTGGCAAAGAGTTGGTCAAAAACTACAAGATGCAAAAAGTCAAAGGCATGGACGAGCCCGTGCCCGAAGACATCTTGCGCGAAATTAACAAGAGCGTTTGGACCATTGGCTACACCGGCCAAAGTCCAGAGCGCCTCAAAGCGCACATGCGCAACATGCATTTGTTCGATGTCAAAACGCTCAAATCTAAGGGCGGCAAAGACAAAGAAACAGGCTACGACTTCGGCGACGATTACTTCGGTTTGCCATGGCCTTGCTACGGCACGCCCGAACTCAAGCACCCAGGCTCACCCAATTTGTACGACACCTCCAAGCACGTCATGGAAGGCGGCGGAAACTTCCGCGCTAACTTTGGCATTGAGCGTGAAGGCAAATCCTTGTTGGCCGAAGACGGCTCACACTCCAAGGGTGCCGACATTACAACCGGCTACCCTGAACTCGATCATGTGTTGCTCAAAAAGCTCGGCTGGTGGGGCGAGCTTACTGAAGCCGAATCTAAAGCAGCCGAAGGCAAAAACTGGAAGACCGATTCTTCTGGCGGCATGATCCGTGTGTTCATGAAGAACCACGGTTGCCATCCGTTTGGCAATGCCAAGGCGCGTGCAGTGGTCTGGAACTTCCCCGATCCTATTCCGCAGCACCGCGAGCCTCTGTACGGCACCCGTCCCGACATGATGGCCAAGTACCCTACGCACGACGACAGAAAAGCTTTCTGGCGCCTGCCCACCTTGTACAAAACCATTCAAGACAAAAACATTGCCGACAAGGTGCATGAGAAGTTCCCGCTCATCATGACTTCAGGTCGTTTGGTCGAATACGAAGGCGGCGGCGAAGAAACTCGTTCCAACCCTTGGCTGGCCGAGTTGCAGCAAGAAATGTTTGTCGAAATCAATCCGCAAACAGCTTCGAAGCGTGGCATTCGCAATGGCGATCGTGCTTGGGTCAAATCCCCCACGGGTGCACGTTTGAATGTGCAAGCCTTGGTCACCGAGCGAGTTGCACCCGATACAGTGTTCTTGCCTTTCCACTTCTCAGGACGTTGGCAGGGTGCCGACATGCTGGCGCACTATCCGAATGGCGCAGCGCCTATCGTGCGCGGTGAAGCCGTCAACACGGCCACCACGTACGGTTACGACAGCGTCACCATGATGCAAGAATCAAAAACCACCGTTTGCGATGTGGAGAAAGCGTAAAGCTTTCCACACACACAGGAGTAAAACATGGCAAGAATGAAATTTATCTGTGATGCAGAGCGCTGCATTGAATGCAACGGTTGCGTCACGGCTTGTAAAAACGAACACGAAGTACCTTGGGGCGTCAATCGTCGCCGCGTGGTCACTTTGAACGACGGTGTGCCTGGTGAAAGGTCTATTTCTGTGGCGTGCATGCACTGCTCAGATGCACCTTGCATGGCAGTTTGCCCCGTCAACTGTTTCTACCGCACCGAAGAGGGTGTGGTCTTGCACGACAAAGACGTCTGCATTGGTTGTGGCTACTGCTCCTATGCCTGCCCGTTTGGTGCACCGCAGTTTCCAAGCGCTGGCACTTTTGGTGTGCGCGGCAAGATGGACAAATGCACGTTCTGTGCAGGCGGCCCTGAAGCCAATGGCAGCCAAGCCGAATTTGAAAAATATGGCCGCAACCGTTTGGCCGAAGGCAAGTTGCCTGCCTGCGCCGAAATGTGTTCAACCAAAGCCCTGCTCGCTGGCGACGGTGACGTCGTGGCCGACATCTTCCGCAACCGTGTGGTGCAACGTGGCAAGGGCGCAGAGGTTTGGGGCTGGGGCACCGCTTACGGCAGCAAAACCGATGCGAAAGGTGCCAAATCATGAGCAACTTGAAACGAATCACAGGTCTTGCCAGCGCTTTGCTTTTGGTAACAGGCCTTACAGCTTGTGGCGATAAAGCCCAAGAACTGGCCGGCCAGCCTAAGTTGGACGCCGCGCCTTACACAGGCACAGGCGTGAAGGTGTTCACCGAGTCCGACTGGAAATCGGGTGATAAGAACAGCTGGGCCCAGCAACTCAAAACTCGCGCCCAATATGGGCAAAACGATCACTCGCGATCCAACTGAACGTGGGAGAGCTAGCATGAACCGATCTTCGGTAATGAAACAGATCAAGACCCATGTCCTCATGGGTGCTGTGATCTTCGGCGCGGCCTTGAGTGTGTCGGCTCAAACACCAGCAACATCTGCAAAACCAGCATCGGCTGACACCAAAGTAACGGCTACTGAGGCGTCCAAAGCAGACGCCATGGGCGTGAAAAGTGCCAACATCTTCTCGATTGCGCCCGATGCCAACACCGATCCTAAGTACGCTGACCAAAATAATGGCGAGCGCGACAAGGTTCAACCTGGCAACAACGCACCCATGTGGCGACAAGTGGGCGCTGGTGTCAATGGTTACACCAGTTTGCCTGCATCGGTAGCACCAGAAGCTGGCAACCTCATTCAACCATTTGTGCAATACCCCGGCTCCAAGCTCACCACAGCGGGTGAGGCATGGCGCCAAGTTCGCAACAATTGGATCATTCCCTACGGTGGCTCTTTGTTGCTGATTGTTACTTTGGCCATTGCCTTGTTCTATTACGGCAAAGGCACCATGAAGCTGCATGGTGCAGAAACAGGTCGTAAGATTGAGCGCTTTACGCCGCTAGAGCGCGCTGCCCATTGGACCAACGCCATTGCGTTTGTTTTGTTGGCCGTCTCAGGTGTCGTCATTGCTTTTGGCAAGTATTTCATCCTGCCCGTGATTGGCACCACCTTGTTTGGTTATTTCACATACTTCCTGAAAAACGTTCACAACTTTGCCGGCCCCTTGTTTGCGGTGTCGCTCATCATTGTGTTTTTCACTTTCATCAAAGACAACTGGCCTAGCAAAGAAGACATCACTTGGATGTTGAAGGGCGGCGGTATGTTCTCAGGCCACGAAGTGCCGTCACACCGCTTCAATGCCGGTGAAAAAGTGGTGTTCTGGTTTGGTGTGTTGGGCTTAGGCGTCATTGTGGTGGCTTCTGGCTTGGTACTCGACATGCTTATTCCTGGTCTCATCTATGAGCGCAGCACCATGCAAATTGCCAACATGATTCATGGCGTGGCCACGGTGCTTATGATGGCCATGTTCTTGGGCCACATTTACATGGGCACCATTGGCATGCAAGGCGCTTACAGTGCCATGCGCACTGGTTATGTGGATGAAACCTGGGCCAAAGAGCATCACGAACTTTGGTACAACGACATCAAAGCAGGAAAAATTCCTGCCCAAAGATCTCCCGAAGCAGTGGCCCATGGTGGCGCGGCTTCCACGTCAGCATCTGCTTGAAGTTTGAGGATTCAAACCATGAAAAAAACATTCATCAGCATGGCCACTTTGGTGTTGGCCTCTTTGTTCAGCGTTTCTGCAATGGCCAAGTTGCCAGCGCCCAGTGACGAAGCCAAAGCCAAGGCGGCAGAAGCTGCTGCCAAAACAGCCCACGGCAACAAAGTAGCAGATTTTCAGTTGTGCAAGTCGCGTGAAAAAGTAGCTGCCCACTATTACAAAACTGCTAAAGCCAGTGGCAAGCCCACTAACCCACCAGTGGCAACGCCCCCATGCGTTGACCCAGGTGCCTTTGTGGCAGCAGCCCCAGCCGCTCCACCTGCAGCAGTGGCCGCAGCCCCAGCGGCAGGTGCTAAGCCTGCAGCACCCGGTGCTGCACCAGCCCCTGCTCCCGCTGCTGCCCCCGCCAAAAAATCCTGATTTTTCCCTGAATTCATCAGGTTGAAAGTCCCTCGCTGAAAAGCGTGGGACTTTTTGCGTTAGGCTCAGGCCTGAATCTTTGATTGACCCATGTTGCAAGCCTCTTCCCCCAAACCCAGATTGACTCAAGCGCGCGCTGAATTGACGCGTCAAATCAGTGTGGTCAATGAGTTTGGTGAAACATCCCAAGTGCACATTCCAGCAGAGCGTGCACTGACTGTGTACTTGGATAAAAAAGAGTTGGTCACACTCATGACCTTGGGCGCCAGTCCCGAATATTTGGTTTTAGGTTTCTTGCTAAACCAACGCTTGATTCAATCGGTGGATGAAATTGAATCCGTCACCGTTGACTGGTCCTTAGGCGAAGGCGAAATGGGACAACCTGGTGTAGCAGCCATTAAAACGCGCGATGGCCTCAGCCAAGCTGGCCCTAAAACGGCCGCGCGAGTGGTCACGACTGGCTGTGGACAAGGCAGTGTGTTTGGAGACTTGGTCAGCGACATCGATGCCATTCAATTGCCCGCCGATGCGCAAATTACGCAGGCTACTTTGTATGCCTTGGTCAACGCCATCCGCATTCAAGAAACCACTTACAAATCTTCAGGCTCTGTTCATGGCTGTGCTTTGTTCAAAGGCGCTGAAATGCTCATGTTTGTGGAAGATGTAGGCCGCCACAATGCGGTTGACACGATTGCTGGATGGATGGTCATGAACGATGTCAGCGGTCACGACAAAGTTTTTTACACCACGGGCAGGCTCACCAGCGAGATGGTCATCAAGTCAGCGCAGATGGGTGTGCCCATTGCCGTATCGCGCAGTGGCATTACTCAAATGGGTTTGGAAGTGGCCGAGCGAGTGCAGCTTTGTGCCATTGGCCGTGCCACCAACAAGCGCTTCTTATGTTTCAGCGCAACGCACAGATTAAAGTGGCAAGCCGAGCTGGCCGAAGGCATCACAAGCAAGGCCATGACTCAAGATGTCATCTGAAGTTTCTAAAGCGCCCATCAGCTCTTCTTCAGTTGTCTTGAGCACGCATTCATGGCAGCGCTCGTTTCAATTAGGCCTGCGCAATCTTTGGAGAGATTTACGTTCCGGCGAATTGAATTTGCTCATTGTGTCAGTGGTCTTGGCAGTTGCTGCGCTGACAGCGGTCGGATTTTTTTCTGATCGACTCCAAGCTGGCTTATGGCGAGACGCCAAACAGCTCTTGGGCGGTGATGCTGTGGTGGTCAGTGACAAACCCACAGCCGAATATTTTCAGAAAAAGGCCCAAGAATTGGGCCTCAAAACCAATGCCACCTTGAGCTTTCCTAGCATGGCGCGCGCAGACGATGCCAAAGGCGGCGAAACCAAATTGGTGGCTTTGAAAGCGGTGTCTGAAGGCTATCCCTTGCGGGGACAAATGAGTTTGCAAATTTTGCAAAGTGATGGCGCTGCCAACAATCAGCAGGCTACTCGCCTTACTCGCGATGTGCCTCAAATTGGACAAGCCTGGGTCGACCCTTCTTTGCTGGAAGTGATGAACCTTCAGGTGGGTGATGCAATTTGGCTGGGCGACAAGTCTTTCCAAATTGCGGCACTCATTCACCGTGAGCCAGACCGTGGCGCCGCCTTTATGAATTTTGCACCCAGGGTCATGATTAACCAAGCCGATGTGCCAGCCACAGGCTTGATTCAACCCGCCAGTCGTGTTTCTTATCGCATGGCCGTTTCAGGTGATGTGTCACAGGTGAATGTGAAGCAGTTTTTAAAATGGGCTCGGGCGGAAGTCGACAAGCCAGAAGTGCGCGGCATGCAAGTTGAGTCCATGGAAAGCGGTCGTCCTGAAATGCGCCAAACCCTAGACCGCGCTGAAAAGTTTTTGAATTTGGTTGCGTTGCTCGCTGCCTTGTTGTGCGCTGTCGCTGTTGCACTGGCAGCCAGAACCTTTGCAAGCAAGCACCTTGATGCTTGTGCCTTGTTGCGCGTCTTGGGGCAGAGTCAAAAAACCTTGTCTGTGGCTTATGCCTTTGAATTCATCACCGCTGGCATGGTGGCCAGCTTGCTAGGTGTGCTGTTGGGCTACGGCGTTCATCACGCTTTTATATGGCTTTTGGCGGGATTGGTCGATGCACAACTGCCGCCCAGCTCTGTCGCACCTGCGCTGTTGGGCTTGGGCATGGGCCTGACCTTGTTGTTGGCCTTTGGCCTGCCACCCGTTTTGCAGCTGGCCAAAGTTCCAGCGATGCGTGTCATACGCCGAGACATGGGTGGTATACAGCCTGCGTCTGTGGGTGTTTTACTTACAGGCTTACTCGGTTTTGCTGGCGCCCTCATGTGGGCCAGTCGTGATTTGAAGTTGGGCCTGATGACAGTCGGTGGTTTTGCTATAGCCACCTTGTTATTTGCAGGTGCCACTTGGTTGGTTTTGAAACTCTTGCGCACATGGGTGCCATCAGACGCCACGCCCCGATGGCTTCTGTTGGCCACCCGCCAAGTCATGGCGCGACCTGTCTATGCAGTGGTTCAAGTCAGCGCATTGTCGATTGGATTGTTGGCCTTGGTCTTGTTGGTTTTGCTGCGCACCGATCTCATCAACAGCTGGCGCAAGGCCACTCCCGTGAATGCGCCAGATCGATTTGTCATCAACATCCAGCCCGATCAAACCCAAGCGTTTCAAGCTTCGCTGAAGCAAGCCAATGTGACAGGCTACGATTGGTACCCCATGATTCGCGGCCGTTTGGTAGCCGTCAACGGCAAAGAGGTCAGCCCGTCAGATTACACCGATGACCGGGCCAAAAGAATGGTCGACCGCGAATTTAACTTGTCTGCGCGCTCGGCCCAACCCGAAAACAATCCCGTGGTTCAAGGCCAATGGAAAGAAGGCGAGCGCGATGCGGTGAGTATTGAAATCGGCATTGCCAAAAC
>Ga0315905_10007487_pt1 | contig 11055 bp, 10 predicted proteins | sample LakEriMetagenome_5_FD_203522 | JGI IMG/M metagenome (GOLD analysis project Ga0315905, IMG submission 203522) | Freshwater fungal communities from buoy surface, Lake Erie, Ohio, United States - Buoy 4 MA121 | ecosystem: Environmental > Aquatic > Freshwater > Lake | place: USA: Lake Erie, Ohio... | reverse complement strand
AGAACATCACTTTTCTTTAAGCAATGAAAATAAACTTTTTTGGAAAATTTTCTTAGAACAAGTTGATGTTAATCAAAGGTGGGCTAGTGGTGCATCAGAATATGAAATGTATTTTAATTTTATGCTTGGACATCATAAAGATAAATTAATTCCTAGAAAATTAAAATTTGAAGATACTGGAGCACCTGTTTGGTATGTTCTTCAAAATTTTGTAAATACAGATATTGCGTATGCTGCTTTGCACGCGTGGAGAGCTAACAGACAACCTCGTCCTAAAAAAATAAGAGACTTAAATATGATATCTGGAGAAGCATTTCAAATGTTATGTGATATTACAGTTATTACAAGAGAGATTGAACATTTTCATTCGTCTTTACCTAAAACTGTTAAAAGAGTATATTTAGAATCTATGAATAGGGAATCATATGAAGAATTAAATAAAAGTAAAAGTGTCTTTGTATATACACATATTCTTGATAGGTTTATATCTGAAATATTACCTAATATGAATAATAAGTTTATATTAATGACTCATAATTCAGACCATTCTGTTAATGAAACACATTTACGTTTACTTGAAGATGGTCGTTTAATTCATATGTTTTCACAAAATACATTTATAGAACATCCTAAATTAACAGCATTACCAATAGGTATAGCAAATTCAATGTGGCAACATGGTCAAAAAACATCTATAGAACACGTTATGAGAGTATCTGGAAATTTTTCATCTAAAAAGGATAGGGTCTATGTTAATGTAAATGAAGGTACAAATTATGCTCATAGAAGTGGAGTTGTTAAAGCTTTAAGAAATAATAATGAATTATGCGATATATTACCTTCAAATAGACCACATCATATATACTTAGAAGAAATGAGTGGTTATAAATGGGTTTGTTCACCAAAAGGGAATGGGGTTGATTGTCACCGTTTATGGGAAGTATTATATTCAGGAAGTATTGCGCTTTGTGATGATAGTATAAATGCAAGAGCTTTTAAGAATATGGGTTTACCTATTATATTAGTATCGGATTGGAGTGATATTACCTTAGAATGGTTAGAATCGGAGACTAAAAACTTGATTAGTGAGTTTAAAGGGAATAGACATCCTGTACTTGATTTAAAATGGTGGAAGAATAAATTAAATTCATATTTACCTTCAGAAGAAGGGTCTTTTGTACTTGTATATTTAGGAATATTAAGAGAATATATATATGAATGTGTTAAACAGATTAGATTATGGAATCCTGAAAGTAAAGTATATTTATGTATTAATAATAATCATCAAAATAAACAATTTTTAGACCTTATTAAAGAGTTTAATGTATGTGTTATTTATGTAGAAGAATTAGATATTACAGAACATCATAAAACATTTATTCAAAGATATACTAATATGGATATTGGAGGGTTATGGAGATATAGTATGGAACGTTTCTTTGTTCTTGAAGAAGCTATGAATAAATATAATTTAAGAAATATATTTCATCTTGAAATAGACAATTTAATATACTTTAAAGTAGAAGAATTGTTAGAAAAATGTAAATCTATAGATAAAATATTAATAACATCAGATAGTGAAAGAAGATATATAGCTGGTACTTGTTTTATAAATAATTCTGATAGTTTAATTAAACTTAATAAATTCTTTACTGAAAAATGTATTAATAAAGATGAAATGCACTCAATTTTCGATTTTACTAAAGAAAGTAATGAAGTAGATATATGGCCAGTTTTACCTTCTGGAGATAATACAAGAGTAATATATGAAAATAGAAGACATTTAATAAATGATATTCAAAGAATTAGTAAGAACTTTGACACCTTTAAATCAGTCGGAGATTCGGCATCTATAGGGCAATATTTTTTCGGGATTGATAAGTTTATACATAACCCAAATAATACAGATGGATTTATAAATAAAGATACTATTTTTAGTGTTGATAGGTTATGGTTTAGATGGGAAAAAGTAGAGGGTTTACAACGTTTAAATATGAGTGTAGATAAAGAAAATTGGTACCCTATTACTAACATACATGTTCATAATAAAAGTTTAGAAAGAGGAATGAGTGACCTTCCAGAGATGACAAAACATCTTCCAAATATATTATAAAAGCAATTATAAATTTAAAAGATTATCTTATCCTTAATTATAAAATGGAAAAGTTAGAAAAAATAGTTAATAGGTATTCGTCAGAAATTGATGAGAATAAACCGTTAATAAAAAAGGTTGATTTTCCTGTAGCTAACGAGGTTATTATAATACCTAATGATGGTGGTGATGATGATTATAGTGAGGATGGAGATGATGAATTTGATGAAGAAAGCGGAAATCCTAGAACAAGACGTATGAAAAGGTGCTTAAAAGAGCAGTCAATAACATCAAAAGTTTTATTAGTTATAGCATGTTCAGGAGCTCTTGCAGTTGGTTGTTTTAAATTATATAATATGTATTTCTAAATATTATTTTATAATCTCGTTTGAGACTATAAAATATAAACTTACTTACCTCTATACTAATTTTATCCTTTACTTTTAAAATCTGTTATTGTGCTTGTGTTAATATTTCTTTAAGTTTTTCATAAGAAAATTCTCTAGACATAATTTCTATAATTTTTTTTAATTTATCAGTATTAGCGCACCCAATATTTGTGTTTATTAATTCAATACGAGGGTCATTAATAGTTTCTTCATTAACTACTGTATTTTGTTCTTCATTAACTACTGTATTTTGTTCTTCATTAACTACTGTATTTTGTTCTTCATTAACTACTGTATTTTGTTCTTCATTAACTACTGTATTTGATTCTTCATTAACTACAGTATTTTGTTCTTCATTAACTACAGTATTTTGTTCTTCATTAACTACAGTATTTTGTTCTTCATTAACTACTGTATTTTGTTCTTCATTAACTACTGTATTTTGTTCTTCATTAACTACTGTATTTTGTTCTTCATCTTCAATAATGATATTTTGTTCTTCATTACTTACTATAATTTGTTCTTCATTACTTACTATAATTTGTTCTTCATTACTTACTATAATTTGTTCTTCTTCATCTTCAATAATGATATTTTGTTCTTCATTACTTACTACTATATCTGTTTCATTTTTATCTTTAATTATAATATTTATTTCTTCGTCTTCAACTATAATATTTGAAGGTTGTATATTAACTTTTTTATTGACTTTAGGTGGAAGTATATCTTCATCTTCATAAATTTGAATTTCTGTTTGTATATCATCATCTTCATCTTCTTCATCGCTTTTATTTTTTTCTTCTTCTTTCTTTTTTTTAGATTCAAACTTTCTTTTTTTTCTAGATTCATTTTCAGGTTTTTTTAATATACGTTCTAAGGCTAACATTAAGTCTCCTTCTTTTTTTGTAATAGTTTTACTTGAAGATACACCAAATAAGCCATTAAGAGTTTTAGATGTCCATTCAACTCTACTATAAATATAGTTAGAATAACCATCTTTTTCAGTTTTTGTTATTTTTATTTTTCCAAAACTACGTCCATCTCTAACCATCTCTGTCATAGCATTAAGATTACTATCTCCTTCTCCGTTATTATAATCGTCGCAATAGAAAATTTTAATAGGAAAGTCTTTTGTACTCTTAATAAGGTTATCGACTGCAATTCTAGAAAAATCTTTTTTATTTTTATCAAAAATGAACCAAGTATTTGTTTTAAGGTTATGATAATACATATTTTTTGGTTCTTTTTTATCATCTAATTGAACAAACAAATCAAATGTTTGCATTCCATCAATTTTCTTCATGTCTCTAGAAGGTTCAACTTTATCATCATTAACATAAATATCAATATCTTTTTTAATAACATCCCTATAAGTGACCCCTAATTCTTTTTTTATACTATTTAAAAAAGAAATTTTATCTTCATCTTCTTTTAAAGTTAGGTTTCCTAAAGATGAAGGAATTAGTTCTTCTAATATTATAATAGAACCTATATCATCTGGTTTTTTATTAAGAAATTGTTCTTGTGTTATAGTCTCAAATAAAACAGGTTCATAACTATTAATAGCTTCTTCTCTTGAACACATATCTCTAAAGTCAAATTCTATTTTATAATAGTTAGTTCCATTTTCATTCACACACTTAGTATATACTGTTGTTTTATGTGAAGTAAAAATAAATGTTTTTTTCATACCAACACCAAATTCTGATGTTGTATTATCAATAGAATGTTCAGCTCTTATATGACCCATATTTAATGGATTTTTTTCTCCATTTTTATCAATATCTTTGAAACCGTGTTCAACGGAATCTGATATAATTATTTGATATACATTACCGTCTGTATCAACCTTAAATTGTATTCTCTGTTCATATTTTTTGTTATTTTCTTTAGATAAACCTAAAACGTTATCAATAATATCTTTTAATCCCGCAATAAAAGTGATAGGTTCAGATCTTATGATTTTAGCTTCACTTTTAAAATGACGAATTCCGATTTTAATTCCAAGGTTATTATTCATATTTAATTTAATTAATAAATATTTTTTTGGATAAATAAAAATTAAAAATCAATTAGAATTTGAGCTAAAAAAAAATAATATTTTATAGTCTCAAATAAGACCATAAAATATAAACTTAATATGTATTTAACTTACATCTCATCTAATACTCTTCCTCTTATTTCACCTTCTACAACGCCTGTAATTGCAAGAAATACTCCAAGCATTCTTCTACTTACTCTTAATTCTGAATTATTAATACGTGATAACATACTTTGTAATTCAAATAAAACAGTTGCATCATTTCTAGTTTCTTCAACAGGTGATGTCATCATATCTTGTAAATGGGTAACTGTAGCTACTCTTTCATCTGAATCTAGATATCTTTGTATACGTTCTTGTGTTCTTCTACCTCCTCTAAAAAAATCTGTAGAGTCTCTATTGTCTATCCATCTTGTATTTCTATTTATAACTCTTCTTTCTTGTTCTAAAGCAATTCTTATTTCTCTTTGTTCTTCTTCTAATTTTTCTTTTTTATTCTTATTTTTTACTTCATTTAAAGATGTTTGTTGTTCTTTAGTTAACTTTACTTTTCCTCTACAACAAGGACATTCGTCTTTACCTGTTAATATAACACAATTATGATGAATCCAATGTCCACAATCTCTTAAAGGGTATTTTTCATTTTTTAATTTTTCTAAACATACACAACATTCTTCGGGTTTATCAAACTTAAATTGAATTGAATGTTTTTTACAAAAATTATACCTTTGATGACCTGTATTTTTACATCCAGGGATAACACACTTTACTTTAGGAACAGGTATATCTTCATCTAAAATTTCAATTTTTACACTTTCTTGATTATTGATAGGATATATAATTTCTTCTTCTATTATTATAACCATTATTGATACTTTAGAACTTTAATTTTTATATTTATTTCAATTAAAAAATATTTTTTTATGTTCCTATAAGGAACGTAAAAAAAGAAAAATATAAAATTAGCTTAAAAATCATAATATATTTCATTTAATTCTATTTCGTCTACTTCAAAATTTTCACGAGTTATATCAGGATTATCTTTTATTAATTCAAGAATATCATTTTCTACTTTATCTAAGGTATCGAAAACACCACAAAGAACATCTGGTTTTATTAAAGTATTTTTTATTGTATAGTCTAATAATAGAGCGTATAAAGGCATTTTTATATATTAAAAATATATTTATTATTAAATTTCATTTTCATCACAATCACATAAAGCTGTATTTATGACTTCTTTTAAAGTTTCAAATTCTTCATCATCACATTCTACCGCTATAAATTTGACTTTATTATTCTTTCCAGAAGGAATAAAATGAGTATTTTGTGTATTAAATGTTTTTGTCATATATTGCATAAGAGTATCACACATTATAGCTTGAAATTCAGAATCACCTTCTGCTTTATTCATAAGGGATTTTAAAGCTTCTAACTCTTTTACTTTTTTATCAGTATAAGATACTTGAAATGTATCTTTTTGTTCTCCTTCTAATTCTATAGAAAAGTCATTTGGAAGAGGTTTAATAGGGTCATAATATTTTTTTAATTTTTTTAAAGGTTCTTCTGTTATAGGAGTAGGTTGTGGAGGTGGTACCATTTCTGGTATTGTTTCAGTTGTATGGTCATAGCCACATGTGTCTTTATTTTTACACTCTTTACCAAAGAAACAAATTGGTTTTCTTATTTCACTTTCATGATGAGCGAAGAAACAACTCTCACCATATTGACATTTGCCTGTTTCAATCATTCTTTTACACATTGCTGTTTTTAATTTATTACGTTGAATAAGGTTTTTATCAGCTACTTTCTTTTCAAATATTTCAGTACGGTTATCTCTAACAAATGTTTTTTCTGCTTGTTGTAAAGGAACATATTTTTTAACGTATCTTTGAGACATTTTAGATTTAATTCTAATAATAGATGATTTTGGGTTAAAATTAAAAATAAAAATCAATTTAAAGATTATATGGTATCATATTAAAGATGAAATCATTATTACTTTTTGATTTAGATAATACCCTCACTTTATCCAGAGGTAAAGTTACTGAGAAAATGAAAGAAATGTTAAATAATATAGATAAAACAAAGTATGATTTGGGTGTTGTAAGTGGAAGTGATTTATGTAAAATAAGAGACCAGTTAGAAGATTCTCTTTCTAACTTTACTTGGTGGTTTACAGAAAATGGTTTAGTATCATATAAAGACGGACATTTATATAAATCTACAAATATTGTATCATTCTTAGGAGAAGGTGGATATCAATCTGTTATTAATGAATGTTTGTTATGTTTAAGCAGAATAAATTTGCCTGTAAAAAGAGGGGTATTCTTAGAATTAAGAACAGGTTTATTAAATATATGCCCTGTAGGAAGAAGTTGTACACAAAGTGAAAGAGAAGAATTTGAAAAATATGATAATGAGTTTAAAATAAGACAAAGTATTGTTAATTATCTCTCTAACAGATTTAAAACATTACGCTTCTCAATAGGAGGTCAAATAAGTATAGATGCATTTCCAGAAGGTTGGGATAAAAGATATTGTTTACAGTTTATAGAAGGCATATATGATGAAATTAGATTTTACGGTGATAAGATAATTCCAGGTGGAAATGACTATGAAATTGGTAATGATAAAAGAGTTAAACCATTCCCAGTTAATAATTGGGAAGATACCTATAATTTGTTAAACAATTTAAATTGATTAATAAAAACTATTAATAGAGATTTAATATATAAAAAGATGCTTGAAAATATATCTTTACAAGGTAATGTTATAGAGATAGTTTCAGCTTTAAATAGAAATGATATTTTAGAATTAAAACGTCTTATAAGAGACTATGAATTTAAAACATATGTTAATATTCCATATAAGAAAAATGCCCTTACTCCTATATGGTATATTAAAAAAAATAATAGTGAATTTAACGAACAAATATTAGATATTCTTGTTGATAATGATGCTATAATTGATATTTTGAATCACGAAGACCAAACCTTATTAATGTATTGTATTGAAAGAGGATATAATAGAATGGCTTATTCTCTTTTAAGAAATGGATGTATAGTTGATATTCAAGATAACTCTGGAATGACCGCATTACATTATGCTGTATATAATCTAGATGTAGATATGGTAAAAATATTATTAAAATGTGAAATAGATAAAAATATTAAAGATAATACAGGTTGTACAGCACTTGATTATATTATCAATGGTGTAAATCATCAACATATTGATGATGTTAAAAGAAAGAGAAGAGAATGTTTTAATATATTAAAATAAAAAAGTTTAATTTCAGGTTAATATTACCTGAAATTAAACAAAAAAATTAAACTTAAAAACCACAAGAAGCATACCAATCTTTAATATAGGAAGGAATATCATCAACAGATATAAATTCATTATTAACTTGTCTTCCTAATAAATTACCATCATAGTCCATTACAAGGTTTGATTTAACATGAATTATACATTTTTTTTCAATTATATTACCTTCATCATCTTCTTCTTTTATATATGCGGATTTTCCTACCCAAAAATTACGGTCTCCTTTAGGATATATTGTTTTAAAATCAAAATCGTTGGCATTATTTATTTCTTGGGTCCACCAATCCATTTTATTTATAGTATTTTCATCTTTAACTTTTATATACTTGTAATAATAGACTGTTGACAATAAGATAATAATAGATGTAATTATATATATCATTTTGACCTTAGATAATTACTTTTTAAAATAAAAAATATTTTTCATTTAGATTTCAGGAGCTCCGCGAGTCCTTATAGAGTTCTATATTTAGCCATAATAATAGCTCTATTATCTTCACCTATTTTAGAAAGATAACTTTCGTTTACTCCTTTATGGACGTACATTTCAATCTCTACTACTCTCATTTTTAACAAAGAAGCTAAATCTAATATAGATATAAAACCTTTATTTCTAACTATATTTATTATTTTCATATAAATATTAATACTTGAAGCTTTCTTTGAAAGAGTCATCTTTATTATTAATTAAATATATTTATTATATTTTCGTGTCTTTTATATATCTTTTAACTGCTAGTTCTATATTAGTATATTCTATTTTATCATATATTATATAGTCTACATTCCACTTATAATCAATATTTTTTTCATTATACTTCTCTTTATACTCTTTATATAAACGATGATACTTTAATTTTATACATGGAGCTTCCATACAACAGTCACAAAATCCCATATATATGACTTTTATATACCCTTTCTTAACATCTTCATTAACTCCAGTTTTATCACTATTAATTACACGATTTAATATGTGAGAGTATTTATATAATATTAAAGGGTCTTTTTCTAGCATATATTCTATTGATTGTAAATTCATTATACTATACTAATAGTATAATGAATTTTAAATAATTATTTATTTATTTATATATTTTTTTTATAAAAAAAGAATACTAAACTTAAGCTACAATTTGAATATAATCCAAATTAAATCTTCTAATTGAATCTTCTACTAAACACTCTGCTATTACCATTGTTTTATTAGTTTTTGTGGTTTGAAATCCTTTAACTCTTATAGGTCTTTTTATGTCAGGAATACTACCATTAGTATATAATATGAATATTGCTTCGTTTTTATCCATTGATTCTTTAAGGATATCTTTAACTGTTTTTTCTTCTTCTTTTACTTTTATATTAGTAATATTGTCTATAATATATCTTTTTAATATACCATCTTTTAAGCATCTTGCAACCATAATTCTATCTGTAAGATTATAAGGCATTATATCTTTATTTTCACCTTTATATACTATTTGTATATTTTTATGTTTATTATTTTCAAGTTCTTCTCTTAAAGAGATTTTAGTATTTAATTGGGTTTCTGGGACTAATTCAAGGTCGCAAATATATATTAAATTATATTTTTTAATATGATTATCACGTTCACAAATGCCTAATAAGTGAACATCATCAACAGATTTAATAGTTGCTATTTTTGGTTGTTCTCTATAGTTAAATTTTATTTTTTTATTTATATTATTTTTTAAGAAAACTACTAATTCGTCATCTTTAGAGACTTTATTAGAACGTTGTTTATTATTTTTAATTAATTCTTTGTTAATTTTAAATGATTGTTTATTTTGTATTAATATACCTTCTTCGACGCCTTTACATAATGCATTATTTATATGTTTAATTGAAAGCACATTTTTAAAATTATCATTTATATATTTTTTTATAAGAGGTCTAGAACAACCTCCTCTTTGTTTTAATTCTTTTATAGTTTGAACTACAATATCTAAATAAGATTGTTTTTTAGGTTCTTCTACTTTAGTTTGTTCTACTTTAGGTTCAGAAAATTCTAATTTACGAGCTACAGAAGAGTGTTTTGCTGTTTGTCCCATTGGGCTCACGAACGAAGTGAGTTCGCAAAGCGAGTCTACATTTAATTTAATTTCTCTTTTTTGTTTTCTAGGAGCCATTGGAGGTTGTATTTCTTTTTGTTTTTTTATAGGAGTTGTTGGAATTTCTTCTGTTTGTTGTGGTGGTTGAGAAGTTTTTAAATTAGATTTTGGATATACTTCAAATCCGCATCTTTTTACCCAATTAGCTATTTTATCCATTTCTTCCATAGTATATTTTTCATCATCACACATACCTTGAAAATGCCATTTATTGTCATCTTCTCTTGAAATGATTATTCCTGTTTTTCTATGAACGTATACTTGTTCATCGTTCATATTTGCTTGTAAAAATTTCCAATATTCTTTATCTTCTAAAGGTATTGGTTCATCTTCATAAAATTTATTTATATTAGGTAATACTTTCATTATTTCAGAAACATTGATATGTGTTAATACACTGTTATTTGTAGATAATATAGCAAATGTATCATCATCTTCTGTAAAGATATATATTACTCTATATACACATTCGCCTTTATTTACAGTTTGAATTTTTACTTTATAGTCAGACTGTAAAGCGTCTTTAAGAATATTACAATTATTTTCTATCATAATTTTTGCAAGTTTTATATGGTCATCTTCAAGTTGTTTAAATATATCACAAGAAGGGGAATTTCTTATTCTTCTAGGAGATGGTTCAAGGAAAGGAGGACGGTCATTATCATTAGGTACAATAATAGAAGAAATTTTAGTAGGCTGAATCGGTTCTTCTTCAGTTTCATCATCGCCATCATCATCAGAAATTTCTTCAAATTTACGTTTTCTTCCAAAGTTATATTCGGCATAAGTTCTTATTAATTTAGATGGAGAATTAATTTCTACATCGTAAGAAACATAATCTTCTCTTGAAGATAAAAATAATACTTCAGGAGCTTCATCTTCTTTATCTTCAATAGGAGCTTCATCACGACGAGTAGGAAGTTCAAAATCTAAATGAAGAGGACGAGCTTCTTTTATAGAATATAAAGGTATTGTTTTAGTATCATCATTATAGTATACAGTATCGTTTGCAAGGTTAACGATAGCATTATCAACTTCAATGTGTTCACCATCTTTAGTAACTAATATACCACC
>Ga0315905_10007486_pt1 | contig 11055 bp, 10 predicted proteins | sample LakEriMetagenome_5_FD_203522 | JGI IMG/M metagenome (GOLD analysis project Ga0315905, IMG submission 203522) | Freshwater fungal communities from buoy surface, Lake Erie, Ohio, United States - Buoy 4 MA121 | ecosystem: Environmental > Aquatic > Freshwater > Lake | place: USA: Lake Erie, Ohio... | reverse complement strand
CAGGCTCCGCTCAGCGTCCCTGCGGCTGGCCCATCCCGGGAATCTGTCCCTCCCAACCCGCGGGGCGGCTCCACGGGATGGAGGTCTGCTTCGGCGCGTTGGTGCTGCAGCCACCCGCGAGGGCGCCGGCGGCGAGCAGAGCGAGAGCGAAGAGGCGTCGGGCGAGCGGAGTCATTGTTCCCGTACCAAAACCGCCTCGTCCCCCTTCTGCAAGACCCCTCGCAGCGAGTCCGGCTCCACCTGGGCCACCGAGAACTGGGTGCGCGCGTCGCTGATCTGGACGGTCGCGAGGAGCCGTCCGCCCTGCGCGACCTGCAGCCGCTGGCCGGGGCGCGCCCCACGCGCGGTGCCGAAATTGAGCACCACGAACGCGTTGCCGGGCCCGACGCTGAGCACCGTCGCGCGACCCGCGCGGTTGGTGAACACCGCGGTGGAGGCGCCCGGGGTGGAGGGCACCGCGGTCCCGTTGCGGGCCGAGGCGAGCTGGCGCTCGAGGTCCGCGATCGTCTGGCGGTACGCCTGCACGGCCTCGGGCGAGGCCTGGGACGCGCGGGTGGATTCGAGGTCGCGGCGCAGGGCGGTGACCTCGTCCTCGAGCGCTCGGGCCGTAGACTCGTAGAGGGCCAGCACGGTGCGGGTGTCGACGAGGGCACGTTCCGTTTCCCGGCCGCGTGCCTCGACGCCGGCGAGACGCTCGCTGGTGCGCGCGAGCTCGACCTCTAGGCCGGTGGCGCGCTGCTGCCGCGCGGCGGACTCCGCGCGAGCCCCGCCTAGGTCCGTCTCCAGCCGGGCGGCGCGCGCCTGACTCTCCGCGAGCCGGACTTCGAGCACCTGCTTGGTATTACCGATGCGCAGCGCGAGGAACGCGGATCCCCCGGCACCGGCCAGCGCGATCAGGCAGAGCAGGAGCGGCAGGCGGTGCACGGGACAGCCTCAGACGAGGCGGTACTTCGCGGCGGTGGCGCTAGCCCCGGCGCGCCGCCGCACCCCGGTGGCGGGATTCGCGCTCAGGTGTTCGAGGACCTTGAAGGCCGTCTCCGCCGACTCTGGCGCGCCGGCCTTGGCGGCCAGCTCCGGGGCGGTGAACGCGCGGCCCCGCTCCGCCGCCAGCGCGGCGACCAAGGCCCGCTGCAGCGTGAGGACCGCGCCCGCCGCCTTCTTGCCCGCCTCGACCCCGGGCTGGTGGTAGGCGTTGATTCCAATCAGGGAGGCGTAGAGGCCGGTGACCCGTTCGTAGAGGGCGATGAGCATCCCGAGCGTGCGCGGCGAGACGTCTGGCACGGTCAGGGTGATCGAGCCGCGTCCCTTCTCGCTGAGCGCGTCGCGAGTCCCAAGCAGGAAACCCTGCAGGTAGTCGCCCGCGGTCACCCCGGGCTCCACCGCCAGCGCGCCCCGGCCAGGGCGGTCCCGCAGCACCTCGATGAACGTCACGAAGAAGTTATCCACGCCCTCGCGCAGTTGCTGGACGTAAGCGTGCTGGTCGGTGGAACCCTTATTCCCGTAGACCGCGATGCCCTGATGGACCACGTTGCCGGCGAGGTCCCGCTCTTTGCCGAGAGATTCCATCACGAGTTGCTGGAGGTAGCGTGAGAATAGCAGCAGGCGGTCCTTGTAGGGCAGCACCACCATATCCTTGCGGCCTCGGCCCTCGGTGGCGTGGTGCCAGGCGAGCGCGAGGAGCGCCGCGGGGTTCGCGCGCGTCGTGGGACGGCGCGTGACCTCGTCCATCGCGGCGGCGCCCGCGAGCAATCCGTCGAGATCGAGCCCTTGGAGCGCGGCGGGCAGCAAGCCCACGGCGCTGAGCTGGCTGGTGCGGCCGCCGACCCAGTCCCACATCGCGAAGCGAGCGAGCCAGCCGGCGTCACGCGCCTCCTGGTCGAGGCGAGAGCCAGCGCCGGTGACGGCCACGAAATGCCGGGCCGGGTCGAGGCCGGCGGCGCGGAAGGCGGCCTGCGCCTCGAGCATCCCGTTTCGCGTCTCAGCGGTGCCGCCGGACTTCGAGATCACGAGCACGAGGGTGCGGGCGAGCCGCCCCCGGAGCTGGGCGAACACGAGGTCGATGCCGTCCGGGTCCGTGTTGTCGAGGAAATGGACCGCCATTTTGTCCCGCCGGGGCTGGCCGAGCGCGTGGGCGACCAGCTGCGGGCCGAGGGCGGAGCCGCCGATGCCGATCACCAGCAGTTCCCGGAAACGGCCGCGCGGGCCGGCGAGGGTGCCGGCGTGGACGTCCGCCGCGAAGGCGCGGAGGGCGCGCAGGGTGTCCTCGATCTCCGCCCGGATCTCCGGGGTGGGCGCGAGCGCCGGCGTGCGCAGCCAGTAGTGGCCCACGCGCCGGCCCTCGTCGGGGTTCGCGATCGCCCCGCCCTCGAGGGCGCGCATCGCGGCGAAGGCCTCCTGCATCGGCCCCTCCATTGCGGCGGTGAAGGCCGCGGGCAGCGGCAGCCGCGAGAGGTCGAGGCTGAACCCCAGTTCGGGATAGTGGTGGTAGTGTGCTTGAAAATGCGCCCAGCTCATCGCGCGCGCCTCAGGTGAGCTTGTCGGTCACCGCGCCCTCGGACGCGCTGGTCACGGTGTGCGCGTACTTGGCGAGGACGCCGCGGGTTTCCTTGGCGCGTCGCGGCTTCCACGCGCGGAGGCGCGCCTGCAACTCACGGGCCGGAATGCCTAAGGTCAGCTCGTTCCGCACCGCGTCGATGGTGATCGGGTCCCCGTTGCGGATCACGCCGATGGGACCACCGACGGCCGACTCGGGCGTGAGGTGGCCGACGACGAAGCCGTGGCTACCGCCGGAGAAACGCCCGTCCGTGATCAGCGCGACGTCCTTGCCGAGGCCGCGGCCCATAATGGCACTGGTCGGACTGAGCATCTCGCGCATGCCGGGACCGCCGACCGGCCCCTCATTGCGGATGACGACGACGTGGCCGGGTTTGACGCGGCCCGCGAGGATCGCATCGAGTGCCTTCTCCTCGCTTTCAAACACGATGGCCTTGCCGCTGAAGGAGAGCCCCTCTTTGCCCGAGATCTTGGCCACCGCGCCGCCGGGGGCGAGGTTGCCGTAGAGGACGCGCAGGTGGCTGTCGGCCTTGATCGGGTTCGAGAGCGGCCGCACGACGTCCTGCCCGGCGGGGTAGGGCTTCACGTCGCGGAGGTTCTCGGCGACCGTCTTGCCCGTCACGGTGAGGCAGTCGCCGTGCAGGAGGCCGGCGTCGAGGAGGACCTTCATCAGCGGGGGCAGGCCCCCGATGCGGGTGAGGTGGACCATCCCGTACTTGCCGGAGGGCTTAAGGTCGGCGAGCACGGGCACGCGCTTCCCGATGCGGGTGAAGTCGTCGATCGTCAGCTTCACCCCGCAGCTGTGGGCGATGGCGAGGAGGTGCAGCACGGCGTTGGTCGAGCCGCCGAGGGCGATCGTGACGGTGATGGCGTTCTCGAACGCCTTCCGCGTCATAATATCGCGGGGCTTCAGGTCGGCCTTCAGCAACGCCAGGGTGGCCTCACCGGCGCGGCGGCAGTCCTGCTTCTTCTCCTCGCTGATGGCGATCTGGGCGGAGCTGTTCGGGAGGCTCATTCCGAGAGCCTCGATGGCGGAGGCCATCGTGTTGGCGGTGTACATCCCGCCGCAGGAGCCGGCGCCGGGGATGGAGCAGGCCTCGATCTTGCGCAGGCCCTCGTCGTCGACCTTACCGGCGGCGTGCTGGCCGATTGCTTCGTAGACGGAGACGATATCGCACTCCTTGCGCGTGTCGGGGTGAATACCCGGCAAGATGGTGCCGCCGTAGACGAAGACGCCGGGGCGGTTGAGCCGGGCCATCGCCATAATGCAGCCTGGCATATTCTTGTCGCAGCCGCCGATCGTCACCACGCCATCGAAGCCCTCGCCGGCGGCGACCGCCTCGATCGAGTCCGCGATGATCTCGCGCGAGACGAGGGAGTAGCGCATCCCCGGCGTGCCCATACTGATCCCATCGGAGACGGTGATGGTGCCGAAAATGACGCCCTTTCCGCCAGCGGCGTTGGTGCCGGCTTCCGACTCGAGCGCGAGCTTGTCGATGTGCATATTGCACGGCGTCACCATACTCCAGAGAGAGGCGATACCGATGACGGGCTTTTGGAAGTCCGCGTCCGTGAAACCGACGGGGCGCAGCATCGAGCGGGCGCCGGCGCGGGCGGGGCCGTCGACGACGACGGAGGAGTACTTGCGGGTGGAATCCGGGGTGGAGGGCATGGAGAGAAGCTCGGACCGAACCAGAGCGCCGCAGCAGCGGCAAGCCCTAGTGGGTCGGTCAGCGGGCGGCGGTTTCCAGCAGACCGCGGCGGCGCAGCCAAGCGGCGGCGCGGTCGGGCCAAGAGGTCACCGGCAGGGCGGGATCCGGGCGCAGACCGTACCCGTGTCCCCCCGCGTCGTAGACGTGCAGCTCCGCGCTGCCCCCGGCCCGCCGCAGCTCCGCCGCGAGCAGGAGGCTGTTCTGCACGGGCACCCCATCGTCGAAGGCGTGGACGAGGAACATCGGCGGCGCGCCGGCGCCGACCGGCATCACGCCGGAGAGGGTGGTCTGGCGCCGTTCGACAAACCCTGCGGTGTAGATCAACAGGGCGAAGTCCGGCCGCCACGCGATGCGATCGACGGCATCGACGGCAGGGTAGAGGCGTTCTAAGGCTAGAGCGGTGTACGCCGCCGTCGCGCCTCCGGCGCTGAATCCTAGAATTCCTAGGCGGTCGGTCCGGAGGCCCCATTCCCCAGCCTTGGAGCGCACGAGGCTCATCGCGCGCTGGGCGTCCTGCACCGCCGCCAGCCAGCGGCGGCCCGGGTCGCGGGCTGGCACGCGGTATTTCAGGACGATGCCGGTGACGCCGAGCCCGTTGAGCCAGGCCGCGACTTCCGTGCCCTCAAGATCGTAGGCCAAGATATTGAAGCCGCCTCCGGGGCAGATCAGGACGGCGGTACCGGTGTCGAGCCGCGGGTCCGGGCGGAATACGGCCAGTTGCGGGGTGCTGACATTGCCCAGCCGAATTACCGGACGGCCTGCGACCAACCTGTCGGTGGGCCGGGTCTGAGCGGCCTCGGGCGGAAGCGTTTGGGTCTCCCCGGGAGGGCGCCCGGGCCATACGTCGAGGGTCGGTCCGGGTGGGGGCGGGGCGCCGAGGGCGACCGCGGCCAGCCAGAGGGCCGGAGCGAGGCGGGGGGCGAGGCTCACAACTCCTTCAATCGCACGTTGCGCCAGCGGATCTCTTCGCCGGGCTTGTTCTTCTTGCCGTCGCCGATGCCGTGCACCTGCAGCGCGATGATGCCGCGCGGGGTCATCGCGTCGCGGAAGTCGGTGGCGGGCACGTCATTGATCCAAGTCTGGATGCGGTCGCCGCGGCACTCGATGCGCACCTTGTTCCATTCGCCCTGGCGGAAAGCCTTCTGGGCGGCGGGCTTGTCCTTCAGGTCGGCGAGCCAGCCGCGGCGGGCTTCGTCGTACACGCCGCCGGTCCACGCGCGGTCGGAGGGATCAATCTCGTACTGGTAGCCGAAGACGCGGTCGGCGGGAAATTTCCGCTTCTTGCCGTTGATCTCCTTCTCGGTCTCCTGGGTGTAGAATTCGCTGCGGAACTGGATGCCCGAGTTCATGTTGCGGGCGACCTTGAACTCGAGCTCAAGGATGAAATCTCCGTAGGCGCGCTTGGTGCAGAGGAAGCTGTTGCCGGTTTTGAGTACGGTTGTGCCCACGATGGCGCCGTCCTCGACGCGGTACTTGGCGGTGCCGCTGTGCTGCTCCCAGCCTTCGAGGTCGCGGCCGTTGAAGAGGTTTACCCAGCCGTCGGCGGCGGACAAGGGCAGGGCGGCGAGGCAGAGCAAGGGGAGCAGGCGAAGCAGTTTCATCGGTAGGGTGGGGGGGATGTGGAGAGAGACTCGCGCCGAGCGCGGCGGATTTCACGCCTGAAATGCGGGGGCTTCGCGCTTGCCTCCGCCCCGCGGCCGGAATCTTGCTGGATTCCGGATATGGCCGCCCCGCCCCCTTCGCTGCTTTCCCCGGCCGCTGGCTCCCGCCTGTTGCAGGCGGGCCTGCGGGGCTGGACGGGGCTGGTGCTCCTCTTCCTGTACGTACCGGTCATCGTGCTGGCGGTCTATTCGTTCAATTCAGCCCGCCTCGGCGTCACGTGGGAGGGGTTCAGCGGCCGCTGGTACACGGAGCTTCTGCACCAGGCGCCGCTCCAGCGGGCCGCCTTCAATAGCCTCGTCGTGGCCACCGCGACGACGCTTCTTTCGGTGGTGTTGGGGACGTCGGCGGCCTGGCTCCTGCACCGCTATCGATTCCCGGGCCGCGATCTCATCGAGTCCCTGGTCAACCTGCCGATGGTGATGCCCGAGATCCTCCTCGGGATCAGCCTCCTCATCCTCTTCGCACTCGCCGGCGTCGGGCTCGGGTTCATCACGGTGATCATCGGCCACGTCACCTTCAGCTTCCCCTTCGTGCTGGTCGCGGTCCGGGCACGCCTGCAGGGGCTCGATCCTGCGCTGGAGGAGGCGGCGCGGGACCTCGGGGCCACGCCGTGGGGCGCCTTCCGCCACGTCATCCTCCCCGCGCTGCGCCCTGCTATCCTTGCCGGCGGGCTGATGGCCTTCCTGCTCTCGTGGGACGAGCTGATCGTCACCTATTTCACGGCGTCAGCCGCCTCCGCCACCCTGCCGCTCAAGGTGTTCGGGATGGCCAAGGTGGGACTCAATCCCGTGCTCAACGCCCTTTCGGCACTCTTCCTGCTAGTCACGCTCGCCGGAGTCGCCTTCTCGGCCTACCTCCGCCGCGGCGCCCGCTGACCTCCCCCCCCGATCTCTCCCCGATGAAATTAAAGACCCCCAACCTCCCGGGGCGGCTCGCCGCCCTGCTGCTCTTGCTGCTTCCCGTCGCCGCTCGCGGCGCCGGTGAACTCAACCTGTTCGGCTGGTCGGAGTACGTCCCCCAGCCCGTGCTCGAGGGCTTCACCCGTGAGACCGGGATCAAGGTCAACTTCGAGACCTACTCCTCGAACGAGGAGATGCTCGCCAAACTCGTGGCGGGCGGCGGCCGCTACGACCTCGTGCAGCCCAGCGATTACACCGCGGAGGCGATGATCCGGCGCAAGCTACTCCAGCCGCTCGACCGCGCCCGCCTGGCCGGGTTGGGTAACCTAGCGCCCGAGTTCAATGGCCGCGCGCACGACCCCGAGGGACGTTATACGGTTCCGTATATGAGCGGTAGCGTCGGCATCGTGGTGAACACCGAGAAGGTGAAAACGCCCGTGCGCGGCTACCGCGACGTCTTCCAGGCCGCCCACCGGGACCGCATCGTCGTGGTCAACGACAGCCGCGAGCTCGTCTCCTGGGCCCTCTACGCGCTCGGGCAGCCGGTCAATACGGTCGACGCCGCCAGCCTCGCGCGCGTCCGTCCCCTGCTCGCCGAGTGGATTAAATTGGTGAAGGTCTTCGACTCCGACAGCCCCAAGACGGCGCTGCTCAACGGCGACGTCGACCTCGGAGTCGTCTGGAGTGGCGAGGCGGCGTTGCTCTGGCGCGAGAACCGTAAGTTCCAGTACATCCTGCCGGCCGAGGGGGCGCACCAGTTCGTCGACGTGCTCGCCATCCCGGCCGGGGCGCGGAACGTCGCCGAGGCCCACCGGTTCATCGACTACATCCTCCGCCCTGAGGTCTCGCGCCAGATCTCGGCCGCGTTCCCGTACACCAACCCCAACCTCGCCGCCCGCCGCCTCCTCACGCCGGACGAGCTCGCGAACCCGGCCAGCTACCCGCAGGGCGGGAAGCTCGAGAGCTTCCGCGACATCGGCCGCGCCGCCGCGGACATCGACCGCCTCGTAACCGACCTCAAGAGCGCCAAGTGAGGCGCGGCTGCCCTTGACCTCGCCCCCCGTCGCGCGCGACCCGGGCGCCCGGCCCGGCGCCGTCGCTTGGCTGCTCCTGACGCCGCTACTCGCGTGGCTCGCCCTTTTCGTGGTCGTGCCCGCGCTGCTGCTTTTCGGCTGCAGCCTCGGCGAGCGAGACGAGTTTGGGCAGGTGCTGTGGGGATTCTCGCTCGAGAACTACGCCCGGCTGCTGGATCCGGTCTACCTGCGGATCTTCGTGCGCTCGCTCGGGTTCGCCGCGCTTACGACGGCGCTCTGCCTCCTCCTCGGGTATCCGGTCGCCTATCAAATCGCGCGAGCTGCGCCCCGGGTCCGGGAGCTACTGCTGTTGCTCGTGATGGTGCCCTTCTGGACGAGCTTCCTCGTGCGCACCTACGCGTGGATGGCGATCCTCCGCGAGGAAGGGCTGCTCAACGCGCTTGTGGCTTGGCTTCACCCTGCCTGGGCTCCGCTCGGCCTCCTCTATACCCCTGTGGCGGTGGTGACCGGGTTGGTCTATTCCTACCTGCCCTTCCTGATTTTGCCGGTGTACGCCAGCGTCGAGAAACTGGACGGCGCGCTCATCGAGGCGGCGCACGACCTCGGGGCCGGACCTTGGCGCGTGTTCCCCTCGGTGATTCTCCCGCTCACCCTGCCGGGCATCACCGCCGGGGTGACGTTGGTCTTCGTGCCCGCCGTGGCGATGTTCGCCGTCACTGACCTCCTCGGCGGCGCGCGCGTCCCGCTCATCGGCAACGTCATCCAGAACCAGTTCCTCCAAGCGCGGGACTGGCCCTTCGGCGCCGCCCTCGGCGTGGCGCTGCTCGGGCTCTTCCTGGTCTCCCAACTGGTGCTGCGGGCCTTGCGGCCGCGCGGCGCCCTCCGCGGATGAGCGCGTCGATCGAGCTTGACGGCGTGGGCAAGCGCTACGGGACCGTCACCGCCGTGCGTGAGGTCTGCCTGACGATCGCCGCCGGCGAGTTTCTGACGCTGCTCGGACCCTCCGGCTGCGGGAAGACCACGCTCCTTAGGATGATCGCCGGCTTTGAGGCGCCGACGACCGGGCGGATTCTGCTGGGCGGGGAGGACATCACCGGCATCCCGCCCCATCGCCGGCCGGTGAACCAAGTCTTCCAGGGCTACGCCCTATTCCCGCATCTGTCCGTGCGCGGCAACGTCGCCTTCGGCCTGCGGATGCGCGGCGTGCCCCCCGCGGAACTCGGCCGCCGCGTGGACGACGCCCTCGCGCTCGTCTCGCTCGAGGGGCTCGGCGAACGCTTACCCCACGAGCTCTCCGGGGGCCAGCGCCAGCGCGTCGCGGTCGCTCGCGCGGTGGTCTGCCGGCCGCAGGTGCTGCTGCTCGACGAGCCCTTCTCCGCGCTCGACGCGAAGCTGCGACAAGCGATGCGCGCCGAGCTGCAGGCTCTCCAGCGGCGCCTGGGGATGACCTTCGTGCTTGTGACCCATGACCAAGACGAGGCCCTCGCGCTCAGCGACCGGATCGCAGTGGTCAACGCGGGCGTGCTCGAGCAGGTCGGGCCGCCCCGCGAGATCTACCACCGGCCGGCGACGGCCTTCGTGGCCGCTTTCGTGGGGCACGCCAACCTCCTCCCGGCCGAGCGCATCCGCGGGTCCGCGGGGCGGATCGCGGTGCGGCTGGCCGGGGGATTGGAACTTGACGTCCCCGCGGAGCGTTGGCCCGCGGGACGGGGGGCCATGCGCGCGGTCGTCCGCCCGGAACAGGTGGTGCTCCGCCCGTGGCGCGGCGAAGAGCGGCCGGCGGGCCGGGCCCTTGTCACCGCGGTGGAATTCCGCGGGGACCGCGAGCACCTGCAGGTCGCGCTGCGCGAAGGAGGCGGGTTGACGCTGACCGCCGTGCATCCGGGCGGGGAGGGAGATGCCGCGGACTTCGCGGTCGGCGCGGAGGTCGCGATCGGGATTCCCGCCGACCACCTCTGGTTTTTGCCCGGGGGATGAGTTCCCGAACCGCGCCGGCGGACCGGCCTAGTCCAGTGCTTTGGGAATCCCTGCGGTGAGTACCTCGGGACCGCCGGCCCGCACCAGCACGTCGTCCTCGATGCGGACGCCGCCGATCGCGAGGTGAGCGTCCACAAGGTTCCAGTTCACGGTTTCGCGGTGGCGCTCGCGCCGCGCCGCGTCCTGCAGGAGGGCGGGGATAAAGTAGAGGCCCGGCTCGACCGTCACCACGAAGCCCTCGGCGAGGGGCAGATCCATCCGCAGGGAGCGGAGGCTCGGCCGCGGATCGCGGGTTCGGCCGCGCGCCAGCCCGCTCGCGTCGCGCACGCCGAGCCCGACCAGGTGGCCGAGGCCGTGGGGGAAGAAGAGCGCGTGGACCTCCTGCTCGACCAGCGACTCCGGTTGCCCGCGGAGGATGCCCATCCCGACTAGCCCCGCGGTTAGGTCCACCGCGGCGGCGAGATGGACCTGCTTCCACTCCGCGCCCGGCACGCATCGGGCGATGGCCCGCTCTTGGGCCTGCCGCACCGCGGCGTGCAGGTCCCGCTGGAAGCCGGTGGGCTTGCCGGCGACGTAGGTGCGGGTGACGTCCGCCACGTAGCGGCACACCTCCGCGCCCGCGTCCACGAGCACGAAGTCCCCGGCCGCCACGGCGCGTGTGGAGGGCTCGAAGTGGAGCACCGCCGCGTTCGGGCCGGTACCGACGATGGTGCCGTAGCCCGTGCGGTCCGCTCCCGCGCGTTGGAAGGCGGCCTCGAGCTCGATCTGCAGCGTGCGCTCGGTGACGCCCGGGCGGATGAGGTCCGGCAGCCGCGCGTAGCCCGCGACGGTGGCGCGGACGGCCTGGCCCATCAGTTCGAGTTCGTGGGCATCCTTTGGCCGGCGCAGCTCGGCGCAGGCCAGCCGAGCCGCCTCGCTCGCGGCCGGGTCGGCGTTGACGCCCGCGATCGGGGCCCCGAGGGCGGCGATCCGCCGCCCGGCGCGCGCGTTCAGCCACGCTCTGAAGCCGGCAATGTCGTCGCCCTCCCGCGGACGGGCTCCGCACCAGACGCGTTCCGCCTCGGTCACGGGCGGCACGAAACTGCGCCAGGCGGCCGCGCCCTCGCGCGGGTCGTACGCGATCACACCGCCGACGCACTCGCCGCCCGCGGTGAAGACATACTCGGCGTGCGCGCGGTAGGGGTAGGTCTGGTCGCTGCCTTCGGGCAGCGGGACCGG